>JGI24003J15210_10001293_pt1 | contig 10959 bp, 15 predicted proteins | sample LinPmetageLP28_FD_15210 | JGI IMG/M metagenome (IMG submission 15210)
CAACACCATTTGTAACTTTTCTTGTAACAAACTCTCTACCTCTTATAGGCGATTCGTGATTGAATAAAATTCCATTTGAAGCATGTATACTATAACTTTCTCTGAAGTTAACAGTCATCCAGTAGGCATACAGTTTTGATACACCATACGGGGAACGTGGATGAAAAGGAGTTTCTTCGTTCTGCAAACCGTCAACGTTTGCGTTGCCATAAAGTTCACTGGTACTTGCTTGATAAAATTTTGTAAGTGGATTTTGATTTACTATTGCGTTAAGCACATTCAACACACCCATTGCATTTACTTCAGTTGTCTGTTTGTTGAGATCCCAACTGGCGCCCACGAAACTTTGTGCGGCAAGATTGTAAAATTCATTTGGTCTAATTGTTTTTACCAGATGATTCACATTGGCATCATCTGTTATGTCGCCGGTGATTAGTTCAACCTCATTCTCTATTCCTAGGTATGTGAGGTTTGACAGATTTGGATTGCTATATCTTTTTACCAACCCATATACTTTATAGTCTTTTTCTAATAGATGCTTGGCCAGGTAAGGACCATCTTGCCCTGTCATTCCTGTTACAAACGCAATTTTCTTCATTTAATGTAATTATGTCTGCTTTAACTCGGAGGTACTTTTTTCCAGTAATCTATTTTTTGTATGTCAAAGGATGTGTTAACACGGAAATCATTCCTAGCAGACGTGCCGTGGAGTTTTCTTTTGCCTTTGAAATGGTCCATGTACATTCCCAACTCACTGTTGATGAAAACATGATGACCTTTGACCCCTTTGTGATATCCTATGTCGTTCACTTGTATATTTTTTTCTGTTCTGTATATTTTTGACAAATGCCAGAACACGTACGAATCGTGCCATTCGAGAATTTTGAATACATCACCTGCCTTGTAAAGTTGTTCCCAATCGTTTATAAAGTTCTGTGTCTCCGGATGTTTAAGATTGTATCCCACGAATCCACACTCCGGATAAACACCACCGTCACCCAACGTTGGGTTCTCTCTGCCTAGGTATGTCAGCATGGTTTCTTTTGGTAATAATTTTGAGAAAAAATCTAATGGCACAGGTCTGAAAGTGAAGGTGTCTGCATCTATCCACAGCACATAATCGTATTCGTCGGAGTTACGTACTGCATTGACCACACAAAAAACTTTGTTTGCGAATCTCACAGCGTCCCAAAGAAAAGAATCTTTATCTTTATCTAGCCCTTGCAAGTTGGGAGATCTTCTCACACCACCCTCAATCTGTTTTATTTTTCCATTTGCGGTTGGGTCGTCCTTGTACTTGTCTTTGAATTTGAATAGTTCCGGCTCTGCTTGTATTAGGTCAACACACATTATTCTACCGTCAACATCTTTTGGTTGTTGTTCTTCACAATACAGAAATATATCTACCTCAGGCGGAAATTGTTCGGCCATGGAGTGTATTCCTCGTCTAGCAAAGGATTCCCAAGTACCTGGTTTGTAAGATGTTATGACTTTTATTTTCATTTAATCGAGATATTTAAGTAAGTCCGGTATATTAATTTTAAAATTTATTAGATCACTGAGCCTCTTTATACCATTGGGTTTCTTGCCACCTTCCAATTTTATTGGCACTGTGTCTGCTAGATATAGTTCGTGTTTTAATCCTAGGTGGTGTGAAAGTATTGGATAGACTTTTTTATGGATCATTTTGGTGTCTTGTATTTCAATTACTTTTGTTCCTGGTTTACACCAAAGTAGATTGACCAATCCTGCCCCATGAGCCGCAACAATGTGTGTTGCTTCTGCAAATGTTTTCATTTGTTCTCGTATTGTCATTGTTTCTAATACAACTGTTTCCCACCCTTTCAATGCCAACAACAGTTCGTCCGAATTTGTCATTCTTCTTGTTTTTGCTCCTGGACGTAGCACCACAATCTTTCGATGTGGTTCTTTGTCCTCTGAACCATGGAGACCTTTGAAGTGTCTCAGCCATGGTGCTAGGTGAGGAGTAATCACTCCATCCTTTGTATTACTTGCACTGGGCACTAGCAAATGTTTGAACTGCCACGTCTCGTTTTTTGGCATGACCAGTACTTTTATTTCAGGAAACAATTCCTCAATTACTTTCTTAAAATATCTACTCTCGTTTGCCAGCACGTAGCAGTATTTTGTGAAATCTGTGGACCAGCGTTTCTCTAATAGTCGGAATTTTGATATCACATCAATCCATATGTGCCATGGGTTGTTCACGCTCTCCTCATCAATGGGCAACCACACGTACATATATTTCTCATGGAAGTGTTGACTGACAGGTGGCAGATCCGCTTGTACCATATCACCCCATTGCTTCCAGAGTTTGTGTGTCTTGCCTGGTTTGTTTTTGCGTTGATCGGTGAGACCCCAGATGTAATTGGTTATCAATTTCTGTTGATAGGTCACTAGTAAAGGACAACTATGAACTTTGCAGTCGTGAAATTCAGCAACGAAAGTTGGTAAACTTGTAAAGTTTGGATCAATATTTTCGTGATATGGTACGCTGTAGTTGTAACTGGTATCTACAGTCTCCCATTTTTCCAAAAAGTATTTGATCGAATCAATGTTTTTCATGTTTGCATTTTGTGAATAACTACACTATAATTATAGCACTATGCCCTCTAATCTATTCATTAATGGTTGTTCGTTCCTTACCACCAGACCAAGGGACAATATACACACCCACTGTGGAATGGAACTGGCGAAACTAATGGAACTGGATGTTGCAGTCAGTCTAGCCGGGGGAGGTAGGGGATCAAAAAGAATGATGTGGACTACCAGAACGTGGTGTGAGAAATTTCCTGAACAAGCAAAAAAATGTTTTTTCTTAATAGGGTCAAGTGGCGGGAATAGATTTGATTATCCCACAGGAGACGGATACAAAGCACACAAATTCCCAACAATGAAAACTACTTGGAAAACATGGGATCCGAATAGGGACGAACACACAAAAAATTTTACAAAATATCTATTCAAAGCAGGGATGGATTTAGACCAAACTACACAGATAGAATCAATACTGGCGTTGTTGGATTTACAAGACTATTTCCAAAATAAAAAATATCCATATGTGTTTTACAACACACTGTCTGACGCAGATATAACCAACGAAGACATAAAGTTCATGTTTGATAAGATAGATAAGAAAAGATTTTTTAAACCAGATACCAGTCATATGGATTACACAGTTGCGAACAAACAAGAATGCAAACCCGGAGATCCACATCCTAGCACAGCAGGACATATGGACTGGGCAGGACAACTTAAAGAGTTTATAGATGCTAACAATCTACGCACCGTTTAGTAACAAGAACAGTAAGGCATGGGAAGTGTTCAACGGTGTTGAGAAATCGTGGCCGGATCAAATAACCAAGTTAGATAATGCTGTGGAAACGGATCCTGTGAGCAACAGCATGTTTTGGGGATTCGTTGGCAACAACAGAGAAATGGTCAAGAAGTTGGAGGCACGTAATCACAACTACTGGTTCACGGACACACCCTACTTTGGTAGATTCGACAATAACAATTTAAAAGCAGACAATCACTATTGGCGTGTGTGCAAGAATTCCATTCATGTTCCTTACCTAAAAGATTGTAAAGCAGACAGATTTGAAAAGTTTGGAATGAAGATTAAAGCACCAAACTTTGCCGGTAAACACATTTTGGTTTGTCCAAGTTCTACAGGTATTCACAACTACCTAGACAAACCAAACTGGACAAACGAGACCATAGAACAGATTAAAAGATACACTGACAGACCCATCAAACTTCGACACAAGCCCAGGGGCAGGGGTACATCAGGACCTAGTGAGGCAACGGTGCCACTATCCGAGGATCTCAAGGAAGCGTGGTGTGTGATTACAAGTTGTAGTATAGCGGCAGTAGAAGCCATGTGTGAGGGCATACCGGTGTTCTGTGATAACAAGAGTTTTGCTGTAGACGTTGGCAATGTGGAACTGTCAGACATAGAAAATCCTTACTACGGTGGACCGGAACCTTGGTTGTACAGTCTGGCATACCAACAGTTCACGCCGGAAGAGATAGAAAACGGCACAGCAGTAGAGATACTGATGGACAAAGGAATACTATGAAGATAGAAAAATTAAGTGGAGGCCTGTGGGTGCCATCGATGGATGCCCAAATAGATGAATGGCGTGAAAAAGGAAAGCCATTCATGCAGGAAACTGGACTCAATGAGTTTCTTCAATGGTGCGACAATCAACATAAAAAATTTAATCTAATAGTAGATGTGGGAGCATGGTGCGGAACATGGACATTGGCTATGCAAAAATATGCAAAAAATATACATTGTTATGAACCAAACAAAATACATTATGAATGCCTTACAAGAAATGTAGCACAATACAACCATGTTAGATTGTATAATCAAGCAGTCGGTAATGAGGATGGATTTGTTAAACTAACCGAGGAGTCTGCCACACAGAACACTAGAGTCCTAATGGAAAAAGGAGAAACAAAGATCAATAAATTAGATTCCTTGGATACAACAGGAATAGACATGATCAAGATAGATGTTGAAGGACTAGAAATGGAAGTGCTTAAAGGTGCACAAAAAACTTTAGAAAATGTTGAATACTTAATGATCGAATTGAACGGCAACAGCGAGAAGTACGGTAGCAGTAAAAAAGATATTAAGGAATATCTGCATTCGCTAGGGTTCAAGTTATTAATGAAAACATGGCCTGACCTTGTTTATTATAAAGTGTGATGTACGATTACTTAAAAAAACTAAAAGCCGAACACGATTTCATGCCAGCAAAGATCTTAGACATAGGTGCTTGGAATGGTTTCTGGACCAACAATGTTAAAAAAATCTGGCCAGCGGCAGGATACACATGCATAGAAGCAGGACAAAAGCATGAGAAGAAGTTGAAAGAAATTACTCCCAACTATCATATCGCAGTGTTAGGAGATTCAAATAGAGAAATTAAGATGCATCTAATAGAAATTTCAAAAGGTAACAAAAAGAAAATAACGTATACGAAGGGCTCTAGTGTGTTTGGTGTGTATGAAAATTACGAGTTGAGACAGATGCAAACGCTGGATGAGTTAGTAGGCAGTGATGCACAGTTTGACTTAATAAAACAAGATGTGCAGGGTGCGGAGATCATGATAATGAAAGGTGCTCCGGAGATTTTCATGAGAGCAAAGTATGTGATACAGGAAGTGAACCTACAAAAGGATGAAAATTTTCCAGACATGCCCCACGAAGAAATAATGGACAGTTACATGAGCACGTTAGGATTTGACAACAGTGAAGTTATAGACACACACGACGGATTCGACCAGGTGGACAAGATCTACTTTTAACCTCTATAAAAACAATGTTTACTATCTTTCATAAGAAATAAATTCAATGTTATTCTTTGTTCCGTTTGGTCACTTTCGTAACTATGCCAAGTCTTGCCTTGCTGTCCACAAAATATAAAAGTACTATTAGGCTTCCATTCTGCTTCTTTAACAAACGTATCTTCTTTTTGTTCTGTGTACATCTTAGTCCCCACGTTTTTTTCTGGAGTAATATATGTTACACTACTCCATATCTTCTCTAATCCTTCTTGGTGAATGTAAAACTTATAGGGTAAAGGAGGAGTAATAGACACATGAGCATTTACGGCCAAGTCTTCGAACCATCTATGATTAGTATACTTGTTACATAACTGTCTTGCATTGTCTAGAATGCTTTTGCTTATATCGTATATTTGATCATAAAAAGAAATGTTGTGAGCATCAAAATCCTTTGGGTATATGGCCACTAGTCTGTCATTGGGTACATCAAGTTTTTCACACTCCTGTCTCAGTTTAACAAATTCTTCTTGTGGTAGTGTGTTATTGATAATTTGGTGTGGCCATGGTTCGTTAATAGTTGTGCTATCGAGACATTTGTTTAAAAAATAATCTGCCGACATGTTATAAATTTCCTATCCTGTTTATCGCATGGTCTTGCCTAGATAGTAATTTTGCCTCCATGTTATTGGACCATTGTCCTATAAATTTTCCTCGTGAACAAGTATTACATATTAAGTTCTTTTTGCTGTCGGAGTACTTTATGTCGTATATGATATCATGTTCTCTCTGTAAATTTTGCCAGGCTTTTTCTATGCCAATCTCAAAAACATTTCCGTAGTCAGTCTTACCCTCTGCATCATCACAACACAACACTGTCTGACCGCCTACTAGAACTTCCATCTGTCGAAGTATACGTCCACCACCCATTGCACACCCTTGCATGTAATTTTTTTCATTTATTACAGCATTGTATGGTTTAGTCCAATCACCATCCCCGTCACCCATTCTATTTTCAACCCAGTTGTGTTTGGATTTCACTTTTCCAAGTGTAACATCCTGATATTCTTTAATAACTTTGGCACTTGCAGTTGCTGATTGTACTTTGTGTTTGATTCCAATTCTTATTCTTTTAGAAATCTCTGGGTAATTGTCTTTTACGAATTTTAGACTTTCTAGTGTTTTAGTTTTTTTAATCTTCATGAATTCCCACAGTTCTTCTTCTGTGTGTCCGATAACACTCATGTGGATATTTCCTGTTAAGTGTATGTACTTGTTTAAAATTTCACATTGTTTTTTAGTAAACGATACACCGTTAGTGCAAAGACCAATTTTAATTTTGTAATGATTACACAGTTCCATAATGTATTCTAAATTAGGTTGGACCAATGGGTCGCTGTACCTCCATGGGCTTACAGCACAAGTGTAATCTTTCACTTGATATTTTTTTATAAGTGACCCGTAGTCGTGTAACAATGATCCTATCTGCTCCTGACTCATTGCTTTACCATGATATGTTTTATCTTCACTCAACGTGGTGTATGGACAGCAAAAACATTTTGCGTTGCATAAGTTGATAGGTTCAAATGCTATTGATGTAGGTAGTGGTATCGGTCGGTATATCATTCTTTCACCATTATGTAATCTTGATTGAACACTTTATCTATACCTTTACACGCATAACCCCAGGCTTCTAGTAGTTCTTTTGCGTCAGTGTTTCCTTTATTTTGTTCTACAACAACAACAGGACAATACTTTTTAATTGTGTTTTCAGATCCTTGTATTGCTTTGAGCTCGTAACCTTCTATATCGTATTTGATAAATGTAACATTTTCTAAGTTGAATGAATCTATAGTTTTTATAGATACTGCAACACCGCCACCATCTTTTATCCTGCCTACTTTATGGCTTGTTGTAAATGCTGTTCCCTCTTCATGACCTATACCGCACACGTGATACGTAAATTTATTCATGTCGATCACATTTTTCTCAAACATTTTTTTCTTGTCTCGGAAATCAAAACAGTGTATGTGTGTGAAATCTTGTTCCATCTCCCTTGCAAACCCGCCTTCTCTACAGCCAACATCTATGCCAATTCCGTTTTCTTTCACATATGGTTTTGCCAATTGGAACGTGTGATTCCATCCTTCGATCTTTTTAGGGATTTCGGTTGGCGATCCTAAAAAATTAGTTTTTGTTTGCATAGTCATTTAACCATTTTTCCAAAGCCGGACCGTCCAACGGTTCCGGGGTAAGCCATTGTTGAACTCCGGACGTTGATGCCCATTTGCCACTTGGCATCTGCCATGCATTGTGTTTGGGTTCTTCCGTGTGTCTACCCACCATATATCTCCTTGTGCCGGGACCGTATGGTTTGATCTCGGATTGCACAACAATCAGGTCTAATTGTTCGATCCACTCTAGCATCCTAGTCTTGTGATTCTTTTTCTGCATAACTTATAGCAATAGTTATCTGAATTTTTCTAGCAGATCTTCCCACTGATTATTTGTCATATCTATCTGCACCAATGGATGACGTATGTATTTTCTTTCTGTTTGAACAAGTTTGATATTTTTTGATTTTGTAATTAAGAACGTGTTTGGTAGGTAAGTCAGTTGTTTATCATCTATATGCACATAGGATCGTGTGTTATCTGATCGTTCTTTGAAAAACCACAAACACATAATCTCCTTGTCAAAATCTATTTTAGAAAAATCATCTTTTACTTCAAACCCTAGTCTGTATTTTGAATCAAAATCCTGCCAGGTCTGATGATCAATATTATTTTGATTTTCGTATAATTTGTCGTATTCTTTGGTGTCGAATACAGTCTGTGTGTAGATGTGTACTACTGGATCTTCGAAGTAATGATTTGGTTTAAGTTTTCCCCAATTCATTATGAGCTGAACAAGTTGATAAGTTCTTTCTTCCAATCATCACTGTATTCACAATTTCTATAACCATCGAACCATGGTCCTCCTTCTGTGTAGTGTAATATTTTGGGAATACCATCCTTCGGCTCTTTGTACCAATCAACCAACCAGTTATATTCTAGTGGCAAAGACCCTATCTCATTATCTTCCAGCCAACTGAATCTATGTAGGAACTTTGGCGACTCTTCGTTTAGCAGTTCGGGGGTTAGTATTTTATTCTTAGGATGTTCACAATTCCATAACACCATGCTTGACCAGTTTTTTCTTGGATACACAGTTTGTGTTTGTCCGTCCATTTTTGTTGTTTCTTTTGGCGTGTAATCGTGTTGCACAACGACCGCCGCTTTACTTGGGTCGCAATATTTCACAAGTTCGTGGCTTGGTATCTTCCAAAGAAAATCACAATCACAGAACACCGCCCAACCTTTGAAGTCATTCATGTAGGGCACGAAGAACCTAGTAAACGTGAACTCTGTTGATGCCAACTTGTCCATAGGTCTAGTGTAAAGTCCTTGGTCTCGCATCTGTTTTTGTTTAAGGGGAATAACTTCTGCTGATGGATCTCTACGCTTGATGCTGTGTTCACAAACCTGGTATGCTATGTCTTCTCTGCTGTCGTGCCCTACGTAAATTTTCATTTTTTTCCTGATAATATTTCGTGTATTTGTTTCCAATTACTTACACGGATAATGTCAGGATGATTAAGATCTTGATTGTATGGGTGGTCTATTAATATAGGCTTTAAACCGTATTTGAGCCCGGCTACAGCGTTCTTCGGCTTATCCTCGACCCAATATAGCCCGGTATCATGAAACTCCGCCAATGCCGAATCTTTGTCTGCTCCCGTGCCTAATATGAGATAATTTTTAAAAATATGATCGCCAAACAGTTCACCTAGTCTTTTTTTACGTAGTTCCTGTGCCGGTACGTCTGATGTCTGTGACGTTATTGGTACAAAAGTCCAACCCTCTGCCGCTAAAAGTTTTACCCATGTTTGAGATTCGTACATGGGTCTTTGTGTCCCCATCCAAGCACTCCTGTTGAACTCTCTGATCTCTTGTCTAATTGTGTCCTTGCTAACTCCAAACCTATTGGCCATTTCGTAGTCATTGTACATGTCTGGTAACTGTTTGTATGGATAATGTCTTACGCCTTTATCATCAAAGTAAGATCGCAACGACATCCATTTCATAAAATGATGTTCCCATTCCAGCAACACACCGTCTACATCTGTGAGTATTATTCTATTATTTGATATCGGCATCTTCCATTCCTGCTACTCTCAGTTTAACAATGTTTGTTATCTGCCATTGTTTCTGATCTAATCCTTTGGTGATGCCTAACCATTGATTACGTATTAATGCAAAGTCATTAATAATTTTATCCATGTCTACAACATCGTCCTCGCCGTCCACATATTTTTCTGCATCTCTGCTTGATAGTGCTCTGTTGTAATTTTCTAAATACTTTCTAAAAGTTTTGGATCGTAATCTACGTAATTCTATGTTTAGGTATTCTAGTATTGCTTCTAGTTGTTGTAGTTGGCTAAATCTTTCTTCCACTATACCTGGTAATGAGGCACTTGCTCGTTCAAGATTACCGTATATCTTACACTGCTTTCTTGCGTCGAGTAATTCCTTGTCAAAGTATGCTACGCAGTCTGGTATCTTGTCTAGATTCCTGCTAACTTCGTTGTACCAGTTTATCATTCATCAGCATCGCCGTAGCCCATGTCGTCGGAATCTTCCTCCTCAAACACAGTATTAACGGCTTCCTCTAGTTTTGGATCAAGCTCTGCAGATCCTTTGAGTACGTCATGCTCTACACCTATGTCTTCCAGACTTTTAATAAAGTCAATAGCACAGTCTAGTTTCTGTCTTTCGGGTACGTAATGGATAATTGAATTCCACAATCGTTCAATGTCAGCGTGATCAAAATCTATCATTATTACTTTTCTTCTTTGATTGTCTCTGCTTTTTTAGTTTTTGCTTTAGGTTTTACGTCAACTTCAATGGGAGCATCAGTGTCTTCCTTTTCAGCAAAGTCTGTATCCTCTTTGAAGTCTGCCATTAGCATATCTAATTTATCACCTATCCATTGTTTTCTAAAGTCGATATGTTCTTTACCGGCTTTGTCAATGTATTTCAGTCTGTTTCCGGTCTGCACTAGCACACCCTTCTTCTCAAATAGGTCAACTAGTCCACTGTATGGGTTCATTCCTGTTTCGTATGGAATCTTGACCTGTACCGATTCAAAAGGTTTGGAGTATCTTGTTTTCATAACTTTACAAGCGGCTCTTATACCTCTAACATCTGTAACTTTGTTACCGTCTAGATCTTCTTTTAATTTAAGTTTCTTCATTGCAATAACAATTGAACTTGCATAGATAAATCCTTGTCCACCTGATATCTTGTCATCTGGATCGAACATGTCCTGTGATGCGTAAGTATGGTTGGTTGCTATAAGCCCTACGTTCCATGAACCAAACATGTTAACACAGTTTCTCACAAGTGCCGTTAATGCCTTAGGTTTTCTACCTAGGTCACCTTTCATGTCACCTGCTTCAAACTGATTAACGTCGGTTGGTGTAAGCATCATGCCTAAACTGTCTATAACAAATAGCACTTTAGGTGCACCTTCTTTGTCATCTGCATGTTGCTCTTTGTAACCCTTCATGAACTCTGAAATAGTTTTTGCTACGTCATC
>JGI24003J15210_10001306_pt1 | contig 10909 bp, 13 predicted proteins | sample LinPmetageLP28_FD_15210 | JGI IMG/M metagenome (IMG submission 15210)
AACCAATAGAGGTATTATTTCCTCCCGTAGTAGTAGCTTCCTGTGAACGACCACCCACTGCTGTGTTCTGAGCACCCGTGGTGTTTGCGAGTAAAGAGTTATAACCCACTGCTGTGTTGTTATCCGCTGTTGTGTTTGCTTTAAGAGCCTGACCACCCACGGCGGTATTTTCTGAGCCTGTAGTGTTTGCTAATAAAGAGTTACGTCCAACCGCAGTATTGTTATCTCCGTTTGTATTTACATTTAAAGCTGCTGTACCTATTGCAGTGTTTTGTGTTCCAGTTCCTGCGGCTGAAAATGCCCCATAACCCACGCCCACATTATCATTTGCGGTTGTTGCCGCATCACCAGCTAAACCACCAATAAATGTGTTTCTAAGCCCTGTAGTTACTGAGCCACCTGCTTCATATCCGACAGCTACATTGTAAGCATTAGTAGCAGATGTAAAGTTTTGGTCTCGTAATGCAAAAGCACCGATGGCAATAGAGTTAGATCCTAGAGTATCAACAGTAAGTGAGTCATATCCTAGAGCTACATTATAATCACCTGTCGTAATCGCAGTACCTGCCTCGTCACCTACGACAACATTATAATTACCACCGCTTGCAATGCTGTTACCCGCGTTGACACCTGCTACAAAGTTAGACGTTCCTAAAGTGTTAGTAGACATGCCATCACTTACGCTAATGCCTGTTACATCAATGCCTGTGGCTGTGGTGGCTAGTTTGGCAGAGCCATCATAGTATGCCTGAAGAGCGTTGTTTTTCTGCCCTCGCAACATTATTTCACCTTCGTCACTTTCCATAAGAACATAAGATGCGCCTTGCAGTTTTAAGTTTCCTGTTCCTGCATCTTTTACATAACTATGGCTTCCATCATGATAAATCTGTAGGTCGCTACCAGCGCCGAAGATGGCTTTACCATTGTCACCAAAGGTAACATTGCCTTCAGGATTCAACCCTAGCTCAACAACGGCACCCGCTGCGTTCTCTGTGTACAGCCGTCCGTTTTCTGTGTCTACTGCCAGCTCACCTCTTACTATGTCGGAGGCTGCGGGTGCATCTGATCCAAATTTAGTTACAATTGTTGTAGCCATTATTTAATTCCTTTAGTAAGTTCCGCCTGCGAGCGTACCAGTTGTTATTTTGTCTGCGTTTAGTGTTGAAGTTGACTGTAGAGCCGAAGCAGCTAGTGTTCCTTGGGCTGCTGTGGCGTAAGCTGAAGCAGCAGTAGTTGCTACTGTGCCTAATCCTAAGGTAGTCCTAGCTGCTGCTGCATCTGCATCGTCAACCAGAGTACCACCAAAAGTTGATACGGCAGAAGCTGCCAAAGCTGCATCCGCAGTGTTTCCCTGTGCTGCTGTAGCGTAAGCACTGGCTGCTGTGGTTGCTGCTGTGCCTAATCCTAAGGTAGTCCTAGCTGCTGCTGCGTTCGCGTCGTCAATTAAAGACGCACCGTAAGTAGAAACTGTTGATGCTACCAAAGCTGCATCTGCGGTAGAACCTTGGGCTGCTGTGGCATAAGCACTAGCTGCTGTAGTTGCTGCTGTCCCTAATCCTAAGGTAGTCCTAGCTGCTGCTGCATCTGCATCATCTACTAAGGTTCCACCAAAGGTTGAGACTGCTGACGCTGCTAAAGCTGCATCTGCGGTAGAACCTTGGGCTGCTGTGGCATAAGCAGAAGCAGCAGTCGTAGCTACTGTTCCTAAACCTAAGTTAGTTCTAGCAGTCGCTGCATTGGCTAAGTCGGATAAGTTGTTGGCTTTAAGTGCAGCAGAGCTTAAGGCATTCGACGCATCCGTGGCGCTTCCTGCCGCTGCTGTTGCGCTGTTAGACGATGCTGTTGCGCTTGACGCTGCCGCTGTTGCACTGTTAGATGCGTTGGTTGCGGAGGTTGAAGCGTTGGACGCTGATGTAGAAGCACCGCTTGCAGAAGACGCAGACGCTGTAGCAGAGTTGCCAGCATTAGTTTCAGACGTTGCTGCATTAGTTGCACTTGAACTTGCCTCGTTTGCTTTAGTTGAAGCAGTCGCCGCATCGGTCCCAACTTGAGACGCAGTAGCGTCCGTAGTCGCGTCACCAGTACCCCCAGTACCTCTAAAGATACCCATAGACTGCTCCAGCTAAAGAAAACAAAAAAAGAAAAAGGGGGCCTAAGCGACCCCCGTAGAGTTCATTACGCAGAAGGTACTGCGAGAACGAAACCAGCTTCAGGACGATACACCTGAACACCGTACAGACAATCAGCCGTGTACAGAGTTGACAAGTATTCCTGCTTGTACTGGGTTTGTGAACGTACTGACTGCTGCTCTGCAAGGACGATAGCGTCTTTGTGGAACAAAAGTGCTGCACGAGTGTCTACAGAAGCTGCTGAGTTTGCGGCAGCAGTTTCGATAGTAGCACAGTTAGCAGATACATAAACATCTACGCCGTACAAGTTACCGATAAGCCCAGACTGAACTGCCTGACCGCCTACGAAGTCAGAAGACACGTAACGATCAATACCCATAATTGCATTTCGAGTAGCTGGTGGGATAATAAGTACGCGACTTTCCATCGGTACGTTATTGTCGTCCATCTTCTGAATCATATCACGGAAGAATCGATCAGTGAACTCATCTCCAGCAACACCATCAATAGTGTCGTCTGTGTACTGAGTCGTTGTGTTATTGGTGTTCATGAAACAGCCAGTGTGCTGGTAGTCCGTAGGAGCTACAGCAGAAGCAAACACAATTGCACCACCGTCACCAAAACCAGTACCACAAGAGTGGAGGTCTGTGTCAATTTTGGTAGCCAGAGCGTAACCAGCGTCTTCAGTGTAAAACTGACGTAAGCTGTTTAAAGCCTGTACTTCAACGATGTCTTCGATGAGACGTGAGTACTCAAAGTGTCGATCAATGTCGATAGTGAGTTCGCCTTCGGTGTTAGCAATGATAGTAACTGCTGTATCAGCAGCCTTAGCATTTGCATCGCCACGTACGGGCTTAGGGATGTGAAGCTTGTCGCCCTTCTTGCCACTCATAGAGAGTTTCTTTACAAGGGGAGCCAACTTCAGGTTCTTTTGGTAAGCAGCAACAATTTCATCACTCCAGATTTCTGGAATAAAAGTAGCTGCCTCTGTTTTTGCGGTATTACCGCCTGCGCCGGGATAGGTTGCAGTAGCCATGTTAATCTCCTAATAGATTATTTTACTCGACCCTCCGCGTATGCTTTAAAGATTTCCTCTGATAAAGCTTGATAACGCTCTGGGTCTGTTTTCATTAGTTTAATAATGTCGGCCCTACGATATACTTTTCTACGACTAGCCTCACCGCTACCCTGCATGTTACCCGTATTAGCTGCCTTAATTTGTTGCTTACGTGCCTGTTTCTCAACCTTCACGGTTTGTTCTGCTACTGTCTTACGCTCTTTCCAGAGTGAAAACAGCTCATCAGCAGCTTCAGCATTAAATTGTTGGTCAGCTTCTACGAACAACTGAGTCCTAATCTTTGAAGCTTTAATCCACTCAGCAAACTTAGGGTCCTTAAGGATACCCTGCATGTCTGGATGCTTGTTATTAAGCACTGCCAGAGATGATTGTTTTTTGTAGTGAGTAGAGTACTCCTGCGCTTCTTTAATCTTAGGATGATTCTCAATAGCACGATTGACGGCTGCTTGAGGGTCCGTAAAATAGTCAATATCGTCTTCAGGCTCAACGTACTGTTGAGGTGCTGGTTGCTGCGGTTGACTGCCAATGTAGTCGTCCACAACCTTACGAAGTTCTCCTACTTCAGAGGATTGACGCCCTAGAAGCTTCTCAGCCTCTTGGTGCATCTGCACGACTTGTTCTAAAGACTTGCCTTGATATTTCTCTGGTACTGGAGGTTCTTCTTGAGGTTGCTCAACAAAGTCTTCTTGTTGAATCTCTTGTACTTCGTTTTCTTCGGTTTCTTCTACAGTTTCCTCTTCAGGCTGCGAATCTACCATTGTCGCTCTAGACATAATTAAACTCCGTGAACTTAGTCATTATGGAGATTGAGGTTTTCTACCTGCTTGTTCGTGTTCCTTTACCCACTTCATGTGTCTACCGGGGAAGTCCCCAGAGTGTCCATCAAGTATAAAAGGCGGGGCAGACAGCATTTTTGTAGCTCTTGCACCACATTCGCACCTACTCGGTGGGTCACAAGAGTTTACAAATTTTTCGTATACGTGTCCATTTTCACAACGGAAGTCGTATACCTTAATCATCTACTTCTTCTTCTTCTGCTTGCTCTCTGGACACTGTAATAGTGCTCTCCAGATTAATCACAGAAGCTAAGGCAGCAACTTGCCCCTTACGGAATAAGAAGTCTTCAGTGTCCTTGACTGTCTGAATGTCAGACAAGGTAACTGCATTATTAGAAAGCTCTTGAATGAGTTGTTTGAAACCTTCGTTATTGAAGAGTTCGTTGTAGTTGTTAAAGTAAGTTTCAAGCTCAGGCTTCATAAGTTCTCTTTAGTTGATACTATAGTTAATAGTATAGCATGTTTTTAGGCTAAAGTCAAGAAGTATTTAGTAGCCTTTCTTCATCGGTTTCTTCTTGGGCTTAGGCTTAGGTTTTGCTTTTGGTTTCATTGGTTTAGACCCGTACATCGTGGTTTTCTCCTTCGCTGTTTTAGAAAGTTCGTCGTAGTGGTACAACTTTTTAGAAGTAGCACCGTGAGAAGCACCTGAGTGTACCTCACCATTAGGCATCTTATGTGTGCCTCCTGTGTGCTTAGACCCATCTCTGAAGTAATGGGGGACTCCCTGAGCCATTACTTTTTACTCCTTTTGGTTGTTTTGGCTGCTTGTTTGAAGGCTTTTGCACTGGGCGCACCTTTGGCACCCGGTTTACGCATCTTCTCCTTACTACCTGCTGCAATACGCTTACGTTTTGCGTGGATATTATCATATAGACCTGCCACTACCATTTCTCCTTGTTAGCCCAGTAGGCTGCTGACATCTTGCCTTTTGCAATGTTCTTTGCGTGACGAGCCTTAAATGACTTGCGTCTAGCTTTGTCTTTATCGGACTTAGGGGCAGAACCTGCACCACTAACTCCCTGCTGTCCAAACCTAATGGTTTTAACTTCGTCACCTTCTTTGGCAACTACTACGTGCGACTTAGTGGGGTGGCTAGGAGTCCTCTTTGGCTTGTTGTACCCGCTTACTCCCGCCCTTTCCAACCTTGGGTCCTTCTCCCTTGCCATTACTCCATTCCTCCATTTTGCGTTCTAATTCCTCTAGGCGGTTCCATTTGGGCTGGAGGTGCCGGTTGACTTGGTCTAGGAGTCCCATTAGTTCTTTGTCCGTTAACATTTTCTTTACCTTTTATTTGTCTTTCTTTTAGAAGAGTTTCTGCAACGCGCATACGTCTTTCAAACTCTTTGTCGTCTTGGTCGCCTTCACGCAAGTTTCTTGTAACTGCGCTAATACGATCAATCTCCAGCTCCATAGGCACTGCCTGAGCTTCAGCAGACAGCTTAGAAGCCCTTGCAGCAGACTCTTGAGCCTGGGCTGACAGAGCTGCTGTCTGAGACTGCTGGAACTGCATCTGTGCTTGCTGTGCTGCCTGTGCCGCTTGTTGTGCTTCTGGGTTAGGCTGCGTAGCTTTCTGCATAGCTGCAAGGAGTTCTTCACGGTTAGACAAGTTCATGTTGTCAATAATAGACTGAATCAAGGTATTGTACAATGGAGAGTCTTTTTCCATAGTCTGTAGTAGTTGTACAAGCTGAGTCACTTCGTACTCTCTAGCCATGATACCCAAAGTACTACTTGCGTTAAACTTGTAGTCAGAAACAGGGTAGTTCTCAGGGTCAAACTGCATGTAACGATAGGCAGCTTTCTTGACAAAAGGAATTAAGAAAGACTGCTGGAAGTTAATCAGAGTACGTTTATGCCTTTTAATAATAGCACCGAGAGACATACTAATGCCAGAAGCCGTAGCTTCTCCATTAACTGCACCCGAGAGTCCAGCAGAGTCAACCGCACCAGTAGCTTGTTGTACCATCTGCTGTAGAGCACCCGCCTGAGCAAAGGTAATTTGACTAACTTGGCCAAAGTTAAACGGCTGTAAAATTTCACGCGGGTCTCCACTGGTTAGAATCATCTTGCCCGGACGTACCTCTGGTTTAGCGCCTCTGGGTAACCTAGTAGCGTCTACAGCTAACATTGGGTGTATCGTGAGGCTCAGAGCGTCGATCCTAGCGCGTAACTCAGCGTCAAGGGCCTTCTGTGAGTTGTAACCTTTTTCACACACACCGCGACCCCAGAACCTAGAAGGGACCACGTCCCAAGGGAAGGCTACGATAGGTCTGTCCTGCATCATGTAAGGGTTAGCCTCAGCTTTCAACAAGATACCGCCATTGGCAACTACTACGACTGCTTCTACGTACTTTGANTTNCTTTTNGAGTCTTCTAATAAGTCTACTTCGTCGTCACCCTCCTCGTCTTCGTCTTTAAAGGCGTTGTCAAGCAGTTCTCTAGGGACTAAGCCGTAGTACTTAGTTAGGCGTACTTTGTCGTCACTGTACATCGTTAAGTCTTGGTCAGGCTCTAAGTTAGAGTCAGGAGCAGCAGAACCTACCTGAACGTCCCTGTAGACTCCTTGTTCCTGTAGCATCTCTACCTGATGTAAGCTTACGAACTCATCCACAGCCACGCCCATAGCGTCGTCTACGCTAGTTGCTACAGGGTCAATGAGGAAGTTCTGAGGCATCACAGGCTTAAGTTTTACCTTGACACGCTCAGTGATGTTGACACCAACAGCCGTTAAGTCACCACCCATGATAGGTTGTGTAGCCGGGGCCATTTCCTTCATTTCTTCGATAACAATCTCGCCAATGCCTGTGCCAAACACTGCGGAATTAATTAGACACTCTGCTACTGCCTTACGGACCTTACAGTCCTCAAAGTCTTCCGTTAGTTTGTTTCTCAAGAACAACACGTCTTGACGCTCTGTGTCACCCATGTTGTCAGCTATGTCGAACCACTTGCCTCGACCAAAGGTGGCTTCCTCAAGTTCTGCTACGTTGGACTCTACTGCTTGCTGAAGAGCAGGGGCAATAATACGACTTCTCTCTGACTTACGCTCAGAGTCAGCGGGGTCCCAGATGCCTCTCCAGAGCCTGTAGTACTCATCAAAACGTGCTTCGTAGTTAGACTCGTAGTGGTCACGCCAGTCGTCACATTTAGTTATTACCCAGTCTTCGATAGTTTCTTCTATCATCAGGGGGTCTTGTTCAAATAGTTCTGTCATATTAGTATCCTGCTACTAGGTCTAAAATTTCATGCTCGTCAATTTCGTAGTCGTAGTCGTACGCCACGTGTGCAAGCTGGTCAATGTAAGCTAAAGCATCGACTAAGTCATCGTGAGTTAGTGGATCAGGGAACTGAAAGAGTTGGTCTAAGAACCTAGAGTTCCACTCTCCTTTCTTAAGTGTTATGAAGCCATTCTCAAAGCGCCCCTGTAGCGCCCACATGACCCTGTCAGTCTTCTTTTTATTTCCGTGGCTAAGTTCCTCGACCCTGAAGAACGTCCCGTGACGCTTCTGTAGGTCCATCAAAGGGGACATTACGGCCTGCTTTGCGATACCTTTCTCAATACCTACGCTAACTGGTTCGTAGTCACGCACTGCTTGGAAGATCTTGACCGCTGTTTCGTCTAAGGTCCACCTACCGTAGATAATGTTTTCCACAAACCAACCATTAGAATTAACTTTAGCTACAGCTATTGCTGTTTCGTCTAGCCTAGTGTTCTTTGTTCGCTTCTTGTTTACTTCTTCAAAACCCGCTAAGTCAACTGCAATGTAGTAGTCTCCCTCACCACTACTCTCTTCTCCGAACTTTACCCAGTCCTCTTTAAACATTTCTGACCCACGAGCTTCAAATGACGCCATAAATTCCTGACGAAACGCATAGCTCGACATAGACTTCTTAGCGGTGTCAATCTCATTTGGGTCCAATATTGGGTTGTCGTAGGAAGTAAAGTGCCATGCTTTGTAAGTCTCATCGTCACCTAGGTCTGCGTACTTATACAAGTCGTAGAAGTGGTTGCGACCCATTGGTGTCCCAATGAACATAGCGCAGCCCTTTTGGTCAGCCAAGGCTGGTCTTAGGATCTGCTCGAATACATCAGGCTTCATGTCTGCGTACTCGTCCAACACTAGGAACTTAAGTGATACACCACGCATTGTCTCTGGTCTATCGGCCCCTTTGAGGCTTATGGTTGCACCGTTGACTAACTTAATCTGCAAGTTGTTAATGTGGCTACCCGAGATAACAGGGTTCCCTAGTTCCAACAAGGTCTGCCACATGATGTCACGTGCCTGTCCCTGTGTTGGCGCTACGTAGAACACGTGGCCTCTCTCGGCCTGCAAAGCGTTTACAATAAGCAGCCAAGCAGCGAGTCTGGACTTCCCTGTACGTCTACCTGCTGCTACAATCTTGAATCTAGTCTCGTCTGCCCAGACCTCTTGTTGCCAAGGTAGCAGCTCAATGTCTAAGTCAGTTGCCATTGCTTAAGTGTAGTTATTTAGGAAAGAAGGTTGGCTTATCAGATTAAAAGTAAAAGCTATTTCCATATTACCAGAGGATGCTGAGGCTTTGGCCTTTACTACTTCTCCCTGATGTAAAACAAATATAGGTGTTTCTGATTGACCACCTAAAACTTCTTTGTTGCCTGCTCCTATCGAAGTACCATCAAAGAAGTACAGTTGATCTACACCGGCACTGTTTTCCCACCAGAGGTCTAGGCTGTTTGTGCTGCCCCCGTGGTTCGCTACAAAAACATAACTGATGTGTAATATGTATCCATTAGGAACAGTGAGAACTGTTGTCTCAGTATCGTTAGTTAGTGTCTTGTGCTGTGTAAAAAACATTAGGAATATACCCACATTACAGGGGTAGTACCACGTGTATCCACATGCACAAAGGTCTTAGCAATGCCTATGCCCGTGAAGCCAAGGGCTAAAGCCTGCTTAACTATGTCGTATCTTTGGGATGCACTGGTAGCTTTGATGTCTGCTGCGATGCCTTGGGCATGGGTCCCCGGAACTTCCTTAGAAGACTCTATAGGATGCTCTATGGGGTGTCTATAACCGCTTGTTATGACAAACGGGAACCCACACCCAGCACGTAAACGATCAAGCTTTTGTAGGAACTCCGGTTCCATCTTGTTCTCACCAGTGACTTGGCAGTTGAACTCATCTAATGTAAAGTACTTAAGACTCACTCACTACTTCTCCTTCGATAATGCCACTGTCGTTTACGTCTACAGTACCAACACCAGTGATGTTGATCTGTATGGCGTTTCTACCACCGTCCTTCACTACTTCTCGCTCAAATGCACTTACAGGCAACATACGGTCCATAATTAGCTTCCAAGCAGAAGCCTGATTCTTATGGTCGTGGTCCAAAGCAGCATCAAAGATAGTCTCAAGGACCTTTTTAGACTTAGGTGAAGCCAGCATACGAGCTTTGTACTCGTTTATAATCGCAGCGTCACCCTTGGGTCTACCCACTTTACCCTTGTTACCGGGTTTTAAAGCAGCTACTTCTGACTTACGGGGTCTGCCACGGCCTCTTTTTTTAACTTCAGAAGGCTCATCGGTCATAACACAAATTGTCCCTAATTACAACAATAGTATAACATAAGTTTACACGTAAGTCAAGCTATTTATGGCTTAGTAGTAGCAGTAGTAGTAACACGAGTTAGATCATGGGCTTACATGTGTTTAAATAAGGGCTATTTTTCCTAGTTTTCACCTTTTTTGTGCCTGAGTGGCTACTACAATTTTTAACACATGTCAAGTCCCTCCCCGGGGGTCAACTCGTGCATACTTTTGCCGTGTTGTCAAGGGTTTTCTTGTGTAGCAACATTCGTGCCAACATTAGTAGCGCCCAGAGTTGGCACGAGTCTTGCTAGTGTAGCAACATCTGTGCCATGTCCAGAGTTGGCATGGGTTTTGCAGGGGTGCAACATCTGTGCCAACACGAGGCGCGCCTAAAGTTGGCACGAGTATTGCATGGTGTGCAACATGTGTGCCAGTGTGCAAGTTGGCATAGGGTTTGCATGGGGAAAACTGGGGTTGACAAGTGTGTGAGCTTATGTTGGACCCTATAGCGACAAGCACAACACGAGGCACAACACAAGCACAACACGAGAACAGCACGAGAAAATAAAAGTAAAATAATTGTTGACAAGATTAAAACCTGTGCTATTATAGGTACATCAATTAACTATATAGGAGTTTGTCTTTATGTCTACTACATACAACGTATATGAAACGTATACCCAGCATCCAACAAAGAAGGACGGAAGCTGGCGCTTGCACTTCATTGGTGCGCCTAACAGGGAGACACTGGAAACAATGCCTTTATTCTCTGAGGTAGTCTTATGTCAATGGCAGAAACAGCAGTTAGAAGATATCAACGACCTTGTAGTTTGGAATGGCGCTGAGTTTCTAGGCTTAACCGCTGAGTTTGCGAATGATTTAATGATGTCTGGCGATATATAGGGAGATTCTACAGCTCTGCCCATGTTGCAACGTGGGCTTTGCTGTAGTATCTTTCACAATTCACAACACAAGGACAACACAGCATGACAATCAGACTATCAAAGGCCGGCAAGATGCCCTGTAGATCATGGTCACTACAGGCACTCACAACGTGCCCAGGCAGCATAGGCGACAAGGGTACACTCGTGGATGCCTGTAAAGGATGCTACGCGACACAGGGTAACTATCGCTTCCCCAACGTCAAACAGCCACGCGAGTCTAATCAGAAAGACTGGAAGCGTACTGATTGGGTCTCTGACATGGTGGCAGAATTAGACAACGACCGATACTTTAGGTGGTTTGATCGGAGACGTATACAGTCTAAAACTAGCAGAAAAGATACTTGCGGTGATG
>JGI24003J15210_10001312_pt1 | contig 10889 bp, 2 predicted proteins | sample LinPmetageLP28_FD_15210 | JGI IMG/M metagenome (IMG submission 15210)
AGTAGAATGCGAGAAATGGCATTTGAAAGAGATATGGTAGAAATAAAGTATCAAAATCAATTAGATTTACTTGATGAGTCAACAGCCGCTTCTAAAGCACTAGAGCTATATAAAGCGACAGACCCAGATATTTTAAAAGAAAGAAAAAGGGCAGAACAAGCAAGATTATTAGAAATACAAGAAACTCGTAAAAGTGCTAAAGAAATAGCTTTAATTAATGTTGAAGGAGATAAAGCAGTAGCAAAAATAAATACACAATTTAAAGAAGATGTATCAGACGCTATAGAAGAAAAAGATTTAAGCGATGAGGGTAAAGCTGCTTTAATAGGTTTTTTAGATAAAGATGCTAAAGGGGCTGTAACTTTTGAAGATATTAATGAAGTTTCTGGTTATTTGGGTAGAAATCTTTTTTTTGACGATACTACAGACCAAGTTATTGATATTGGAAAAGACGCAGCTGCTACCTTAGGTTTTGTTGGTACTGGTAAACTTATGAGAGCTGGAGGTGGAGCACTATCTAAAGTACCAAATCCTTGGATTGCAGGAGCAGGGTACGGTCTTATAGGGTTGGGGTATGCAACTCAATATATTGGCGGTGGTCGAGAGGCACTTCAAACAGTATCTGGCGCAGGTAGTATGGCAGCAGAAGTTATTGAACAAACTACTGGAGTTGATTTAAATTTTCAAAAAGCAAGTGCACTTGATACTACTTTAAAGAATAGAAATAATGCATTATTGCAAGTTGCAGATTCTGCTATAAAAGGACAACCTGCTATAACAGGAAAAACTAAAGAAGGTATAATCTTAAAGGGTAACCTAAAAGATAAACTTTCTTCCGCAACAGAATATGATTTGTATATTTATACTGATAAATATGGAAGCGAAGCACAAAAAAAAGAACTTTATAGACAAGACAATTTAATTGATACTGTTATTAAGCCAGTAATTAAATAGGAATATAAATGAACCAACAACTTGATTATTTAAACAAGTTAGTCATGGGTGGAGTAATTACCCAAGAAGACTATGCAAACAGATTATACTTAGTATATCAAAACGAACCTACTTCGTTTAATGAAAAAGATACTGACTATGTAGAACGTGTTATGAAAGCATCTGAAATACCTTTTAATAGAGATATGGAAGCTGCTGAACAATCTATGGGTTCTGTATTAAATCAATTTGTATCTGGTTTTGCTGAAGGGTTTACTACATTTGGTTGGGCCGATGACGCAGATACTAACACTGAATCTATAGCAAATAAAATGGGACACCTTGTAGGTTTAGCACCTGACGTTGTAGCTGGAGTGTTATCAATGGGTGCTTCTATACCTTCTGCAATAGCTAAAGTAGGATTACGTCAAGGTGTTAAAAGAGAATCTTTAAAAGGACCCCTTAAAGCTAGAAGAGCATTAAAAGATGCTGCAACTGGATACTCTGCACAAACTCAAAAATTAGCATCTAAATTAAAAGTTGGTAATTTTAACTTAATAAAAGAATCTAGAAATCCTATTACTGGTGAAAAACAAATGTTTTTGAGGTCAGTACCAATGCGTATATCTGACTGGGTTATTGATAACGCACAAAAGTCTTTAGATAAAAATGGTTTGTTAGCATCTGGATTTTTGAATAAAGGTTTGTTAGGTAACGACCAATTTAGAAAAATAGCACATGATGGTATTCATTTAGGTATAGCATTAGGTGTTAGTGCTAGAAAAGAAGGACCAGGTGGTATGGTTGAAGCTGCTGTACATGGAACAATGGCAGGAGCTGTATTTGGTGGTATAGCAGAAGTTACAAGCGTCGGTAGACTATTAGCTAACCCTAACACAAAAAAACTGGGTGAGGAAGCTATTAGAAAAATGATAGTAAAACCTAAAGAACAAGAAGATGTTATTAACTTGTTTGCTAGAGGTGTATTAGGTTCTGCTTATACTGGTGGTATGGCTACTATGAACGATATGCCTTTACCTGAACAAGTATATGAATATGCATTAGGATTTTTCTTTGGTGCATCTGGTAGGTCTATAGCAGAAAATAAAGCAACACAATTTTTAACAACTAATCCTTTACCTGGTAATGCAAACTTACCTAAAGCAAAAGAAAGTTTAGTAAAAACAAAAGAATATAAAGAGTTACCTGAAGCGTCTAAAGAATATATAGATAGACATTTTACAGAACTTAATATACAACAAACGGATAAAGTGCAAGGTGCATTTGAATTAATGGGTGTTGAGTATGTTAAAAAAGCACAAGAAGAAAAGGTAGATTTATCTAATATAACTCCAGAACAACATGAAAGAATATCTGGTTTAGTTAAAGAAGATTTTAAATTTGCAAACTTACCAAAAGAAGAAGTGGAAGTAAAACTATCGTCTTTTAAAGAACGTATTGAAAAAGAAATTGCTGATAAAGAAATTATTAAAAAAGAAAACAAAGACGAAGCTAATCAACCTATGTTAGATAGTTTTGATACTATCATTGGAGAAATAAAGAAATTTGATTTAAATGAAGCTGTTATTAAAGATAGTATTACTAAAAAATTATATAACGAAATGATAGATAAATATCCTGAATTTCAATTTGAAGATTTAGCTAAAACACTTACAGATAGTATAGATAGAAACCTTAACAACTATGACGGTTTTATAAAAGATTTTAAAGAAGTATACCCAGCAGTAGTAATACCAAAGGGGTTCAAACAATACTTTATGAAAAAAGTTACGTACAGACTAGGTAACAATATTATGTTAGATGCTAATGATGTATTTCAAAAAATAGGAATAGATAGACATGCAGATGCTAAGGGTAATTTAATTACAGTAAAAGAAGCTGCTAATAAAATTAATAAAATGTATGGAGATGAAAGAGTTAGACAAGTATTACGATACATAGAAAAAGAAGTTGTTGATAAAGATAAAGACGTAGAAATTGATAAAATTACAGGAGAAGAAATAGCTCCAATGAAAAAAGAATTGCTAGAACCTTTTGCAGCAGAAGGTGTTTCTTTTTTTATGGAAATGAATACTAGATTAAAGGAAAATAGTAACGATTATATACACAGTGCAAACAAAGACACTGGTATGATTATTATACAGAAACTACCATTTAACAAAGGATATGATGTTGCAACCTTTAATAAAACATTAAATAAAGTAATAAGAAAATACTCTAAAGAATCTTCTAAGATAGATAAGTCTGAGTATACTGAAGTTGCAGCTAATGCTATATATGAATTGCTAGATAATGGTTTAATTACACAAAAAGATTTAAGTAATTTTTCTAAAGTAGAAACAGCGTTAGATACGTATTTAAATCCTAAAAACAACTATCCTCAAAGTGCTGCTAAGATTAATAAATACCAACCACTATCTCAAGGTATTGATATACCTGTGCAAACAAAAGATGTTATAGAATTTTTAGATGTTGAGCCAGGTAAACCTGGAGAGCAACTAGCATTATTTGATAGGGTAGAAAAAGAAGGATTTTTTAAAGTTTCTACTTATATAGACCCTCCTAGATTTAATAAGAAAGGTGAAAAGTCTGGATTAGATGGTGTTATATACGTGAGACAAGATGTGTTTGATAAGATTAGAAATGTATATGACATGGAATCATTTAGTTTTTTTATGAAACCTGTTGGTCACAGTAAAGCTAGAGATGGCGTAGGACATGTAAAATTGAAAGCTGGTTTATTTAGAGCTGACAATGCAATGAACGATTATCTTGTTGGTCGTAACGAACATATGGTAATGTATGATTCTTCTGCTAAGCAAAGAGGTGGTATACAATCTGGAACCTTAGTTTATAATACCAAGACTGGTAAGTATGAATCTAATGGTGTTGAAACAGTATTTAAAATGAGACCTGAAGAAATTGGTATTAACCCTGATGTAAAAGAAAAAAATAAAACTACTAATCTTAAAATGTACAAACAGATGATGGATAAAAATTCTACTTTAGAAATAGATTCTAATGGCAAACCTATATTTGATAGTAAATATTTTGAATCATTAAATGGTTTAAGAGAAAAAAATATGGATGGAGATTCTGTAGTTACTGAAAAATATTTAAACAATAGAGAAAATTTCAATGAAAAAGATTTAGTAGATATGGACATTGATGCTGTAAATGTAGTAGACGCTATTAAACAAGGTAGAGATAATCTAGATACTGCTTTAGGCAGATGGACTATTAAACAAATATTTAGAAGGTATCAAGCTGAAGATTTTGCTTTAGCAGAAAGTTATGTATTAGCTGATATAGCTGAAATTACAAAAACTAATAATTTTATATTGAATGCAGAACGTTCCGATTATTCTTTATCTTATCTAATGAGACAAGGAAATAAAGAATTGTTGGATAGAGTCTTAGGTAATTATGTGGTATATAGAGCATTAAAGATAAATGTAGAAACAGGTTTTCAATCGGTAGCATTTCCATTCTCACAAAAAATGATGGCAGAAGGTGGAATAAAAACAAGTGAATTTAAACGTGGAGAAGGAGCTAAAGATGACCCTATAATTATTAAAGGAAGAGAAGGTACTACACGATTAGAAGATGCTTACAATGAATTTAAAAAAATGTCACCTGCAGCTGAAGGGTACAAAGAATTAAAAGATGCATTAACATTTGCTATTATGCGTTCACCTAACGCAAGTAATGGTGGTATACGTATTTTACAATTTGCTGGTTTTGAAAAAGATGGCGGTAGTCTTGGTTATTATTCTAATGAATATAACGACATGATGAAAGGCGGTATGGATAAAGATGGTGATAAAGTAATAGGATATCAAAGCATACCTTCTAGAATGAAAGAAGCGTTTGGTAAAAAAGAAATACAACGTGAACTTGAACTAGAAGATGGTACCATTATGAAACTTAAAGATGAGGATGGTAGTTTAGATATAGCTGAAAGATATTATGGTGCTGAGTTAGCTGTTAGTGATATTAGTCAAATGTTTAGTACAAAAGCAAGGTTAGAAATAGGTAAAGCTTCATATGATGGAAAGAGTAATATGGGTCAAGTTATAAATGGTACTACTCAACTTCAAATACTAATGCAAATGGCTGAAGCAAGTAATGGTAGAATAGATTTAGGTAACGGTGCTTTTTTAAACTTAAAACCCGACAACCCTGGATTTAAACGTTTAAAACAAATATCTATTGTAGGTTCCAATATACACGCAGATAGTTCTGGTTATAAAAATTTATTAGTACCTAGAGATAGTTTGACAAGAATATTCAATGATTTTTTTGAATACACAAATCCTGTTATAAAAGAAATGAAAAACGGAATAGAAATTTTAAGAGAAGATGGAACAGTGAAACTTGGAGAAAGTTTGGAATACTTAGAAAAAAGTGCATCTCCATTTAACGATTTATCTTATTATACTATTTTTGGTGAAAAATATGGAGCACCAGGGATGCAAGCATTTAGAGCATTTGGTAGAATGTTAAATGAAAAAGCAGATTTGAGTCGTTTAATTGATGTTTCAAATAATTTTTTACATTATTTTGACGTAAACAATGAAGGTACATCAGTACAAAACTATTACGTACAAATGGCTAGAAACTTATCTAAGTTTGAACAATTTGATATGAACTCTTTTTCATACAATAATTATTCAAATGTAAATAATTTAATTGGTATGATGGAAGCAGCACAACTTGCTATCAAAGATAGTCCAATAGTTAAAAACTTGAAGCTTATAGATTATTACTCTATACGTTTATCGCAAAAAGAAAAAGATATTTTAGCAGCTGACCCTACAAAGTTAGAACAAAGTCTTAATGAAGTTATTGGTATTACTTTAATGGCTAAACAAGGAGAAAAAGTTTTAGAAATATTGAATAAAATACCAGCATTACAAGGAAAAAAAGGTATTGATGTATTAAAAGAAATAACTAATAGAGCTTATGAGTTAAAAATAAATAACAGGCAATCATATTTACTATTAAATAAAATGGGCACCAATACAAAAAATAACGGTGAAGAAATAAATCCTATTAATGTAGACAAATTTATTACTGCACAAAAAGAAGGTTTTGTTAGATACGTAGAATCTTTAGGACTAAAAGGCACTAGACTAAAAGAGGATGTAAAAAGAGAGTTAGAAATGTTTTATGACTTTGCTATTCTTGGAAATGTAGTTCCTGAAAAAGGACAAGATATTAAAATTAAAGTAAGTACTGGTGGTGTAACTTCTTTGAGTTCTGAATTGTCTAGATTAAAAAGTATTACCAAAGAAATACAAGACACTTATACAAAATACGGCGATTCTCCGAAGTTGCAACAATTATATGGCATTAGAAAAGGTATTTTAAATGATGTTCAAGCTAGGTCAGAAGGAATGTGGCAAAGTGCTGCATTAAATAAAAGCAGCATAAGAAGATTTTCTTACGAACTAGACACTTTTATATTTAAATCAAAAGAAAGAAAACAAGAAATTAGCAATAAAGAAGAACCTGCTGTTAAGGAAATAGAAAAAGAAACAGAACTACCTACTTTATCAGAAGAAATACAAATTAAAAAATCTGATTACGGTAAAATTAAAGATTTTAATATTGAAGATGCTTTAATGAAAAAAGCAAAAGACCCATCTCTAACAGAAGAAGCTGTGTTAACTATGTTAGATTTTCACAATTTAATTGAAAGTAGACCTGGTGTTAAAGATTATATCGAACCCTTATATGAATCTTTTCAGGGTGGAGTATTAACTGGTAAACCTTTTAATGAAATTACTATTAAAGAGTTACAATCCTTAATGAGTTATATTGATGCTGTAACTACTCCAGGCTGGTTAAAAAGTTTTTTATATGACCCTAAAGTAAGAAGAAGTCCACAAGGTAGAGACCATATTTTAAGTAAAGGATATACAGAAGAATATATAGCAGGTGCTACGAAGTTTGAAAAAGATAAAACATTTAAAAGAGTAGACAATATTATAAAAGATAAATTTGGAAATATTACTTTTAAGTCTGGTAAAGTACCTACAACTACTTTAGGTTATGGTAATGAAATTCAATACATGTTTCATCAAGTCCAAAACACATTTAACAGATGGACTAAAGATGTATTATTAAAAGAAAATTTTGATTGGGCAACATTAGATAATGGAAATTTAATGGGTACTAATTTTGACTTGTTATATAGTGGAATGTTATTTAGAAGAGAATATCAAGACGGCAATTCTCCTATATTCTTAAGAAAATCTCCTAGAGCACAAAAGAATTTAAAAGATTTATGGTTTGCTAAGAAAAAACTTATAGATAAAATGGTTCAAGATAAAACTACTTTTATTATAAAGGACTTAGAGGGTACTCAAGGTACTACAAAAGAAGTTGGTGCTTACGAAGTAATGGATTTAATGAATGCTAAATACACGCAAATAATGACAAAAGCAATGAATGATATTATTGTAAGTAAAGCACCTAGAATACGTGCAAAATTAAAACAAGCTGGGTTTGAAGTAGATTTATTTAAAATACCTAAAGACCAAGATATAGATTTAAATAAAGCAGAAAAAAATACTGCTAATATAATTAAATCTGAAGTTAACGAATTAAAACGTTTATTGTTTGATAAGAATGGTATTCTTTCTGATACAAAAAAACTAGATGCTCTATTTAAGGGTATACTAGATATGGGTCCTGGTAGTGTTGAGCAAGTATTAAAAGAAACATTTTCAGAAGCAGATGCACGATTTATAGAGCACAATTTGTTAGTCAAAGATATGTTAAAAGAACATTTTCCTGGTGTGAATTTTAATAAAGAGCTTAGTAAAAAAGAGTTTGAAAAAACTAGAATAACTGTAAGTGGAGGACCTGAAAGTATTAAAACAGTTTTAGAAAGATTTAATAAAATACATAGAATAGATACTCGTGTAGGCTTAGGTAGGTTTGTAAATGAAATAACTGGTGAAGTAGATAGTTATGTAGCTCACATTGGTGGATTTGATTTTAAATCATTAAGAGATATAAATCGTAGTCATATTGAAAATAAAATAAATGAAAAAATAGAAAGTATTGTTGGTAAAAAAGGTGATAAAATTATATCTGAAAATTTACCACCAAATATTAGAATAGAATTTGAAGCAGGAAATATTAAAAAAGATGCAGCTATATCTTTAGCTAAACAATATTTTAAGGAACTTTATGATAGAGAAGCAGTTACAGGATTAGACTTGGAACTTTCTATGGGTGAAGATTCTAACCTTAGACTTTTAAACACCAGACCTGAGTTACAAGCTGATAATTCTAATAGAAATATATCTAAATCAAGAAGCGTAGATGAATTACCAGGGTGGGATACGTCTTTTAATTCTACAGAAAGATACTTACAGTCTTCTTATTCTAGTTGGTTAAGACATATACAGAACATAAAATTAAAATTAATAGCAGACCAGTTTTTAGAAAAAAATCCTTTTGGTACAGACAAAGAAGGGATGCAGCTTAATAGACAATGGCATTCATATATCTTAGACGTATTTAGTAATAACAATGGTTTTCCTTCTTTGAGAAATTTTAACATTCATGGTATTAAACAGGGTGAAGCTAATTTAATAAAATCATACATAGACTCTGGTCTTGACAAAGAAAAATTAAAAGAAAAACAACATGTAAGTAGCTCTGATTTACGTTTTTTAAATTTAGTAGATACAAACTTTGGTTTAACTAAAGCACAAAGAGCTCAAATTAGTCAGCAAGAAAACGCTTCTACTAAAAGAGATTTAATTCAAAGATTTAGAATACGTAATTTAAAAGAAATANTAAAACCTGAAAACATNAATAAAATTGGTAGGTTTAATACTGCTTATGATGTATTTAGCGATGAAGCTGTTGTTGGATTTTTAGAAAAAGTTAATGATACCTTTGGTGGTAACATACTAAAGGATGCACCTAAAGGTGGTACTGCTAGAAGATATTGGCTAGTACGTAAAGCAAAAGCATTTTCAGAACTTGAAGGTAAGTTTGAAATGGTATCATTATTATCTCACCCTAAATCTGCTTTAACTAATTTTTATGGTGGGTTTTCTAACACTATTGTAGATGAAGGTTGGTCTTCATTTAGACAAGCAAATAATGAACAGTGGCTTTTAACTAACGTATTTCCAAAAGGTAAAGATGGGAGAGGACCTTCTTATTTTACTATAGATTCTCAAGGTAATAAAAAGAAAGTACACATTGAAAGTTATAATGATATTATTAATTGGTTATTTAGAGAAGGTTTCTTAGAAGATGGTTTAGTAACAGAAGGTTATTACAGTCAAAAGAAAGCACAAGTAGATAGAGGTCGTATTAAAGATTTGATTGTTAAAAAGATACTTGGAGGTAAAGATTCTAAAGGTAATAATTATTTAAACATGAGTGATAAAGAAGCAGAAGCATTACGTGCAAGAACAATGAGTGAAGCTGTAAAAGAACTTGGTGTTATAGATGGAATAACTGATGCTGGTTCATTTTTTATGAGAAAATCAGAAATGGTATTAAGAACTAGAACTGCAATAGCATCTATTATAAATACTAGAAATATACTTGGTAAAGACATTGTTAAAGATATGGCATTTAATGACCCTATTGTTTTGAACATAGCTAGACAATCTGTTAAAGCTTCTCAATTTGTTTACCATGCTACACAAAGACCTAATTTTTCTAATACTAACCTTGGTAGAATTATGACTCGTTTTCATCCTTATGCTTGGAATAGTATAGGTAGAAGAATAGATATATATAGCGATGGTGTTAATCAAAAAACTTGGAACAATCAAGTCAAGAAAAAAAGAGCTAACAATCAATTTACAGCTGATGTATTTGCATTAGCTATGGCTAATATATTTGCTTCATCAATATTTGAATATGCATTATCACCACCTATGTCTTGGATGCAAGATACTGCACAATTAATATTTGGTGATGAAGAAATGAGAGACAGAGCATTCTTTAGTCAATATCCTCACCCAGTACTAGCACCTTTAGCTATTGTAACACCACCTATTAGTAGGTTTGTTTTACCACCACTTACTGCATTTATAAATGGTAACTATGATACTTTTTGGAATTATCAATTTCATACATATTTTCCATTTGGAAGATTAGGTAAAGATATGGTTAGAACTATTAAATCACCTGCTATGGCTCCAGACTTTTTAACTGGTCTTCCATTGCATAAAGTACACAGTTATGCTAGAGATTATTTTAATTCAGAAGAATTAGAAGATATTTTAGCAGAATTAAGAGAAAAAAACAGACAAAAAGAATTAAAATAGCTATTAATAGCAGTTTTATCTTTAAACACATACTACAATAAACTATCTATATTTACTCGATAGTTATATCCAATAAATTATTTTAACGTCTTATAAGGCTATTCTCGTCATCTTTTTTTTCTTATTTCTTTGTTTTCTTCTTTATCTAGCACTAAAAGTATATTTTGCTGTCTCATAATAATATATTCTATTTTATCTATTTCCTGAACCACAAACCCAGGACCAAACAAAACCTTGTCACCAATATTTAGTTCTTCTGCTTTACTACCCATAGCTACTACTTCACCAACGTTTTCTTTTATAGCTACGTCTGTTGTCAAAATAATACCTGCTTCTGTTTTATTTTCTCTACTCTGTTGTTTTATTACTACTTCATCTCTCAATGGTTTCATTTTATCTCCTTTTTATTCCCCCCTTTCGTTAATATATCATATACATCAGTGCCAACCAAGTGTATTTGCTTTAGAGGGTTAGGTGGGTTTTCACCACTTGCTTCCTTTTAAAGCATGTTGATTTATAGGGGGGAATAATCTATTTATCTAATTAAACATCTCTTGTATTTTATCTAACATATTTTCAATAATCTTATGTTCTCCTTTAGACACCCATGGTGCTTTTTTG
>JGI24003J15210_10001313_pt1 | contig 10883 bp, 14 predicted proteins | sample LinPmetageLP28_FD_15210 | JGI IMG/M metagenome (IMG submission 15210)
GATGTATGTACATGTTGATCTTACTCCACCTATGATTTCTATTACAGTTGGTTCTACAGGCCCTCTGTTGTTAAGCAACACCCTCTTACCTTCTGCACCTCTATAGCCATCTTTGCGTCGTCCGTATTTGCCCATTGCTGTATCTGATGCCATACCATAAAATTCAAATTTTCCATCTGCATTTTGTTCTAGTTCAGATTCATTATGTGCCGCCAACATGCCACCCAGCATGACGAAGTCTGCGCCAGCACCGAAGGCCTTTGATACATCACCAGGTTCTGTGCAACCACCGTCTGCTATGATGTGTCCACCTACTCCATGAGCCGCATCTGCACATTCTACAACTCCTGAAAACTGTGGTACACCCACACCTGTCATTGTTCTAGTGATACACACACTGCCAGGACCTATGCCACACTTGACAATGTCTGCTCCTTTTATGATTAGTTCTTCACACATCTCTCCTGTAATAACATTGCCTGCAATGATTACTTTGTCTGGAAAGTCATCTCTAACCTTGCTGACAAAGTCTGCATAGTTCTGATGATATGCATTGGCAACATCTATAGTAATAAATTTTATGTCGGGCCAACGTTTAAGAACTTCTTTAGTCAGTGCATAATCTTCTGCGTCTTTGTCCCATATTGCGGCAGTGCCTGTACACACAGAAAGGTATTTCAAATTAAGTCCACCACCCATTGCTTTCGTCCAGTCATCTATCGTGTAGTGTTTTCTTAGCACTGTCATCATCTTGTGTTCTTGTAAAACTTTGGCCATTGCAAATGTGCCCACACCATCCATGTTGGATGCCATTATAGGTAAGCATTTAAAAGTTCTTTGTGAATTATGAAATGTGAACGTTCTTAAAACTTCTACATCACGTCTACTTTCTAATTTACTGCGTTTGGGTGTGAATAAAACATCTTTGTAATCTAGTCTAGTGCTTTCTAAAATTCTCATGCCGCTAATCTTCCTAGTTTAATTAATGTTGCCGCCAAGTTTATTTCTGGGTCTGCTACAAATGAATGATCAACTAAGCCTTGCTTGATAATAAGCACTGCCTTATCTTGTCCTTCATCGTCTTGTGCAAACAGTTCTAAGTTGTCATACATCCATCTGTATATGTCTTCCATCTCTTCCGGTCGAGCCTGTGTACACAACAGTTTCCTTGCTTCGGATATCTTGCCTGCTTTGAACAAAGTGTGACCATATCGAGTTTGTAATCCTGTGTGCCTGTGTCTGCTTTGTCAGGTGATACTAATGTGCCTGTCTGCGAATTCATTTGCACCATGTTGATACACTTACGCAAGTCTGGATAAGTTGCCTTGACGTATGTGTCTATGGTGTCTATTGCAATCTCAACTTTTTCATTCACAAGTATCTCTGCCACCCTTGCCGTGAACTCTGTTTGATCTAAACGTTCAATATGGAAACCTTGACATCTTGAGTGTAGTGCAGGAATAACCCTGTTTGGATAGTTACACGTCAACACAAACCTTGCTGTGGTGTGATACTCTTCCATTACTCCACGCAATGCCGCTTGTCCGTTGGGTGTGATGTAGTCTGCTTCATCTAACAACACAACCTTCAGATCACCGAATGGCATAGTTTGTACAAATGCTGTGATCTTGTCTCGTATTGTGTCGATAGAGTTTTCTCTTGATGCGTTTATTTCTAGGATATCATATGGATCAATCTCTAGTTCGTTAAACAATATCTTAGCCAATGTTGTTTTGCCTGTGCCAGGAGCACCACTAAACAACAGGTGTGGTATCGATCCTGATGATACCCAGCCTTGTATTTGTTCTTTTTGTGTTTGATCTCTGAATACATATCCGTTCAGAGTGTTAGGTCTATACTGTTCTGTCCAAAGTTTTTTCATATGTTAAGTATAAATTAGTTTTTTGATTGTGTCAATATGGAATAAATCTCTTGCCAATTATGCACTCTGGTAACACCTTCGGGTGCATCTTGGTTGTAAGGATGATCTATGATCAGTGTTTTGAATCCAAGTTCGTGTCCGACAACTGCATTTTTTAGTTTGTCTTCTATCCAATAATAGTCTTTGCCCTGCCAATTTATCAGAGTGTCTTTCTTTGCTTGGTGTATTGCTAGGCAATGCAACTCTAAACATCCACCTGGAAACATCGAGTCAAGACACATCTTCCTAAGTTTCCAAACATCAGGATCGTCCGAAACAGATGTTATGGCAATGAATCTCCATCCCTCGCCTATCAACTTGTTGACATATTCTATTGCATCTAGTTTTGGTGGCATGAAGGCCTGTCTGGCTGACGTGTTGAAGTGCTTCAACATGGTTTCTGCTTGATCTTTGGTTACGTTGGAAAACTTCCCCCAAATGTTCCATTGTGCGGATGCATCATCTACTGGATCATATTCTGGGTAGTGGATACTTGCCCAATCCATGAATGCATCATTCCAAGCAAATAGGCAGTCGTCTACGTCCGTCATAAAAACTTTGATGGACACTATATAGAGCCGTTGCTACCGTAAGTCGAAGTTGGTTCATCTGATGTGCCCATGATGTCTTTGAAGTCTATCCTTCTTAACACCATTTCCTCGCCATTGGGTTTTTGTAGCATAACACCTCTGGTCCAACGACCGTGTTCTACTAACACCCATTCACCTACTTTAATCTCCTTTTGCAACCTGCCAACTGAATATACTTTGCCCCAACGTGGTCTGATGCCTGCGCCTCTACCGTCGTCGTTTGTAAGTATGATTCCGCCTTTGGTTGTTTGTGCTTGAAAGTCCATGTCTGATACCAATACATGGTCTCTAACTGGACGTATGTCTTCTGCTTTTACTATGTGGTTATAATCTATGTTTTTCATCAATACTATTGTAGTACTAATTTAAGAGGTCGTCAAGTTTTTTTAACGATGAAACACGATTTATTTTATTATTTTTGATTGTTACTTTATCCACTGATTCACGTTTCACATTTTGTTTTGGTTGTTGTATAGCAACTGGAACTTCAACGTACTTGTGAACGATCTTCTCAACTTGTTTTTCCACAATCTTTTCTACAGGTTTTTCTACGATTTTCTCAACTATCTTTTCGACAGGTACTTCTTTGATAACTTCTTTTTCAATTATCTTTGGTACTTCAACTCGCTTTGGTACTTCTACTATCTTGACATCAATAGCATTGTTCAACAGTGCGTTTACTGTAGACAGTCTTTTGTTGTCTGCTTCTAATTTTTGTAACAATGCGTCATCGGTAACTTCCTTTGGCGCATCTACTATTTTTGGTGCAGGTGGTACTGGTGTAGGTTTAGATTCTTTGTTATCTAATTTTGCAAGTAATGATGGGTCTAATATCTTTTTCACTTATGCTTCGTACCATACTCCGCCACGTTTAACATAAGTCACACCGTCAACTGTTTTTGATTCCTGTATCGGTAGTTCTGGTTTTGTCTGAGTGTGTGCAACTGCTTTTGGATTGGTTGCATTGTACTCGTTCATTATCTCTTCACGTTTTTTGATGATTTTGCCATTCGGCCCAATCTCATCACCACGTGAGTTTACAGGTACATTACCTACTGCTCTTGCTGTTTCGTTTGCTCGTCTAAGTGCTTCGAAGTCAATCTTAACACCTCTGGCAGTTGTGACTATGCTTTTTGATCTTTGTTTTAAAGCCATATGGATCTCCTAATTGTATTTACCTGCTACTTATCGGAGGAATTCGTGGATGTCTAAATTGTGTAACAATGGGTTGACTTTGTTGATACCGATTAAGAACAGCACAAAACTGGCCAACGATGATCCTCTACCAACTCCCCACACTATGTTATTCGCTCTCATGGTGTCCACCACATACTTGATGTACTTTAACACAATGATTAGATTGCGTTCTTCAAACATGATAAGTTCATCATGTACCCTTTGAGTTTCTTCTGCTGTGGTGCATTGATCCAACACAAAATTTTGAATGTCGAAGTCCATATACTCTTTGGGCATGAACCAAGCACTCAATTTCATTTTGTGGAAGTCTTCTATGTTTTCTGTGATGGTGTTGTGATCGCTGAGCACCTTCATGTCCTCTAAGAGTTCCTCACAATACTTGTTCCATTTCTCTGATTCTGTTTTTTCTATAGCAATATCACTGACGTCGAAGTCTGGTCTATTGTACAGTAATTCTATGATGTCTCTGATTGAGTAATAACATCTGCCATATTCATCAACGGTCATCTATAGGCTCCCAAATCTGTGCTACCAAGTCTGCTGTTGCTAAGTCTCCGCCCAATGTAATGTCTATCACATAGTTGCTGTTACAGTGTGGACAACTGATCGGACCATTTGATGTAAATTTAGTATGACACTTACAGCACTCCATTTTGTGTTCCATCATTTTTTACCACCATCTATTATTGTTGGATTAAACTTCTTACTTTTTTTATTTTGTGGCTTCTCTGTCTTTTTGTCAAACTCTAAATTGATTTGTTTCCACGTCGGCATTTTGAATTCAGGATCTTGTGGATTGAATGTGACTGGTTTTGCATGTTGCCACCATTGCACTTCACCAAAGTCTCCTTCTATAAACAGTTTGGTCATTCCGAAAATTTCACTAGTGTAGGCAACATCGTCACCTTGGTAACTGTCTAGTTTTACTTCTGTAATCTGTATGTTTCCTTCTACAATGTTTACCAGTTTACTGTGAATAATAGCAACCATAATTTGATCAAACGGTTCTTCTGGTATCATTATAATTTTGTCGGCAAATTGTGACAATGTCTCTGCGTTGATATTTTTGTAGTTCATTATCATGCCATTATGCATCATAGATTGGAAAAAATATTTGATCCTGTCAAACGCTCTGTTCTGATTGTTTATATTGTCTGTGTTTGAATTGAACTTAATTCTGACTGTGTAAGTGTTTGGTACAACAGATTCATGTAACAATATTGTACTTGTGAAATCTGTGCTCCATTCTAAATCTGTTAATTGCATTATTCTATATTAATTAAGTCGTCCATGTCCGTGCCCTTATCTTTTTGCTTTGCCAAACGTTTGGCTGTGCGGTCCGCTAGTTCTAATGTGTAAACCATAACCAAAGATTCTAACTGCTGTAACATGTCTGTATTTGCGTTGGTCCTCATGACCATATTTTTACGTTTTTTAAGATCAGAAAGTTTTTCCTGAATTTTTTCTTCAGGCATCTTCCGTAGGTCTTTTGGATCAATTAATGGGTGATGCATAACTTATTATAGTTGATGCTTAATTAAAAGTCAATTAATAAACTAGAGGAGTTGTTGCGAATTTTGTTGTGCCACCGTCTGTGGTGAACACATCGACAACTATTGTACTTGCCACACTTGGAATACCAATTCTTGTGCTGAAGTCAATACCAGTGCTGTCTAATGTTTGTGTAGTTACGTCTGGATTATTTAAGAAAGGCATAGTAACACCTGATAGTGTGATGCCATATGCACCACCATTAGTGATGATTAGTCTAACACTCTCATGTCCTGTGTTTTTAAAACCAGTGAATGTAAGTGTAAGTGCCGCCGATGATGTCACTGTGAACACATTGCCGTTCGCAACATCAACTGCATTCGAACCACTAACTGTACCTAATGCACTTACTTTGTCAACTACTTGATATGTTTTGTAGTCAAACAGTTCATTACCGCCTACATCATTTGATGCTGTTACAGCCGGGGATGTAAGGTTTGATTTGAGTACTGCATTAGATTGCAGGTCTTCTAGTTCTGATTTTGCGTTAGTTAAATCAGTTTTTATCTGGTTAAAATTATCTCTAAAACCCTGTGAATCATTGTCCTGTCCTGCTACAGGAAAGGTTGCGTCTATACTTGTTGGACTTAAACTCGATGCCATAAAATCATATCCTCGTTTGTTTTATTTATCATTTAAACAACCAACACTATTACCTTGTAGATATGTGGTTATAAATGAGATTTGCAATGATCTTGTGCCCTGCTCGTGTCGGATGACTGCTTATGGGATTAACCAATTTATGTTCTTTGGCTTTGGTAATTTTGCGATCAGTGTCATGCTCCCAATCAGATAAATGGTACTGATTGTTGTCATCTTGGTCATTTGTCAACTTACTTAAAAGGTCCATGCCCTTAAACAAAAGATTAGGAAATTGATGCGGATACTTGTGAGGGTTGAAAGTATTGACCCAGTAATTTGTAATTTTTTTGTGTTCAAAAAAGTTATCAAACATCTTCATGTGTTCTGACAATGTTTTTAATTCAACTTGTTCGTCGAAGTGGTCTGTTAGCAAAATCCTAGATATTTCTGCCCCATCTGGCCTGGTAAGCATAAGTTTATCATAAACCATGGTGTTTATGTTAAAAAAATCGTTACGATACAAAGAAGTCAGTGCCCACAAAACTATCACTTCGTGGTTATCAAACCATTCTTGATCTTTAGCAAGGAAAAATTCTCTGGCCCTTCTGAATTGTCTTTGGTTAGACGACCCTCCTTCGGCTAAATTTATATGATCGTATCCTAACTTGTTGCTTATTAGTTTTCTAAAACTCAATGGCTCGATCTCATCATCGATCCACGCGACCTCTTGTAAGTCAGGTTCAGTCATCCCATCTATGTAGTTTGCGCCGACACCTAGTGTCCAACTACATCCTAGTGTAATGAAAAATTTATTTTTTGGCTGAGACATGCTTTTTGTCTATATATCGCCATTATATCACCAACTGCTCATATCTGCGTATGGCATCACCTTGCAAGTGTGTAAGATCACGCATAGGTATTGGCAGTGTCCTTGTGCTGTTTTTGCCTATATCAAATGTAATGCCAGAATCACCGAATGTGGTTCCAGCGGCATCAAATATAGTTTCTGCTGGGATTCCTGCAACACTTATGTTTGCTCCTGTGCTGTCTGCTGTAATGCTCTGTTCATTGTTGAAACTAGCGTTAGCAGAACCATCTGCGGTAATGTTTATAGTGTCTGCCAAATATCCACGTGGTGGTGTTGTGAATGTCAATCTAGTTTTATTGAGAGAGAATGTTGTGGTAGCAACGTCTCCAATTTTTACGACTGGCGTACCTTTAGGTTCAAAGAATATAGTAAAAGATAGTGTAGAACCGTCTCCGCCGTTTGATATATCGGTCTGTGTTCTTTCTATGCCATCAAATGAGGCATTCCTTTTTGTGTCGAACCCTATGTTTTGTTTTCTTAATATGACAATTTCTGCATCTGCCGCCGGTGGATTATTAAACGTGATTGTAGTAGAACGTTGGTTGCCGCCATCGGTTGTGATAACAAGAGAGTCTGTTGTGACATCGGTAGCATCACCGCCAGTTTCTACACCCGAATGATATTCTATATCAAAAATTCTTCCGTCTGCAGAACCGTAAAATAAACTAGAATCTGCTTTAATAGTGCCAATGTCTGCTTTGCCTTTGATTGTGAGTAGCCTATCATCTTGTGTGACTCCGTCTACAGCCACCCTTACACTTTTATTAGTTGAAATAGTGTGGTTAACTGTGCTTGAATTATCATTTACAAAATTTGTTATAGTAAATTCTCTTGTAGTACCATTGCCTGTTCTAGTAACTGATTGTGCTGTTCCGTCTATGGTTGTTCCTAAGTGGTTTAATGTATAAAGTTCATTAAATCTAAAAGGCAAGGATCTCATATCGATACCTCTTTTTTCGATATTATATTTTACCTGTGCAGATTCTCCAGGCTGGCAATATGCAATCGGCACAGCCGGTGTCCATCCTAAACTGTTTCCTGTTGATTGGACTGAACGCATCCATAATGGTAGAAATTCTCCTGTGACTTGTCCTACATCATCTAGTTTTGATCTCATGTTCTTCAGACTGTTTGGATAAACTGTGTCGATTTGATTTTGATCTGCCGAGTATAAATTTGAACTTGATCTAATCAAGTCAGTGACCCTAAAAGGTATGTCGGTCTCAGAACCAATATCTTGTGATGTACTAATGCCATCGATTCCATCTACAACTGGATAATATAAAACTTCATAAATGGTTGTACCGGCGTTGTTGGTTGCTTTGGCTGTGGTTAGGTCTCCAAAGTACACTGTTTTGTTTGCAAAATTCCTTTGCATCGTATCCATATATTCGGATAGATAGGAAGTTTCTAACCCTGATATCAACAACATCTTAAGGTCTTTAGCAATGCCAAATTTTGTGTCTTCTGGCCTATACATTTTGTCATTTGGAAAAATATTGTTGTCTGAATATTGAGCAATGAAACGATTACGTTGAATTAAATCTAATCCCGCTTCTGCAAATACATCATTGTACCCTTTGCTATATGGTGTCGATAGTTTGATCTTAAACTGCTGGTCGCTTGTTGTGAGTGCTGTGTCCGAACCTGTTGCTGATACTGTAAATGTGTACTCATGATCTAATGTGGTTGTTACTTTTGTGTCCACGACGTCTAGTTTAGTTGCTCCGCCATCTAGTTTAAAATATTTGTTGGTAACTACACCTTCAACTTCGCCGTTTGGTTGTATCAGTAAACCTTGGGGCAATTTGCCGGACTTGTATTTGTAAATGAAAAACACACCTGATTGTTTTGATGTTGCTTGTACACTAAACAAAGATGTTTTGCCGGGTGATATAGTACCTAAAGTTAGAACAGCCATTACACGGTTAACTCCACTGGTGTCGACCAACTGATTTGACCTGCACGGTCATTCCTAATTGTAATAGAAAATTCACGCTGGGCACTGACACTAAGACTGCCCACAGTAGTTCTTTGGCATTTGATTGTGAATGTAAATGTTTTTTCATCATTGACTTGAGTGTTTATGGTTCCAAATATTTCTCCATTGCTGGGATCTAAACTCATGCCAGGTGGTAACGAACCTAACAATAAAGAATAAGTCAGTGTGTTGACGTTTTCTTGTAGTAAATCACTGTCAGGATCTGTCACTTCAATTTTTGCTATGTGATAATTTTCGTGTGTGAACACGCCGATAGATCCTTCTGGAGTGACGAACACAGGAGGTCTGTTAGAAGAACGATCTGTTGTTACAGTGATAGAACTGTTCAAAGAATACTTTCCGTCTGCTGTGGTGTTGATTGTGTCTGCTCTATACTCGTCTGCTGTTGCAACATAAAAATCAAATTGTCTTTCTGCTTCAGTGGCGCCGTCAGTAACTCTAACTTTAAATTGGTAATACCTAGAAATAGATCTACTGCGATAGATGTCGTCCCACTGCGTTGCAGGTGCATCAAAAGGATTCATATCCCATCCAGTCACCCTGGTGTCTGCGAAGTCTTGTTCTGGAATTGCTATGCCAGATATGCGACCTGTCTTTTGGTTAAAGGTCACACCAGGTGGTAAGTCTCCTCCTGCTTGATAAAATTTTATAATATTGTCGTCTGAGTCTGTAGCAACTATCGTGGTGTCTAAAAATTCACCATCGGTCAGTGAAAGTATTGTGCCTGCAGGAGTAGTGAATGAAGGTGCATCAGGTCCTTGTACTGTGAGATTGAATGTTCTATCTGCACTGATCGTTCCATCTGTTGCCCTTATTACAAATGTTGATTTGGTGTTTTGTGCCACTTCCGATGGCGTGCCTTTGAGAACTCCGTCTGCTGTCACATACAATCCACTCGGCAATGATCCTGCGTGAACTGTGAATGCTGTCGCTCCTGTGGCAGTCAAAGTGCGTGTGTACGCCACTCTTTCTTCTATTGTACCCAGTGATCCTGCTGTTGTTGTCCAGACTATTGCCATATACCATATTTATGGCAAAATAGTCATAAAAAAAGGGCAGGTAAAACTGCCCTTGTAAATTATTATTCTATGATATTGTAGCGCCGTTAACTGCTAACACACTCCATTTGCCAGTTGCACTGTCAAACATCAATGTAGCCGTTTCACCTATTGCATTAAAAACAATGTTAGTTGAAACACCGTTAAGGTTTGTATTTGCTAGTGTGGCATTATTTCCAGCCACTACCATTATGATGTGTTTGATCTGTGCATTGGCACCATCGGCTATTGTAAGTGCCGCTGTACCACTGCCTGTGTTAAGGAATGAAACACCGTTTGCCACAGAAACTGCATTGGAACCACCTGCCCCTGTTAGGGTCTCAGTGGTTGAATATTGGTGATATCCACCTACCAACAAGTTACCGTCGGCGTTGGTTGTTCCTTCTACTGTCAACTCGTTTTCGATGTCAACACCATCTGAGATTTGTAACACAGATGATCCTGCACCGTTCAATGGACCTGCTACTGATAGGCCATCGTTGATAACAACACCCGAAGAGTCAGTTGATGAAATTGTGTTTACATCAATTGAACTTGCAGATAGTGTACCACCAACATCTACTGCACCAGTAATGGTCATGCCAGTTGTAACAGCAATCGAAGATGAGTCATCTGAGTTTAAAACATCTACTTCTAGAGTTTCTTTGATTTGGATCGAAGTTGAATCGTCAGAACTAATCTGTGATCCACTGATTCTGATTGCGCCTAGTGTGACTGCACCTGTACCAGCCGCTGTAAGTTGTAAGTCGTCGTTGGTGTTAGCCGCCGCTATTTCATTTTCAGTGATTTTTACGCCATCTAATACTACTCCGCCTGTGCCGTTTGGTGCAAGTGTGATACTGCCATTTGTTGTTAGTGAAGTTATAGTTGAAGCATTAATGCTCAACCCGTTATCAATTTCAACGTCAGCCGCTAATTCTATCTTACCTGTTCCGTTTGGATCAATGATAATATCATCGTTAGTGCTTGTTGAAGTGATTGTGTTTGCATTAATGTCGATACCCTTGTCGGTATCCATACCCAAGCCTGCATAGACTTCGGTAAAGTTTTCATTAATTTTTGTAAAGGCTGTTCTTAACGGATCACCTGTTCCGTCGTTGGCTGAACTACCTAT
>JGI24003J15210_10001325_pt1 | contig 10854 bp, 20 predicted proteins | sample LinPmetageLP28_FD_15210 | JGI IMG/M metagenome (IMG submission 15210)
ACTTCGACAAGGTAGTTGTGTCTGCCTCGTTTCTCTAAACGATAACCGTATGGCACGCCTCCACCTATGTATCTGCCTTCTTGCTCGACTCGTAACTTGCCCGTGTGTAACTTGGCAGCTGTGCTGTCTCTGTCCCACTCGGCAAACGTAGCCATGATGTTAACAAACATTTTCGCACTCGGTGACATGGAGGTGCTAATGGATTCTGCTCCGCCCAGAATATCGTGAGCAAACAAATGAATGTTGGCATCGTTGAAGTCATCACGGATTTTGCACAGCACGCTGATACGTCTGATGAGACGATCAAGCTTTGAGCATAGAACCACATCGTTGGGTTCGAGAATGTTCTTCAGTGCTTTTCCTTGCGGTCTGTCATCGAAGTCAATGGTGCCAGAGATACCATCGTCAATGTAAAAGCCGTCAGGTTCTTTGTCGAACAAATACAACGACATCTTGGTGATGACTTTCTTTTGTTCTGCCAAAGAGGTTCCGTGATTGGCTTGCTCCATGGAAGAGACTCGGCAATAGCCATAGATGGATTCGTAAACGAGTTTAGGTGCAGTGATCATTGTTATTCTCCTTTAATGTTTTAACAAGCTTATAAAGAACTCCACATGTAAGTTCTTTGTTATTTATAAACTTGTCTAATGTAGTGTGATATACATTATTTTCTTTTGCTAAAAGCCTTATAAAAGTATCTTTCTTGTATTGTTTTCCGTAGTTTTTTTGTAAATAGCCGATTAGCTCTAACCTGAATTCTTCTATCTCTTCATCAGTATAAGTTTCTTTAGGCATTTTCATTGTGTCCACTCCTTGCCAGAGGCAATCTTTTTAATTATCTCAAGAACTTCTTCTCGTGAGTCTTGATCTTCCAGTTGATTAAACAATTGAATGATCTCGTAAATTTTATCGGTGTCGCTCATTTGGTTCTCCATACTCTCCATCCGTCTGTTAATTTTCTAATGACAAAGTCTTTGACAAAGTCTGGCTCGGTGCGTCTGTAGTTAGACACTCTGCCTCTGAACCTAATGGCTTCTTTGTAATCATCAAAGAACACACTGTCGCCTAAATCCATGGCATGAATCGTGTGGTAAAGATCGTCAAACTTTTTGGCACGATGCCAGCCCTTTTGGACTGGCACGTTCTTGTCTACTATCATGACTCTTCCTCAGCCTCAGTTGCTTTTTGTTCAGCAACCTTTTTGTCGGTGATGAGTTTGCTCATNGCACTCCAGACCAGAGACTCNTTAATGTCTCGGTCCCAAGTGATGAGTCCTTTCTGAAGGCAAGAGTTACAACCAAGTGGGTTGTTCAAAAAGCCTTGGAAGGTTCCAGTAAAGGTACCGTGATCTTCGATGACGCAGTGACCTTCGTAGGTCTCCTGCAAATCACCTTTGAGTTCTTTCCTGTACCTTGCGATCATTTGAGCTTTGGTTTCTTCTGCTGTGGTTCTCATTTTACCAACCTGTAGAATTCTACTCTTTCTTTGTTATCAGGTTTCTTAACATAGTTGTCTATGGCTCGTTGCACTTGCTTTTGCAATTGAGAAAGTAAGAACGGCATTTCATCCTCTTTGTTCTCAGGCAACATCATAAAGTCACTCTTTCTATTAACGTATGCAATGTTATCCAGTGCTTCATATAGTTTTTCGTTATCAGTATTCATTTACGCCACCTCCTGCGTGTCTAAGTAATTTTCAAGCCATTGTCTAGCTTCTTTAAAAGTAAACCCAAAACCATTTGAGTCGCTGATTTGCGTCTCGCCATCGTAGACCTCCCAACCTTGGTAATAATCTCTGGTCTTGATTCGATATTGTTTGTAGCCATAAAGTGATCTACTTGAGTCATGGCGGTGACCTATGCCACTCCAAACATGTGTCAGTTCTTCGTGCAATTTTTTAAGTTTAATTTTCATGAGTCACCTCTTTCTCAACAACATACATGTAACCTTTGTCACCTCTTCTAGTGGCATACCCATTGTATTCAACACCATCAATTTCACACTCGCCAAACTTATGTGAATTATCTAACTTTTGTTTTTCTANGTAACAAGGGTTATCCATAAAAGTAATTATTGGTTCGCTCATTTACACCACCTCCTTTTGTTTTGCTCTGCGATCTCTCGCTTTGCGGTTAGCTATCTCTTTACGCTCCTCGTTCTCATCAGCAAACCAAATCTCTACTAGAGCTTTGGCTAGTTGGCTGTTGGTGAACGGGGTCTCGTTGGTCAAGATGTTTAAGTCAGTAGGCTTGAGGATTTTACTCTCGTAAGTCTGCCAGCTTTCATCCTTGAGTCTGAAGCTACAGTCATTGCTTGAATAAGTAACCAAGCCATCGACTATCGCTCCTTGATGATTCCCACTGTCAAAGTAGGTTTCTGTGTTGTTGTTTTTTTCCATTTGATTCTCCTGTAAATTTAAAAAACATTTTCTAACTAAGATAATTATCGGTTATCTAGGTGTTAATGTCAACACCTATATACAAATAAATTAGAACCTATTCATGACTATTTTTGATGGTCGCCCGGATCGTGCCTTCCTCTTGTATCGCATGCCTACATATAATTCTACTTGCCAAGCGTTAGATCGGTTAGAAGCCAACGCTTGCTCCAGTATCTCTTGGTCGATGGGGTACTCGTCATACGAGCAACTCATGTTGGATGGGTCTAAGCCATGCTCCTCGGAATAGTCACCCTTGGTGGTGTGATAATTCCCAGCTGGTATGAGTCGCTTGTGTTCGCTTTTTTTAGTCATGAGATTATCTTAACCTAGAAAATAAAACAGAGGTTATGCAACCTCTGCTTTTTTCTCCTGTAATACGATTAAACAATCCATGGCTTTTTGGGCTAGGCTAAATGCTTTGGTCATGGCTTTCTCGGATTCTTCGATGTGTTGAATCCAAGCATTAAGATACTTAGCATGATCTGCTCTTGGGGTTTTGCTGATTCCAAGGTATGCACACATGAAAGCAGACCCTATTTCAGCCACCAGTTCTTCGGTCGCATAATCCAGTTTCTCGGCAACTCGGTTGGTACGCTTTTCAGTCATGGTCCAATGAGTTAGCTCATGCAACTTAGTAGAAAAATAATCCACATCAGTAAAGAAATCTTTTTTATCTGGCATGGTAATGAAATCTAAGAATCTGTCGTAGTAAGCACCGTCTTGGCTACCGTGAACAAAATGTGCTTGAGTGTTAGAAATAAAGTCGCTGATGACAGCTACATCTTTTTCATTNAACTCAGTTTTGTGCAATGCAATTTTTTCAAACTTGTAGTCTTCTATCTGGACACCGTTGAACACGAATGCAAATCTTTGTAAAAGATAAGTAGGTAGTTTTTTGGTGGCNTGATATTTTGCTTTCTCAGCTTCAGTCAACCAAGAAACTTTTTTCTCTCTAAGTTCCCAGTAATAAACCTGACTTCCNTTTGAGCCTTTTTTNATTTTATAGCCCATGTCACTCCACTGTTTGAAAGTTGCCCACTGGTTGCACTTCCATCCATTNTTAATAACCATGAAGTTTAGGTTGAAAACATTTCCACCCTTGTAGTGCTTCTTGGTTTTAATATTCATTGGCAATCCGACTTCAACCCAACTCTTAGTCCAGTTGTCGCCTTCTGTTTTCATTAACTCAATGATGTTGGCTTGCATCTCCTTCATCATATTTGGTTTTGCGTTTTTCATATATTCTCCTTTTATTATTAAAGTAAGCATTGCTTACAGTGTTAATATATGGGAAGTAAGTGTTGATGTCAACACCTAATATGAAAATTTAATGAATAATTTTTTCGCTGTTTGTTAAGTCGTCATCGATTGCAAAATATGCTTCAGTCAAAGCAGCCAGTTGGAGTTGGTGGAAAGCCACGATTTGAGAAAGGTTTTTGTTCATCTGGATAAGTAAGTCGTTGTTTTGTTGCAACTCGTCAATCACCTGTTCCAGATCAATCTTTTTTTTAGCATCAATGTTCATTTGCCCTGACCTCTGTAAATTTTCTTGGTTCTTCTTTTGTTGGTTCCTGATCCATTGCTCAAACGTGAGTCACCGATGGATGTTTTCTTTTTAGTGCTGTTGATTTTTTCTTTAGCCCAAGTTTTTGCCATGGCTCTTCCTCTGGTTGCGATCTTGAAAATAGACCCTTGTGTAATATCTGCGGATGATTGCCAAAATTGAAAGGATGATCAACTGCGATAAAGAAAGTATAAACGAGTTGGTGGTAAAAACCAGTACGATTGAGAGGGTAAGCCAAGAAAGTGGAAAGTTAACCAAGGCTCCGAGAAAGGTATCAACCCCTGCCTCTTTAAGTGCGTTGCGATCTATCTTCATATTATCTCCTTTTGAGCATTATACATAGATATGTTCAGTTGAACACTTACTTTGAAAAAATTATACATAATATGTCTAACACAGTTGCAATAGCCCAGCTGTGGAGTCGCTGAAAATTTGGGGTGTCGGGTCGAATTTTTCTGATTTTTTGAAGGTTTGAATCCAAATCCAATAGAGTCCCGTCTTATAGGGCTTCTGAGGGCTTCAGACAGGCTGTTTTATATCTAATGTTAGCACTGTGGACAGACAGTTTGAGAGGAAAGCCTGAGCAGAGTGTGGAATTTCCCTGAAAAAAAATGCGTAAGTCACTGATTTCCCGTCAAATCTTGATTTTTTCCCGATTTTTAGCTCTGTGGGGAGAAAAAGACTCCCCACTTGGTTTATCTCGTGATAAATAGGATTGAGGTCAATCTAAAGTGTCATACAAAGTGTCATACATACTTGAACTCTGCATCAACAATATCACCACCGAATATCTGCTTTAACCTGTCTTCTATATCTTTATGCGACATGTTATCCAAGGTAGCTGTAATGTTTAAGTTCTCTGTCTTCTTAACCTTTAGCCCAGCCAATTCATTCAGCTCTCGGATAGCAGAGACCGATGCATTGAACTGTCCTTTGTTGTAAGCTTCTTCGCTGATCTGCCACAACATCTTCGCAGTCTTCTCAGGTGTTATCGCAAACTTATGAGCTAGCTCTGCCTTCTGCAACATGATTGCTTTAGTCACATTAGGATTCTTTCTGGCGTTCATTAGTCTAGTAGCTGCATGGGCAGGGAATTCAAAGCCCGCTCTTCTAGCTGCTTCAGTCTGTGTGCAACTGTCGTTCACATAGTGCCAGACGAACTGGTTCTGCATCTCTGTTAGCTGTAGCTCTTCGTTCTCTTCAAATGCAGTGGGTCTTTCAACCAATGGTTTCATTGGAGCTTTCTTCGGTCTGCCTTTGTGTTTGTTAGGTGTCTTCTTTTCTTCTGTCATATCAATTACCAAATGCTATCTGGCTGATGATGTTCTCAATAGACTTGAGCTTCTTCTTATCATCTCGGCTCAGTTTGCTGTGCTTCTCTCTTTCCACATAGACTCTGCCGTGATCAGCCAAGGCTTGAATCATCAGCTCTCGTTCTTTCTCAGTTACTATCAGTTTCATTATATCTCCAATTAATCCATTAAAGGGTAGAGGGTATGGGGCAGGGCTTCCCTAATAGTGCATATACCTATACGACATCCATACCTATAAGCTACTACCCCTACTAGTATNTATATATAAATATTATTACTTAATGTATACACTATACCCTACCCAAGCCTTAATCCCTTTATTCTAAAGGATTTGAGGTCAGTGTATAGGTAAGGGTACCCACCTCTCTTGCAGTACCCTACACCCTCACCACCAACCCCAAAGTTGTTATTATTACTAAATGTTTCTCTGTTTTGCATACCCTACCCTACCCTGTCTCTATTCAACCACCTCATCCGATGGCAAGTAGACTTCCACGAAAGCCTCACACTTGGGACAAGATAGGTTGGTTATCATGAGGTTAACCCAGTCATCGTCGTTAATGATCTCGTCTCCACCCCATATCAGTTGTTCTTTACAGTGCCAGCAATTCATATCTATAACTCCGTGTGCATGTTGATATGCAGTTTCATGAAACTCTCAGCATCTATCACCACCAAGGGCTTGCTTCTGTTTCGTTTAATCACCAGTAATGGCTCGTATCCTTTACAGTTCGTTTGGGCTTGTTCGTATGACTTCCAGACATTCACTGCTTCTTGGTTCTTGCATTCAATGCTGTAGGGGAATGCGTCTCTTGATTGCTTGCCGAGTATGACATCTTCACCTTGGCTACCCATCGGTCTGCTCTCTAGGTCTTCTGCATCTAACTTCAGTATGTCGATGAGCTTAGTCACCACCCACTGCTGGAGCTTTCTGCCTTTTGCTTTTGCACTGGAGGTCTTCATGATGTTTTCTCCACCTTTGGGTAATCCATAACTTTGTATTTTAAATCATTCATTAACTTTTTCTTATCTCTTTTGTTTGCAAGGATGTAGACATACCTATGCTTTGCACTCCTGTAGACTCTTTTACTTCTATCACCCAGATGGTGCCTTGAATGCTTGCCTTCTTTTCCAGCCATGTCTGTTCTTGGTTTAGATGTTCCCGTAAACATAAAGTTTGTAGCTTGATACACCACGCCCAAGTGGTCTTGTGCTTTGTCTGCATAGCTCACAATAATTTTAGGTCTTGGTAACAGCTTAAACGATGCTCCTATAAGCATAGATGCTTGGTTTTTTTTGTTGTGCTTAAGAACCAATCTGTTGAGTTCTAGCACCAAAGCTTTGTTTTCATCTCCAGCTATACCTCTGCACAAAGGCGGAGAGGCAGGAGAGCCATAACTGATAATGCCCACCAGCTTATCATTGTCGAACAAGCCATAGGCATAACTAATTGAAGGCATTCGTTTAGCGTAATGTATGTCCAAGATAAACGGCTTGGTATCTGCGTAAGATATTTTCTCCACCCAGTATTCCCCTGTCTTCATTTAATGTTCAGCTCCTCTTTGCCGTTGCGTTTGTTGAACTCCTTGACCAACCACTTGAGGTTCTTGCGGACATAGCCTGCATAATCTTTGGTCTTGGCATAGGGTCCTTTTGTTTCATCACAGTAGTCAAGCCACATCCTTGATGTGAATGACTTGAACTCTGTTGTAAATATATCTGTGAATGCTTCATACTGCATGACTGCCTCCTATAAAAATGTCTGCTCGATCATCGTTAGAATGCTAAGGACTCGCCCTCTGATTCCATCGGCAGATCAACAAGCGATACATCATAGACTTTCTTGCCATTCGTTTTACGAGGCTCGATACCGNACTCCGTTAAAACCCGTGATGCATCTTTAAAGTCTATGTTCCTTGGATTCCTTATTCCTAATGCTCTAAGCATAGCAGTTAATTGCCAAGCCTTCTTCTCTGTCTCCAGTGCCTCGAAGTCTACATGTTGCATGAGTAAGTCTTCGACTGCACCCTGTGTCCTGAAACCTTCATTGGATTCTTGCAGTAGGTCTCTCTCTTCTCTTGTCAGGTACCAGTTCTTTTCTCCTTCTTTATATAAGGTGTCTTTAACTTCTGCCCAGACCTGTTGCATGTCTAACCCGTGGTGTGGATTGATGTCTGTTACTTTAATACACCAGAAGCGTCTGTTGCCTGAGCCATCCATGAGGAACTCTGGTTCATTCACCGAGGCAAAGAAGGCTGTGCGTCTCTGGTAATTGGTAAAGGTTCTATCATAGGGTAGCCTCATCTCATCAGAGCGTGAGGTGATGAAAGCTTTCAGTTGATTGATGTCTGCCTTCTTAAAGGTAGACTCTAACTCTCCGAGTTCCACGATCCAATGACTCACAGCTTTCTTTACGCTGTCTTTATCTTTAGGGTCAAGCGTTGCTCCTTCGAGTAACCAACCTTTATTAAAGTCAGCCAATCTCTTAAACCACAACGTCTTACCGAGTCCCTGCTTGCCTTGGAATACCAACAACCCTTCCAGTGATACGCCATCTACCTCGTAAGCAGCTGCCACACAAGACAGTAACCACTTTCTCATGAGCATGTTCTTTAGGACTGTGTCCTCGCTTGAAACGGTATCGCAGAAATCCGCAATACGACTAACACCATCCCAAGGCTTACTGTTAATCCAACGGGCAACTGGATTAACTTCTTGGGCGATGATCTTCATCGCATCACGGACTCTTTGATGGGGGATAAAATTCTTGATGCACAGATTCTCTAACTCAACCAAGTGAGCCTCGTCTTTTAAATCTGCAATGGGTTTAAAGTTGGGGATGTCTATCTCGATTCGTTTCTTGATCACATCGTAATAACAATCAATGCCGTAAGACTTCATGATCGCATGATAGTTGTCAGTGGTTGCCATGATCCTACCTTGGGTTGTTTTCTCAAACTCTACCAAGTCAGGGACATCCACTTTCTTCGTAATCAATTCGCCAGTGACAGCTTTTTGGTCGTTGAAGTCCATGCCTTCTTCTGTGGGCATCACGACTTCTGCGTTGGACTTTTGAGCAGCTTCTATAGCCTTTTTCTCTCCGATGCCATTTGCATCATTGTCGGCATAGATAATGAACTCTTTGTCTTGCATTGATTCCATGAACTTTGTATTAATAGACAAGAGGTTGCCTGCATTGAAGCAGACAGCCATTGGAGTCTGTGTGTCTTCAAAGATCGTGGCACAGGTTGCATAGCCTTCACCGAACCCTATCTTCTTAGACTCTTTAATAAGATGCGTGCCTATTAAGAAGAAGCAACCTCCTGTCTTGCCACCAGACAAAAATCTTTTTGATCCATCTGGAAAGATTGTTTGCAGTGACCACATCTTGCCAGTCTCATCAATGATGGGAATCAGCAGTCTGTCTTTGTGTACTCTTAAATGGTGTGACTTAACTCCTTTGCTTGTTAAGTAGGGATGTGAATCACAGGGAGTAGCCAAGTCCCAGATCATTCTGGCTTTCTTTGCTACCTTTAAATGTTTTTGTTCTTGGTCTTGCTTTGCTTGTTCTCTGAATTGTTCGAGAGCTTCGTAGTTAACCTCGGAAGATTTCCTTCCAGATAACTTGAAGTTGTGTGTCTGTCCAGTTCGATAGTCAGAGGCAAATCCAATTGGTGTGCCAAAGTTATCATAGTAAGCATAGTAACCAGACATGGCTCTTTTACCATTGACATTAGTGTAAGCTCTTTGTGGTTTTTCTGGGTTAGGTTCAAGGTTCCCCTCCTTTGGCTCGAAGCCATGTGATTTGAGGAACTCTGTAAACTTCCCCATTGACTCCATGGTCAGAGGTTTTTCGAACTCTCGACCACTCCCTTTAATATTTTTTATTCCCATACTTGCCCTCTCTATGAAACTTCTATATTATGTTATGTTGAATACCTTACAATATACTTTGTTTGGAAACAATTAACAATAATTATTTTTATTGAGGAGAAATAAATATGGCACTTACTATAAAAAATGAGTCCAATGGTGGCGGGTACGAATCTTTACCTGTCGGTCAATACAAAGCAGCTTGCTATCGTATCGTTGATGTTGGCACACACAACGAAACGTATGAGGGAGAAACCAGCAAGCGTCACAGCGTTTTTATTTACTGGGAAACTCCAGACAATAAAATGACTGATGGCAAACCCTTTTCTATCATGAAGCAGTACACCCTGTCATTGAATGAGAAGTCTGCTTTATTTAGAGACCTATGCTCATGGCGTAAAAAGAAATTCACCGATGAGGAGTTGAAAGGTTTTGACCTAACCAACATTCTGGGTTGCACTTGTGAGATTGAAGTGGAACTAACATCTGGTGGCAACCCTAAAGTCACAGCAGTGTATCACCCTGAAGGTGGCGTGCAGAAAATTGCAACAGTTAACGAGCAGTTAGCATTTGATGTTGACGAGTATGCTAAAGACGACAAAAAGATGTGCGATGTATTCTTTAATCTGCCTGAGTGGGTACAAACAAAGATTGATGAATCTTTTGAAGTTGTTGCCTCTAACAAGGCTGAGTCACAAAAGTATGAGAAGAAGGATGGAGAAGACTTCTCATCTCTTGACAACCTAGCCAACACTGGCTCTGTAACCGAGGAAGATATCCCGTTTTAACGGTTTGGGCTACTGGATCAGAATATAATTTTCATATTTGATTCTCCAAAAACAAATAGGTTCAGTAGCCCTTCTTATTTACCATGGGTGACATTATAGATTTTGAACCACGTTTCGATGTGGTCGTATACCAAGAGGGAGTGTATGAAGACATGCCATTCCCCGAATACAATGAATTGGGTGCGGTTCGTTCACACGACCTGACAGCCATCATGAAAGACCCTTATGCATATAAATACGAAGAGAAGCCAGACAGTGAGGCATCGTTTTTTGTAGAAGGTCGACTACAACATTGTTTGTTTTTAGAACCACATGTCTTTGACGATGAGTTTATCATCACCCCAAAGATTGACAAAAGAACCAAGGCAGGCAAAGAAGAGTATGCAGACTTTGTTGCCACGGCTGGTGATCGCAGTGTGATCTCTCAGGACTTGTATGACACTTGTGTTGCTCGGTGTGAAGTGCTTGATGCATTTAAACCCAGAGGCGAGGACCAGACTGAACTATCAGTGGTCTTCGATTACTTTGGTCACCTGTGCAAAGCCCGGTTCGACATGTTACAGGACAATGTGATTATTGATCTCAAGACTTGCAGAGATGCCAGTCCACGAGGCTTTAAACAATCAGTCAAGAGTTTTGGTTACCATCAACAAGCAGCTTTCTACTTAGATGCCGCCAAAAACTCTGGCATGACTGAAGTGGATCGCTTTCAGTTCTTAGCCATTGCCAAGGCTCATCCATACCCTTATGTGGTGTATGAGCTTGACGCTGAGGCTGTAGAGTATGGCAGATCACTTAATGAGCAAGCGTTAGAGCGTCTGCTCAATTGTAGGGACACTGGGATTTACACTCCATACAATCTGCACAACCAAATCGT
>JGI24003J15210_10001330_pt1 | contig 10831 bp, 13 predicted proteins | sample LinPmetageLP28_FD_15210 | JGI IMG/M metagenome (IMG submission 15210)
TTCTTTGGCAACCTTGCAACTAGACTTAAACTTGTGAATGCAGACGACTGGTGTCCGACAGCAGGTACAGATGGTAGACACTTCTATTACAATACCAAGTTCATACATTCACTTACACCCAAAGAAACAGAGTTCCTGTTTGGTCATGAAGTGTTGCACAATGTATTTGAACATATGCTTGTAAGGATTGGCGACAGAGATCCACAACTTTGGAACATAGCGGCGGACTATGCCGTTAACCAGATATTGAAAGATGCTAATATTGGTGAGATGCCCAAAGGCAAGAAAGGTGAGAACAAAGGCTTCCAGGATGACAAGTACAAGGACTGGGCTTCAGAAAGAATATATGACGACATCTACAAACAGGCCAAGAAGAACGGTAAGAAGATGTTAGAAAAAATGGGTGAGCTGATGGATGATCACCAAGAGTGGGGCAAAGAAAGTGGTGAAGGACAAGGCAAAGGCGGAGACAAAGCCAACACTCCAGGTAAAGGAAAACCTGTATACACTAAAGAAGAATTAAAGAAGATCAGAGATGAAGTCAAAGAAGCAATGGTGAGTGCCGCACAGAGCACAGGTGCTAGTAATTTGCCAGGTGCTTTACAAAGACTAGTTAAGGATCTCACAGAGCCTAAAATGGACTGGAGAGAAATACTACAACAACAGATTATGAGTACTATGAAGTCGGACTATACTTGGATGAGACCTAGTAGAAAAAGTTGGCACACGTCTGCTATATTGCCAGGACAGAACAATGATGAGATGATTGANATTTGTTTAGCCTTAGATGCCAGTGGTAGTATAAGCAACGAACAGTGTAGAGAGTTCCTTACAGAAGTTAAAAACATNATGGATCAATACAAAGACTTTAGAATCCATTTATGGAGTTTTGACACAGAGGTGTTTAATCCTGTTGTGTTTACACCAGACAATGCAGATGAACTACTGGATTATGAACTGGGTTCAGGTGGTGGTACAGAGTTTGAATGTAATTGGGACTACATGAAAGAGCAAGGCATAGAGCCCAAGAAGTTTGTGATGTTCACAGATGGATGGCCTTTCAATAGTTGGGGTGATGAACACTATTGCGACACTATATTCTTAATCAACAACCCATATGAGAGAAACATAGAAGCACCATGGGGGATGACGGTACAGTATGATGACTAATGATGAAAAAGTTATCTATGTTGCAACAGCAATATTTGTGCTGGTAATAATTGTTGCGACAGTTAGGTACTACCTATGATGATGTTCCCTAATTCAAATCCCTATTCCGGTAAAATGGACAAAGTTAAGAATCTAAGGAATTGGATGATAGATACCGCTTTGGTTCTGTTTGATGATTCTAAAAACGATCTACGTGCATTACCAAAGACAGTTAGATTACAACTTCTTACCAGTTTGAGTTTCGTTTGGTCTACCGCTTTTACCCTTTACATCTGGGGAATGATGAGACCCGATATTTGGATGGGACTAGTAGTAGGACATCTGGCCGTTGTATTCGCAGTATATTACACATTTAAGCAGTTTCACATGCAACCATATACTATGGAACCAAACAGAGAAGAACCACCAATGTACGACGACATTTGGGGTGCTTAATGAGAATAAATCCGAACAACTTTTTCAAAAGAGAACTAGACATACTGCCGCCACACTTTGTGAACACAGTGGTAAAAGCACACGAGGCCGATGTTGAAAAAATGCGTAAATGGATATATGAGAACTGCCATGGCAGGTACTCAATTACCAAAGACATAATTTACAAAGGTGATACTTCCAGATCTATCACTGTACTTGGATTTGAAAATCCAGGAGACCTCACACTCTTTGGATTATACGGCATAGCTCAAAAGTACTCAAAATAACCATTGCAGATAATACATAATAGTTGTAAAATTAGGTATGTATTTTGAATTAGCACAACAGTCTAACATAGATTTTCCAAAACACTTTGAGATGAACAATTTCGTTTTATCAACCGATTTGGGTTGGTTGCAAATTGATGGCACATATGGAAAAATCATTTACAAAGGTTATGCATATCAAGATCTGCCTGCTTGTTTGATCTCTCTAGATCCAGAAAATCCAGAATCTATACACGGATCATTCACTGCAATAATACAAAAAAATAACAAGATTTACATAGTGACCGACAACACCAGAGAATTTCCCATATACTTTGATCGGAGAAAGGTTGTTATCACAAACCTCACAAAACACCAAGACACTGCCTGGCCCGATACATCCTTACAAATAGATTGCGAGAACAATGTGATCAATTCGCAGTACAAGGGAATAGATTTTATGCCTGGCAAACAAAAAGACATCAATTCAATCACCAACAAAACATTGGACATCCTAAACAATTCTGTGTCCACCTACATATCGAGGTGCAAAGATCCCATCAGGATAGTGCCCACAGGAGGCCTCGACAGCACATTGATGATAGCATTACTAAAACAGAACAATGCTAACTTCGAAGTGATAGATTACGAATATAAAAAATGGACCTACTTCCGTTGGAAAAATGGAGAAAAGATTAAGAAAGAAAATGGACCATGGACTAGATATGGTCACACCTGGGGAGAAACACCCGTGACTCTCGCACATGGATGGATGGGCGATCAATACTTCTTCAGGGATTACCTTCCACTTGCGGTATTATGTAAAAGCAAAAACATAGACCTCAAGCAGGAGTTCAAAAGATTTGAAGGTTCGTATTGTTACGAACATCTGTGTGAAGACATGGAACAGAGACAATCCAGTTGGCAGGAAATTACCAAAGAGATAGTGGATCAAAAATCAGCATACAAGAAAATATTTGAAATCATAAGAGGATCTTTCCTTTGGTGGACTTTTGAAAAAACAACTTACTGGAGTCCTTATAAAGATTTGGAAATTTTAAAACACATCTTACATCTGAGCGACGAGGACCTATTACAGAACGCATTCCACGGTACTATTCAAACTAAAATGTTGGAAATAGTGGATCCAAATCTGCTAGACTGTATTACCGAAAAGAAGAACAAACATGAGTTTGATCAGGCCATGTACACCAAATATATCAACACGTTGCTGAAGTATTAAAGGCTCAGATAGTCCAAAATAAGCGGTTGCTATCCTTAAGTACATTATAGTATAATATACGTATATTAATACCAATTGCAATTAGGAGAAATAAATGGCAACCAAAAAGAAAAACTTAAAGAAGCCAAGCAAGGCGACTGCTAGTGCACCAACTGGAACGGCGACGGCCCAACCACAGGCGGCGGCAGGTCAGGCTCCACAACCGGATCCCACTGCTTTGTCAATAGGCGACTTGAAGAATCTATCTACCATACTTGATGTGGCATCCACTAGGGGTGCGTTCAAGGCCAATGAAATGGCAGGTGTTGGATTCTTATACAACAAACTACAGGCGTTCTTGGCCAAAGTGGCACCGGAACAAAAACCTGAAGACGCAACAGCCGGAGCACCAACAACGGTAGCACCAGCGACTGCGGGAGGAAAATAATATGGCAACACTAATGAACGTAAATGACCAAGCCATGCCAATGGGTGCAGACTCAGGAGCAGGCGAGGGAGCAACAGGTCCAAAAAGACACTTCAAACATATTGGAGAACTTGTGGACGGCGGAGCAAAGGTAGTGATCATGTACAGAACTGTACCAGGCGAGGCAGACAACTGCCTAGTAGTAGGTACTAAATTCTTACCGGACTTGTATCACAATGCTTTAATGAAGGCTGTGGAATCAGCAGGCGGACAAGAGGCAGAAGAATTTGCTGACTTCGCCAGTCGACAGACGTTCCCAGACGGAACGAACATGTTAGCGATGATGCACAATGACAACTACATCAAGAAGTTCAAGACCAATCAAATAATGGTCACTTTCGGTAACACTGCTGACGGTAGAATACTTCTTAATAAGTTGAACGAAATGATAGCGAAGGATAAAGGCATCTCTGTTAAGGAACTTGCAAAAGATCCAGAGGCACCTGCTAAGAAAACACCTACTAAAAAAGCGGATGCCAAAACAACAGCCGCCAAAGAATAGTACATGGGTACAGTTAACGAGAGACTTCGTTAAGGAATGGCCGGAGGTCCTGGATGGTTTACACTTCCAGAACATGCCGGTCAAGTACCTATTGTATGTCAACATCATACTAAAGAACAACGTCACCATACACTACGACATAGCCAAGGAACTTAAAAAGAAAAATCAAAACGTCATTGCACGTTTCCTCAAAAAAACAATAGAACAAAACTACATCAAAATAAAGACTGTGGATATGAAATTCGATATACCGAGTCTCAAACGAGACATGGAATCAAGAACTTCTTTATTAATGTCTAAAACTTTCAAAAAATGATTTCACTATCTGGATTCGGCTACGAGAGTACACTCAAGAACCCATCAAAGGCATTTGCCAAGACATGGGAATCAAAAAGTTTCATCAACGGACCTGCAGTAAAAGAATTCGAACAGCAGTTCGCAGATTACTGTGGAGCAGAAAAATGTGTCGCAGTGAGTTCTTGCACTTCTGCATTACAACTATCACTGCTGGCATTAGGAATTGGCCCAGGAGACGAAGTGATCACAGTACCGTACACATGGGTGAGCACGGTAGAAGTCATAAGACAGGTTGGTGCAACACCGGTGTTTGTGGACATATCTCTCAATGACATGTGCATAGATCCAAAAGAAGTTGCTAAAAAGATCAGTAAAAAAACAAAAGCGATAATAGGTGTGGACCTTTATGGCAATGTCTGTGACATAGACGAATTGAAAAAATTTAATGTGCCCGTGATACAGGATTCTGCACAGAGTACAGGTGCTTTCTATAAGGGCAAAAGGGTTGGAAGCATCGCCGATCTGACCTGTTTTAGTTTCTATCCCACAAAGAATTTAAGTTGTTGGGGAGATGCGGGTGCTGTTACTGGCGACGAAAAATATTTAAAAATTATCAGACAATTAAGAAACCACGGACAATCTGACAGGTTCAACATGAACATGGTAGGGTGGAATGCAAGGATGGATTCTATACAAGCAGAAATACTTCTCAACAAACTACCCGAACTGGATAAGCACAATACCAGACGTAGAGCAATAGCCACACAATACAACGGTAACTTACATAGGAACATAGAGATACCTGTGCAAAATACAAATAGCCTTCATGTATATCATCAGTACATTATAAAACACAAGAACATTAACACTATTGAAAAATTTTTACTGGGCAAAGGAATACAGTCAAGAAGATACTATCCTACTCCATTACACAAAACAGAAACATACAAAAATGAAGAGTCTTATCCTAATGCTGAATATTGCAGTAACGAGGCTTTGGCAATTCCTGTGCATCAGTATTTGACAGATAGTGACGTTAGCAGTATAATAAAAGCAGTTAAAGAGGTAACATGAAATTAGCAGTAATTGGTACAGGATATTGGGGAAGTAAAATAGTCGACACGGTCGAAAAAATGAAACTACCCGTTACTCTGTTTGACATAAACGATTCTCTTGACGGTATTGTGCCAAGCCTGATCGACGGAGTAATAATTGCTACGCCGGCATCAACTCATAAAGATTTGACAAAAATTATGCTTAGGAAGGGCATCAATGTTTTGGTCGAAAAACCTGCATTCATGAACATGGCAGAATGCAACGAGATAACACCCTACACTGCCAATGCAAAATTCATGGCCGGACACATATTATTATACAATGAGCATTTTGACTACCTGAAGCAGATAGTGGTAGACAAAGAGATATTACACATAGAGCATCGTAGACTGGCATGGGGTAGAATGCAGAAAGACATCAACCCAATCCTACACTATGCACCACACGACATAGCCATACTAGATAATCTACTAGGCGCTATGCCAGACGAAATACACTGCAAAGGTGTTCATGTTATAAGACAGCCACAACCAGATTTCGTAACTTGCGATTTAAGATATGGCAAAGTAACTGTGAATCTGCAGATGGGTTGGTACTATCATGAAAAAGTCAGAGATGTCAGTGTTATCACAGACAAAGGCACACTGATTTGGAATGATGCACAAAATAAAAGCAGGTGGATAAGTCAAACGATAGAGGATGGTCGACAGATACAACACATGGATAAAAATAGAAGTTTTGAGAACACAGAGACTTCATTGCAGAGACAAATTACAGCATTCATAGATTATTGTGAAGAAGACAAATTACCAGATTCGGACATCGCCCACACAAAAAGAGTTACATACATTGTGGAGTGTATGGAGAAAAGTTTAAAGACAGGAGAGGTCATATGTCCTTCAAAAGAATATTAGCCATAGGTGCCCATCCAGACGATGTGGAGTTAGGTTGTTCTGGTACATTATTAAAATACCAGGCACAAGGCTCTCACATTGACATTGTAGTCTGCAGGGATGACAACGCACCAAAACCCAGTGTCTGGAGAGACAAAGAAAAGATGCAACAGGAGTACAAGAAATCTGAAGAACTTTTCGGTATCAAATTTAACATACTTAAAAATCCCACAGACGAGGACGGACGACCTGTACTCACATGGAACAGCAAATTCGTAAAAGTCATGGATGACATTGTGTACGATGGCAATTATGATCTCATCATAACACACAGTCCTGGTGATCATCATCAAGATCATGTGAACACTTTTCACATAGTGAATTCTTCTTTGCGTAGATGGCAGGGTGAATTTTGGTTGATGGAGGGCGGACCTTACAGCAATAAAAACAAACAATTTAACCCCAACGTGTTTGTAGACATATCTGATCATATCGATAAAAAAATAGAACTTGTAAGTTGCTATGACAGTTATTTTTCAGAAACACTATTACACAACATAAAAGGACTTGCGGCATACAGGGCACAGATGACCAACTCTAAATACGCAGAAGCCTTTGAATGCAAATGGAGAACAATATGAGAATATTAGTACTAGGTGGATATGGATTTATCGGTAGCCACATATGCCAACAATTAAAAGCAGAAGGACACACAATAGGGATAGTTGATTGTTATCATCAATACTACACATTTCCTGATTGGGAATACCATCCTATTTTATCACAAAGGAAATCAATCACTAGCACGGACAAAGAATACATCGGGCAAATAGAGAACGTACAGTTCATGGAACAAACATTTGAAGATTTCAAACCAGACAGAGTTATACACGTGGCCACATATCCAAACGCAAGAATGGTCAAAAGAAATGTATTAGACGCAACCAACAACATGGTCACTGCTACTGCATACATCTTAGACTTATGTGTTAAACACAAGGTTGAAAAAATAGTGTATGCTTCAAGCAGTATGGTATACGGAGAGTTCGATAACAAGATACCAGACGAAAATGTTGTGCCAAAGCCGAACACACTTTATGGATCATACAAAAGGCAAGGTGAGATAATGTGCAAGATATGGAACAGAGAACACGGACTTGATTACATCATCATGAGACCATCTGCATTGTACGGAGAGAAGGACACAATAACAAGAGTGATCAGCCAATTGTTAAAGAATGTGCTGACAACAGGAGAAATGACTGTGCAAGGTCCAGAAAACAAATTGGATTTTTCAAATGTGTTAGATGTAGCACAATACTTTGCCCTAGCAACAACCAACGAAGTAGTCAACGAAACCTTCAACTGTACCAGAGGTAATGGTAGAAAGATAATTGATGCGGCAGAGATAATACGATCAAAATTGGGAATAGGAAAAATAATAACAAAACCACACGACACGTTCTATCCTAACAGAGATACTTTGAATAGCGACAAGGCAAAAACCATGATGAATTTTAATCCTACAATAGACATTGAAGACGGTATCCCCAAGTACATAAATTGGTTCTTGAAGCAACCGTTCTATTTCGATAATCTAGATATTAATCCCAAGTTTCAGTTGGGTACGACGATTTAAGTTTATCCTTGATCCATTCGTAATCATACGAGTACATTAGTTTGGTGTAATCGTCTTTGTGCGTTTCATAATGTTCCTTGCCATCAATGGCACCTCTGTGCAACCAATCGGCATTGTCACCGCTACCTAGTGTGGTCCATTTCCTCAACCTGAATTGTGATTCAACAGTTGGTTTCATCTGTAACAACTTGATCACTTCCCTGAACGATGACCTGTAAGCAAGTAATGGAGTTTCATTACAGTTGCTGATGGCAGACAACAAAGGCACAGAATGGTGTGCCTGGCTCATTGTAAAATCAAGACTAGGTTTTGTTGTCCTCAGTACTAGATCCTTATTGTAAAGTATCACACCTCCCCAACCGTAACGTAGGTCTATCGAAGGTATGTAGCAGTCGAATATGTAATGGCAAGGATTACGCATTCTGTCTGGTTGGAAACTGAAATCAAAATCATCTGCCAACTCGTTCTTGGGAAATACCGCAAAGAAATAATCCGTCTCACTCATGGTGGCGGCCGTTACATAGGCCAATGTTTGACCCTGTATTCCTTTGCACCACTTGGCCCTGGGAAAACGTTCTTTGAGTTTGTTGTATCTGATTTCAGCACTTGGCTCATCGTATGATATGAATATTATGTCCATGGGTTTGACTGCGTATTCTAGATCATAATGCACACTCCTTGGTATATCATAGAACTGTATGACATCCTTTTGTTTGGGCACCAGCATGACATCTTTTGTTTTACCCCATGAATACATTTTAACATCTTCCCAGAAACTTGGGTAGAAATCTGGTATCACAGATATATCAAGGTCCTGATTGTACAACCATGAATAGAAACATTCATTTGTTTCATATGCCTTGTATGGATCCTTCAATTTGAAAGAAGTCTTTGGAAGCAACTGCTGGTACAGGTTATCATGTGCATGATAGTTTATGTCCTTGTAGTCTCGCAGATATTTCAAATCGTGTATTTGCTTTTTAAATTCTTGGGTCGGAATCAAGAAAACATTGCCTTCTTTGTTACTGCCACCTTTTGGATGTGTGTTGTACCAGACGTGTATCTGTTTGCTTTCGTGTTGCTCTGGAATGTAATCTCTGTCTATGGTTTTCAAGTCCATGAAGTTGGCGAAGAACCAGAAATACTCTGTGGTCACATCATCCACTATGCTTCTTAGGATTTCAAGGTAACTTCCAACAAAAGGAACTGCCCTGGTGCCGGCGAATGGAGATTTGAAATCCCTTACATCTCTGAATCTTACCTGTACACTATCAAATGCCATAGTATTCTCCAATGCATTTACACACATAAAGAACTTCCGCTTTTTTCAAGAAAGGATGTATCGGCAACGACAACACGTTTGTGCAAAACTTTTCAGCATTCGGCATCTCTTGTCCTGTGTCAAACATCTTCATTTTGGACATAGGTTGTTGATAGTGTACCTGTGTTTGTATTCCTTTTTTATCCAAAAAATTCTTGAGGCCATCCCTGTCATCGACTTTTACAACAAGTTTATGATTGTTTGATACTGTTCCAGTGCTTGTTTGTATTGAACTTATTCCCATGTCTAATAACTTGTCCTCATACCACTCACGTACTTTTTTTGTTTTTGCCTGTATGTTTTTGTATTTTGATAATAAAAAGTTTAAAATATTTGCATGGTCGTTGCCGAGACAAGAGTTGTACCCATACTCCAACTTTCCTGTGCCCACTGCATGGTATCTTAGGCTTCGGATCATGTCCGCCTCTTCTTGGCTGTCTGTGAGAACCATTCCGCCGTTGCCAAAACAAGGCAATGGTTTGCTGGGTGCAAAACTTAAAGAACTGATGTCACCAAGTTTTCCACTTGGAACTTTGTTGTAATAACTGCCAAGGCTTTGTGCCGCGTCCTCTATTAGCGGTATTCGTCTTTTCACGCAGTATTCTTTTAATGTGCTGTACTCTGCGAGATTGCCAAAAAGGTTTACATATACCACAGCACTTGGTAATCCAAAGTCAGGGAGTTTCGCTATCAACCCTTTGTTGTCAACATCCACAAACTGTATTATTGCACCTGTTCTTTTTATTGCTTCTGCAGTCGCTAGATAACTTACAGCAGGACACAACACAGTACTTCCTGGTCCTATGCCTTTGGCCCTCAGAGCAAAGTACAGTGCATCTGTACCACTGCCCACTGCTATTCCAAATTTCCTTTTTGTGTACTTGGCCACTGCCGTTTCGAACTTGTCTAGGACGGATCCCTCGGTGTGTCTACTGCTTATGACGTTGCCCGATCTCCATACTTCCTTGGCTCTACGTGTGATACGCCAACTGTAGGCGTCATAGATTCTATCCACTCCACCGAACTTTATCATAGAACTTTTACTCCATATTTGTTGGTCCAGTCCTTACCATCTTTGGTGTCATTTACCATTGGCATACCCTTTATGTTCAAACTTGTATTCAAAAGTATGGGACAACCTGTCTCTTTCTTCCATGCTTTCAGCAGTTCATAAAACCCTTCATTGTCGCTTTTTGACACAGTTTGCACCCTAGATGTGCCGTCGTGATGCAATATGGCAGGACAGTCTTTACCATGCGTGTACGCCGCTGTGTATTGCATATAAGGGGTGTTTTTGACGCCTGTAGGGAGGGCAAAATAGTCGTTCACATCCTCTTCCAGTATGGCTGGAGCAAACGGTCTGAACTTCTGTCTCTTCTTGATTGCGTTTACCAGATCCTTGATGTCCTCACCCCTTGGGTCTGCTAATAACGATCTATTACCAAGTGCCCTTGGTCCAAATTCTGCTCTACCATTTGCAACTCCCACCATCTTGTTTTCTTTCAATTCTTTTATTATTGCGTCCACAGGATACTCACCTTCTATGTTGTGTCCCAGGAATGGA
>JGI24003J15210_10001332_pt1 | contig 10827 bp, 6 predicted proteins | sample LinPmetageLP28_FD_15210 | JGI IMG/M metagenome (IMG submission 15210)
ATTAAAAAAAGTATGCCAAGGTCTACGGAAGACTTCCCTTCTGAAATGTACAATGCGTCCATGCCTATACTAAAAGATATGCTTAGGGGATCAATACTTAAACCCCAAGATGAGCAGATGATTGCAGAGTTCGTTATAGGAACAGAGGACATTGGTTCTGTTAATCCTCAACTAAGAGATCTGGCACAAAGGGCTAAACAAGGAGGGATGGACTACTTAAGATCAGACGAAGGTGGAAACTTCCTTCAAGAGAAGTACTTTGACCAAGAAACAGGACAAGAAGTAGAAGAAGAATTTTTATTGGACTTGAAGTCAAGAGGAAAGTCTTTTAGGCCACTCAGCAATATGCCTGAAGGTAAATATGTTTATGAAGTAAGATAACTTATATAAATATATAAGAACAAAAAAAGGGGGCTTATGGCCCCCTCTTTTATTATCTGCGTTTAGGAATTTATTGTAACACCCCATTGACAACTTTACGTGTAGGCTTGTTTAGCCTAACACCGGTTGACCCTGAAGCAAAAAACTCAGGAGTGTCTGTACCTTCTGTATTTTCCCAGTAGTTAACATAGTGATCATCCTCAAAGTAGAAGGTGTATCCATTACTAACACCAACAAATATATCGGCATTTTTCGTGTAAGACTCTGCTTGATTCATTAAGGCCCCAAGCAATTCTTGGGCTTTATACTTCGACTTAATGTCAAAGTGTCNGCTGCCAATATTCCCTAAAGGATATAATGTGTGTTGTATACCACATTCGATTAAGGGCCACATGGACTCTCTTACTTGTGGTTGATCTTGTGCTTGTGCTCCCAACGAGAGAGCAACGGCTAACGATAAAAATAGATGTTTCATTTTATTAAAGATTTGGTTTCACTCCTGTAAACCTAAGAATAATATTTTAGATTTGCAAGAACAACTATAAAATTTAATTGAGATGAGTACAGAAAGCAACATGGAACAAGCAGTTAAAGATGCTGGTTTCGAAATAATGAGTGGTCCACCTGAAGGGATGGGCACAGCACCGGAGGCTCCTGCTCCACAAGCAGCAGAAGTTACTCCAAATAATACACCAGCCGAACCCGCTCCACAAACAGCGGCACCGGTTGAGCAAGCAACGCAGGAACCCGCGCCTGTACAAGAGCAAGTGGCACAAGAGTCGCAACCTCAAGTAGAAAGCGGAAGTTCTATGACAAACGAACAATCTGTTTCGAAGTTAGATTTTTTAGACAGCCTTGGTTCTCCCGAAATGGGATCACCCGCTGTACAAGAGTCTAGTCAAGTAGCAGAGGAAGCGTCAAATCTAGATCCTCGAATCCAAGTAATTGCTGATTTTGTAGAGAAGACAGGAAGAAACCCAGAAGATTGGTTTCGCTATCAGTCCTTAGAGCCGTCCGAAATGGATGACCGTACTGTAATGCGAGTCCACCTTGCAAGTGAGTATCCTTCTTTAGGTAACGATGAAGTTGATACATTAATCAACTCTAAGTACAAAGTAGATGAAGCATTATATAGTGAAGAGGAGACGAAGGTTTCAAAATTGCAACTGAAGATTGACGCACAGAAAGCCAGACAGTCTATTGACACACTCCGTAGTGAGTATGTTAGCCCGGCTGTTGAAGCGAATAATGATGGAAGTGAAGATGGTGGTAATCCATTTGATACGCCATGGATACAAGATAGCGGACGCTCGCTTGCAGGACTAGATAAAATATCTTTTGACCTGCCTAGTGGAAAAGAGTTTCACTATGGTGTATCTGAGACATATCGAAATGATTTAAACAAGTCTAACACTAACATGAATGAGTACTTTGAGAAGTACGTAGATGACAAAGGGTCTTGGGATCACGACCTCTGGAATATGCACAGGACTGTCACAGACAACCTGCCTAGTATTATAGAGAATGTGTATCGACAAGGTATGAGCGATGGTCAAAGGGGGATAGTCGAAAAGGCTGCCAACATTGACTCTAGCGGACCAGCGGCACCGGTACAACCTCAGAACAACTCAGTTGCTAACCAGGTGCTTGATGCACTAGGAAGGCGACAACCATTTTTAAAGAATATATAAATTTTAAAATAAACTATAATGGCAAATACATTTCCTCCAGTTTTTAATGACAACAAGCCTGCTGTCTTTAGACAATTGGATCCAGCGAAATACTCTTCTTTAGGAGATTTCATTGACGAGATTAACGCTCCTGATAACAGGGATCAGTTAGTTAAAACTTATGGTTACCAGCAAATCTCTGGTGGCTTAACAGGATTTTTATCCTTAACCGGTGCTATCAGAGCATCTGGAACAGCCGACGAGGTTCAGTACTGGGAAGAGACTAGATTGCATTCAACTGCAAAAGTTACTCCAACAGCAACTGCTGCTGTCGCTGCAACAACTGTTACTGCTACTAAAGCAACAGGTGACGCTTCAGTTCTTCGTTTAAATGACGTAGTACTTATAGCCGGTCAAGATCGCTTTATCGTTGCTGCTATTTCCCCAACAGGAGAGATTGCTTCAACAGCGACCGCATCTTATACGTTTGAATCATTGGCAACTACAGGACTTACTGCTTCAGGAAGTGTTGCTGCTGTTGAGATTCCCGTTATTGGTAACTTGTTCGGACAAGGAACTGATCAAAACAAAGGTTACTTAGAGAGTAACGTAATTAAGCGTACTAACCCTTATAACATTATAAAGGAAGTATTCAAGGTTACAGGTTCTCAAGCAACTAACATTGGTTGGATCAACGTAGGTAACGGAGACTACAGATGGTATGTTAAAGGAGAGATGGACACTCGTGCTCGTTTCTTAGACAAGCGTGAAATGATGATGCTTCTCGGTGAGAAGATTGGAAACGCTGCTAACTTAGATGCTGCTGTTGCTAACATTACTGGTGGTGAGGGTTACTTCTCTGCTATCGAAAACAGAGGTATTGTTCATGACGGACAGATCGACGGATTCGACGAGTTAGATGTTCTTATCGCAGAACTTGACAAGCAAGGCGCTGCTCCTGAGTACGCTATGTATGTTAATACTACACAAGGTCTAGCAATTGATGACATGGTAGCAACTATGAATGGTGCTGCTGGATTCGGAAACGGAACTAATGGCATTAGTGCTTTTGGTGGTCGTGGTGCTGAGTTAGGATTCCAATCGTTTATTCGTGGAGGGTATACTTTCCACAAGCATGCTTGGAAACTTCTTAACGATCCTACTTTGTTAGGTGCTTCAGATGCTAAGTACAGAGGTGCTATGATTCCTTTGACTACAGTTGTAGATCCAAAGACTGGCGATCGTGCTGCTGCTTTGGAACTTAACTACAAGGATACAAACGGATATAGCCGTGAGATGGAGCACTGGATGACTGGTTCTATTTTAGGTGTCAATAATACAAATACTGACGACCTTCAATTTAACTATCGTTCTGAGTGTACTCTAGTTACTCGTGCTGCTAACCAGCATATCTTAATTAAGTAATCACTTATTGATTCTTAGGGAACGGAGGGGGTTTTGCCCCCTCCTCACTCCCAAATAAACTTATTAATTATATTCAATTATGTCACAAGCAAAAACAAAAAGCGCACCTGCTGCGCCAAGAACAACAAAGGCCCCAGCGCCTCAGACCTCAAAAGGTCGATACTCCCCAATTAAAAAAGAAAGAACAAGAGATGAAACAGTGGTCTTTGAGATCATTAAAGGTGGAGGTATCATCTGTAAAATAAAATCTGAAATCCCTGTATACGATAAGGTCACAAAAAAAGTAAGACAAATTCGTTATTGTCCAGGAGAGACTAGTATTTTTAAGGATGAGCAAAGCACATCATCTGTTCGCTCTCATGTAGTATTTAGGGATGGTTTATTAAGCGTCCCTGAAGAAAAGGCTAACCTCAGAGAGTTCCTATATGCCCACTCTTCTAACATAGATAACGGAGGAGGATTATTTCGCATTGTAGATAATTCTAGAAACACAGAGGCAGAAGTCAATAATGAGTTCTTAGTTCATGACGCTGTAGCGTTAGTTCGTACAAAAGAACTTGATGAGATTCTAGCGGTTGCTGTTGCCTTAAATATTAACATAGAGCAAAAGACGCTAGAGATAAGAAGAGAACTTCTTAGAGAGGCGAAGAATAACCCTGACGCTTTTATCAGAATGTTTGATGACCCTAGGGTTAAGGTTCGATCTGCGATTATTCAATCAAAAGATTTCCAAATAATAAAAATGAAAAACGACGGAGCGTATTGGTTCGATAGCGGTAACTTGATTCTTTCAGTTCCCCCTGGTCAAGATCCAATTGACGTTTTAGTAATGTTTTGTCTAACAGAAAAAGGTGCAACTTTATATGAAGAAGTACTTGCCAGACTAGAAAAAATGGCCTAAGTTTGTAGGACTACATGTAAATTTAGTGAACGTATAAGGATTTGGTTTTCCACGTTCCTACCAGAGGGGGTCTCGCAAGAACCCCCTTTGTTATTTTCGTATATTTGCTAAAACGCCTAACAGATTATGGCAAGTGTACAAAGAGTTTTCGACGCAGTAAAAAATATAGCAAACAAAGATCAGCGAGGTTTCGTCACCCCCGCAATATTTAACCAGTTCGCTGGTGTCGCACAGATGAACGTGTTCAATCGTTTGTTTGGAGAGATTAGTATGGGGAATAGGTTACGCAGATCTAACATAGATGGGCCTAGAATATTTTCTAGATCAAAGACAGTCCTAGAGGACCTATCTGTTTTTTCTAAAAAAGCCACACTAAACCTGACCGCAGGCGTTGTGACTAAACCCTTAGATCTTGCTAGGGTTATTTCCATAAACACAGTAGGTAAAAAAATACTAGGGGTAGAAGAGCAGGAACAAGTTCAATTGGTTTACAATGAAGATCACATTGATAGAATACTCAACAGCGATCTTTCCGCTCCTTCAGATTCTGCCCCTGTAGCATTAATCGCTACAAGCATAGAGGTTTTTCCTAATGTAAACACTAGCATCAATAAGATAATTTTACGGTACTATAAGTTACCTGAAGGACTAGTTCCAACAACTCAAGCACAAACACCTTCGTCACCAAAGTTTGGTTATACAACGGTTGTAGCAGGGGTAGAGTTATATGATGCTTCAACAAGTGTAGACTTTGAATTACCAGAGCAATATTTTGCTGATCTGGTAGAAGAGGTTCTAGTATTAGTAGGAGTTAATCTTAGAGATAAAGATGTTTACTCGTATGCAAGCAATGAAGTAACTAAAGAAAATAATTCTTAATGAGTCAGAATTACATAGCCCTCGACTACGTTGTCAATGATTACATAATGAGCATTGATGATGATGACTATGGCGCAACACCCTCCGATTACATGGTACGCCAGTACGCGTTACGTGGTATTCGAGAGTTTGGGTTTGACATAAGTCATAATATCAAGACAGAAATATTAGATGTAAACGAAAACCTGGGAACGGTAGAACTTCCCTGTGATTATGTTGACATGGTAAAACTGGGACAGTTAGGAGCAGATGGCTTGGTCTATGTGTTTGCCAATAATCCAAACATGAACCTATTAAATAACCAGCCGGCAGAAACAATGCCGAATTATCTTTTAGGATTTGACTCTTATGTTTTCCAGAACTTCATGTATGAGTCTACTCAGGGTAGATTATATGGAATGGGTGGAGGACAAGGCGCTGGAGAGTACAGAATAAATCTCAATGAAAACCGTATAGAGATATCTGCTATTTCATCTACAACCAAGGTGGTCTTAGAGTATATATCAGACGAGGCTAAATCACAAAACCCCTGTGTACCAGTAATGGCAGAGCAGGCGCTGAGGGCCTATATATATTTAAAGATTATAGAGAGAAAATCTAGCGTACCATTAGGAGAGAAACAACGCGCACGTGCAGAATATTATAACGAGAGAAGGTTAGCGAATTCACGCATGAAGTCATTTAATAAATTTGATGCACTTAGTGTGAGCAGGCAAAACTTTGTTCTTAGTCCTAAATCTTAACCATGCCAAGAATAAATAAGTTACTACCTAGGTATCTAAACACAGACGACGACGAGCGCCTAATTAAAAGGTCAGAGATGACGGATGCTCAAAACATTCGAGTTGCTGTTGATGTGGAAAAAGATTCTTTAGTACTTAAAAATGCCTGGGGAAATACACTTAGATCAGGGACCATTGAAAACGGATCGGCTCTCACCGGTACTAGTGTAACTATTGGTGTTGTTTCTGACGACAATGCGGGTCAAATTTATTACTTTGTTTATAATTCAAATCTAGATCATACAATATTTAGATACGACCAGAACGCAAAAAAGACATTCATTGTATATCAAAGTTCTATTCTTCAATTTTCAGAGGATGGATTTATAGATGCAGACATTATAAGACTAGCAAACAATGACATCCTTCTTTACTTTAATGATGGACGCAGTCAGCCTAAAAAGATTAACGCCACACTCTGTGAAGAAAGTGTTAGTGGTGTAGGTGGGTATCCAACACTATTCACCACAGGAACGGTTCAAGAGAGGCTACAATACATAACAGTGGCAAAAGCACCACCACTTGTAACGCCCCTTCTTACGTTCGTAAACAATTCATCATTTCCACAGAATGAGATTTTTACTAAGAACTTTCAGTTCGCATATCAGTATGAATATTTTGATGGAGAGCAGAGCGCATTAAGTCCGTACTCTAGATTGTCAGTTGCCCCTAATCAATTAAAGGATGGGTTTAATAATGTGGGTGAGCAAAACTTTTTTAATCAAATCAATATTAGTCTTACTAATAGTCCTGCTGATGTTAGTAAGATTAAAGTATACGCTAGGCTTGGCGATAGAGATGCCGCTTTCTTTTTGATCGACACCATTGATAATGTAAGTGGAACCTCAACTAGTATTGTTGAGTTTAGAAACGATAGTAATTATACTGGTTTAAGCGCAACGGTTCAAGACAAAATATTTGATAGTGTCCCTCAAATTGCTGATGCTCAAGCCATCTCAAACGGAAGGCTTTTTTATGGAGGTTATACAGAAGGATATGATCCAACTTCCACAGATCTTGTCATAAAACCTAACTATAACGCAAAACCACCTACTGAAGATGTAACGGTTCAACTTAAAGAGGGAACAGATAATGAGTTTACTATAGATACAACTGCAATAACCACACCTGTTACAGAAAAAAGTCGTTTGTTTTTATCGTTTACCTGGAACGATGGCGCTGTAATAATAAAAAATAATTTAGGCAGTAACAATGACTATAACTTTTTAGGTTCTCAAGGAAGTAATGGTATAATTTTAAGAAACACCTTAACTGGAAATAATTTAACTCAATTTTTTCCTGATGAAATAAAGGCTTTAGCAGGGTTTAGATACAATAGTGGCGGGTTTGGTGGAATAAATGTAACTGATGGTGTTTTAAATAGCCCACCTAATGTTAGATTTGTTGTGCAAAAAGGAACCTCAGATACAAAAGAAAAAGACATTGGGGTTAGAAAGATAAAGAAAGGAATTCGCGTTATAAGTTCAGGAGTTCAGTTCAGAGAAATTATTGAACTAGACACAGGAGACACTAGAGCAATTGTTGTTCAGAAAGTTAGGAATGCAATAGCCAAAAATAGACCCATTAGTTTTGATCCTCAGTCTGGCGAAGCCGGCTTTAGTGTTTTAAGAACAGGAGGTCAAACAAGTAATAATCAAGAGAACGCATCTTTTAAAGGTCAGGGAACAGCCTTTGCTCTCCAGCAAAACGAAAGTGAATCCGACACTTCAGGAATTTTAAGGTTTAGGGTTAAGATAGAAAGGGTAACATTTACTTTAAACAAACTTACTTTTGGTGATCAAGAAACAGAAATAATAAACCCTAAAGGTATTGCCTCATCATTTGACATAATTGAAGGGAGCACGAATAGTGTAGGACAAAACAATCAGATAATAGGCATCGAGAATTTTACTCCTACTTTAGGCGGTCAGTTTGTACAAGCATCAGATCAACTCATAAATAAAAGAGCCGCAGTTGTAACAAGAAACGGAGCCTATGTTTCAACAGGGGCTTGTTTTGCAATTGCTACCAATCAAATGTTTGGAGACAGATGTTTTAAGTCGGGATCAACACATCAGTTTGGCATAGTCCATTTTGACAACAGAGGAAGAGCCGGTTCTGTAGAGCCTGTGGGTGGAGAAGTATTTATAGAACATACAAACAATAGGACCAATCAAAACAATAATGATGGCTTTGCTAATGTCACCGCACGAATAAGAGGTACCGCACCACCATGGGCTGAGAGATACTCTATTGTGTACGCAGGTCAAGGTAGTATTATAAATAAAATACAATACACCATAGGAGGCGCTTACGTTGCAACAAATGATAATAGTAATGAAGGTTCGTTTGGCGCTACAAAGTCCATCTATCTCTCTCTAAACACCCTTCAGAGCAAGGCTAACTCATATGACAACCAGTTGGGTGCTGATATTAATTATGGATATGCTTCGGGTGACCTTCTTAGAATCGTCCAATACGGTGATAATGAAAAGTCTACTGCACAATGGAGGGTGTCTAAGGTTGTAAGTCTATTAGCAGATCCTTTAACTAATCCTCTTTTAGATCAAAGTAGTAAGGCGGCTATAGAAAATACTACTGGAGACTTTATAGTAATAGAAGACAATGGAACTCTTGGTTTTAATTATAATAGTATATCTAAAGACAACAGCAACTGGGACAAAAAATGTTTGATTGAAATATATCGCCCATCAAAAGCCTTTGAAGACTTATTCTTTTATGATATAGGTGTTAATAATTCTATTTCCACCTCAGGTGTTTATGGAACATTTAGGACATCTACTACAATGAACATAGAGTTGTTTGATACCCCTGTTATTAGACAGCCATTTAAGTTTTACTCATCACAAAAACTTTATAAGGGTGACACGATAAGAAATAACAGCACCACTAATGACATATTAGTTGGCAATGTAACAGAGGACACATCAAAGACTGGATACTCATACATGGTTTATGGAACTAGTATTTCCACATCGTGGGCTACTGGATCCGTTTACGCCATGACAGTACAAAACCCAGACGCTGTGGTAACAATTGATCAGGGAGATTCGTACTACAGATTGAGGACCTTGTTTACTGGAGCCGCCCCAACAGCGGGAGACACCTGGAAAAATATAGCAACGGCTTTTTCTCAAAATTCAATTGTTGAGTTTATTGAGGACCCTAGAGTAAGTGATTTCTTCCCATCTAATTTTACATCATTAGGTCGACGATTTGCTTTTTTGCCCAATGAACAAAGAATTAAAAGATTTGGTTCTATTACTTACTCCGATGTATTTGACATTGACAATCTAACTCTTGGTCTGTCCTCGTTTAATGTTACCCTTTTAAATTTTCAGAACCTGTCTTACGACTATGGCTCTATAAAATCAATGGTATCCTATAATCAAATTATGTACATCATACATGAGAGTAGGGCGGGTATAATCCCGGTAGACAGAAATCTTTTAACAGCGCCAGCAGGGGATACCTTGACAGCAACAAATAGAGTCCTTGGTCCAGTAAAATATTATGCGGCTGAATACGGATGTAACAACAATCCAGAGTCCGTTGCTACATACAGAGGTAGCGTTTTCTTTGTAGATGCAAAGGCAGGAAAGGTTTGTCAAATAAACTTTGAATCAGGTATACAGGTAATAAGCGAAAACTTAGTAGATTCTTTCTTTAAGCAAAAAATGTTTTCTTCATCTACAAGTGCTATGAACCGTAAGTATATAGGGGGCATGGATAGGGAGAACAACGAATACATTATTAGTTCACCTGCCCTTAGTACTTCTAAAATAACTATTACTGACAACCTGGGTTCAGGGACCACTGTTGTTGATGGATTTGGACGAACTAATACTGGGGCAACTGCAATAATAGCGACACCTGTATATAATAATGAACTCACTTTTGATTGGAGTTCTGATCCTAGAACTTATGAGATTAATCAAGACAAAACTGAAAAGTCTGGAGAAGCCGCGATCATTATCAACCAACTAACAAACACACCTATTGTTGCTATAGCAGAAGACCTTGAACCATCATCAAGTTCTACTAGTGTTTTGAAAACAGATATAGAATTACCCTTGATGACTACATCTTATGATTCGTTTACTCCAGGAGGATTCAATCAAAAAACAGGTGAAGTAACTATTACTGGTGGAGGGACAGACTCTTCAGGAACAATAACTAATACAGCGGAAACCCTTCCTGCTTTTACAATAGCGTATGATGTTCGTAGTAATTATTGGAGCACACGTTATTCATATATAGCGGAACAATTAACAGGACTATCTGACAGGTTGTATACCTTTAAAGATGGAGGAATATATGAGCACGAACCAACAGCCGCTAGAAATACTTTTTATGGAGTTGCTGCCCCATCTATTGTAGAGGTAGTTTCTAACTACAACCCATCTATGGTCAAAGTATATGAGGCGGTAAGTTTAGAAGGAAATAATAAAGACTGGAGTGCTGAGATAACCAACACGGATCAAACAAGTGCTCTGGCTAATTCCATATGGGAAGAGAAAGAAGGTTTCTATTACGCACCAATACACCAAGACTCTAACAATACGGTTTCTTACACAGCAACAGCGGACATCACTAAAGTAACAGGAACATCAGAGGTTTTCTCTTTAGGCGTGGTAGACTCAGTAACTACAGACGTGATAACATTTAAAAACGCTATAAATAATATGTCCTTTCCACTAGGAAATAGTACGGCTTTGTTTAAAGTTAATGACGGTACAGGCGCATTGGTTCCTCTTGTGTTATATGC
>JGI24003J15210_10001335_pt1 | contig 10823 bp, 7 predicted proteins | sample LinPmetageLP28_FD_15210 | JGI IMG/M metagenome (IMG submission 15210)
GCTGTATTGTATCAGCCGATAGAATTGTAACTATGTCATCTTCAGAAGGAAATTGACCCGAAGCAAAAGTAATAGAACCCGATCCAGAGGACAGGGAAACAGTATAATGTGTAGTTAATGTTTTTAATGTTGAATTAACATAGACAGCTAAATCTGATCCAGAATTAACTCTAAATGTAAAAGCATACGGACCTTCTTGACTACTAGAGCCAACGGTGTATTGCTTCTTACGGTGAACATCTGTTATTGTAAAATCTGCCATCTAATTTGTAAACCTATGTTTTGCCATTTGTAAAGCATAAATCAAATATTTTGAATAGAAACATATCATTACCTAAAATAGACCTATTTCTTTCCTTTAAGATTAATCTTTGATTTTAAGAGTTCTACTTTGTCATTAAAGTTTTCATTCTCTTCTAAAAATTGTTGTCTAGCTAATTGAGTTCTATCAGATACAATGGTCCTTAAATCCTCTAATTTATCACCAGGCAATAATTCTGTAAATTCTTCTTCATCCATTAATTCTACCATTTCATCTAGCATATTACCGTCACCGTAATCTTGGTTCGTGTAACGAATAATTGTATGGTACTCTTCTGCTGTGAGAGGGATGCCACCAATAAAGGCTCTTGGCATAGCAATACCTAAATTTAATTCTACTAATAAATCATCAACACGGTTGTACTTTTCTTTTGTAACACGGATAGGGCTAAACATATTTTGTTCTGGTCCTACCATTTCCTCACCCCATAAATTTAATCGTGGTTCTAATTCTGCATTATAGAAAGGGCTTTGATACATAGCTTTATTGTAGGCTTTGTAAAAGGCTCTGATAGGTGCTGGTATATCCCCATCAAAATTTTCTCTAAACCATGATGCTTGATCTGTTGTAATCATTTGCTCGTAGTAAGTAGGATCAGACATTTTTGTTAAGTAATTTCCAAAAGTACCAAGAGGATTAATAGCAAGTCCAACAGTAGCTTCTGTTCCCTTAGACATTAATTGTGTTAAGGCTCTAGTTGCCATATCATTAGCATCACCGTACCCTGGTTGAAACAAAGCTCCAATTTCTGTGATACCTGTCGCAAAAGGTTGCTGTGTAATGTAAGGAAATATAGAACCTAAACCAGCCTGGAAAAGATCAGTAGTCATATTAATATAATTAGGATCAGCGTATTGATCTGGTCTTGATGACATATAAGCAAAGTCCGCTGATATTGCTAATAAGGATGATATAGGATCAAACCTTGCATACGAAGTACACTCAAACAATCCATCATCTTGCATATTACAAATAGAGTAGGGCTGTAATCCTTTTCGTAAGAAGGCTTCTCTTTCAGATTTTCTTGGAGGAACCATACCCGTAATCATCATATTAGGATTAGATGTATTAGACCCGTAAGCCATTGATCCAAATGTGTACATTAATGTTGCCCCAGTAGATACTTTGGCTAATGCTAATTGTTGTGCGTGTTTACCATTTGCACCCGATAAATTTTTACGAACACTAGGCATAAACATTACTAATGCTGGATTTCGTTTATTACTTTCCATGAAAATATTCATGATTGTTTTATAGAACGGTACAAACAATTTCATTTCTGGAACATTTAAAATAGTCTGTGCTTTTTGTAGTATGCCAGGTGGTAAATCTTTTTGNAATGTACCTTCTAACATAGACTCTTGAACAAGTTTGACTGTTTCTGAATCTGGATCAGCTAATGTTTGTACGTATATTTTTTCTGCTGACGCATTATCAATACCATCTGCTATGGCAGTATTCATTTTAACAGTTGCCAATCTTTCTAATTCCATTTGAAATAAAAATCCTTTGGCAAATTCATCTTCCGCAACAAGTAATCTACCAGGAGTTCTGACAACAGTACCCATATAATCAAAGAAATAACCAAGAGGAGTATCCTTTAGTGGTCCAGCTAAGTCTCTTGTAATGGCTTTGTTTTTTCGTAAGTCTAATTTTGTTGTTGATGCATCACCAGTTTTTAATGAAACCCATGCATTCCCTATAGCTAGTTTTGATCCGTACTTCATTGACTTAATCATTGACCATACTTCATTAAACTGAACGCCTTCTTTAGAACCGACAATTGGTAATTTATTGATACCAGCGGCAATTCCGTATTCAGCAATTCTCAAAGCATTAAAACCTGGATTAGCTACACTATTTACTACATGAGTAATAGGTGACATTAGTCTTGTCATTACCCAGGCTTCAGCCCAAGCATCTCGTAATTTTTTAGAGTAACTATCTTTTGCAAATTGTGTTTTCTGATATGGTTGTAATTGTAAGTACGCTGATGCAAAACTTTTTGCTTCATTTATATCTGTTGGATCAACACCCATTTGTGCAAATAAACTTTCTAAATCACTAACACCCTCTAATTTAGGTGAGTCCATTTTAGATATAACACCAAGTGTTCTCCCACTCTCTGATAATGCCCCAGCAGTCTGACTGTATAAGGCTCCGTATAATCTAAATGTTTTATACATATCTTCTATTTCCGTTACAGAAGCATTACCGTTTAAAACTAAATTCATTAATCTATCTGTTTCTGCTCTAACAATTCCAACTTCTAATATGGCTCTGTAAGCTAACGTTGTTTCAAAAGGCTCACCAGGTTTTCTTTTTAGGATTTTCATGTAGACATCATTTCTACCGTACTTAGAAGCAATGACAGCTATTTCATCCATTGACATAGAACCTCGTTTTGCAATTTCTATATTTGTTTTAAATATTGTTGCTACAGCATCTTGTAGTGTTGCCTTACTATCAAAGATAGAACCTTCTATATCTCTTAGTGTTGTCTGTAATGATCCTTCAACAGGCTGTAGTTTACCCATTTGTAAATCAGTCATAACTTCTTCTATGATCTGTTGCTCATTCTCTGAGAAGTTTCTAAAAATAACATTGCCTGTACCTTCTTCAAAAGTGTACATTTTATTATCGGGTACTTTTGTTTTTAATATCTCTTGTTGTTTTTCCATAGCTTCATTAATTGTTGAGCCATGTGTTTTATCTTTATAGGTAACATCATCCTTTGGTTTAGGCATTTTCTTTGGAAAAATATTAACCGCAACATCGTATTCTTCTGGAAGTTTTTCTTCAGCTAACTGATCCTCCATCAATACGTTGATGTCCGTAGTATTATTATCGACTAATTCTTCTGATGGTAAAACTGGATTTTCTTCTATCATTGTACTCCTTCATTAGAAGGAATATCTGTAACTACACCTTTTGTGTCTTTGTTGGCTTCCAATCCTTCATTTTGGATAGTTTCATTTTTTGCACTCGTAGATAGGCTTCCTGTGCTGTCATTGGCTTTTCCTTCAATGATTTTTCTTGTGACGTCTGCATAACTTTTTGGTTCACTTTTAACTCCTAACTTTGTATATAAACCTTGCTCAAAGTACCATAAGATTGCCTGTGTGTCACGCATATTAAAGCCGACCATTTCAGAAACATCCTTGATCATTTGATCCATTATTTCTCTTTCTGCATTATTTCTAGGCTGATCTGCATTAGATTTTACTCCTTCTTTTGTAGTAATATACATATTACCAGCCTTACGATTAAATCCTCTAGTAAACCAAATATCTGGAACATTATTATCACTTAGGCCTTTTAGGTTTTTCATAAATGGACCAACTTTAGGACCAAACATATCAGCCCCTAAAATTTCTTTATCCATAGCACCAGCCATTTTATTAAAACCAAATGCAGTTCTCATAGCATTTACTTCTTTAACTGTCGTAGGTGTTTCTAAGAATAACAAGAATTGCTTTAGTCCATACTGTTCTATAAATTTTTCTGTAAATTCTAATTGTTTTTTAAGATGTGGCCTTCTTGTCCATCCAAGTCCTGTTTCTGGATTTGTTTTAGGAAGCGTTCCAGTATCTGCGTATTGTTTTAATAATTTAACAGCTACTGCCCAATCACTTCCAACAGGTGTACCTGGTGAAGCTATAGCAGTAAAGAAAGGAACTAATTCTTTTAAGATAGGCTGTTCTTTTATAACAGGAACATAATCGTCAAGCATGGACATTGCATCATTAACATCTTTATCATACCATCCAGCACCTGTTACTTCTTGATCTAATTGATAATTAATTTCTTCTACAGAATTATTGACAATAGTTTTATAATCATCTGGATTAGTAATATCTAAAGTTTTTTGATTAGTATCAAAATAATTGATAACATCATCTAACATTACTTTATTTTTATTAGTTGCTTTTACAATTTTACCTGTTCCTTCTATAGCTTGATTTTCTATAATCATGTTTACTGCTGAAGAATTATTTTGTTCTAAAAGATTTAATTGTTCATTTTCTTTTGCAACAGGAGGATAACCATCTTTTAATTCTTCGGGTGTAGCTGATGCACTAAGAGATTTAAACTCTTCCATTACCTCTGGATCATTCTTTCCCTTTTTAAATATTTTACCAAACAAGGTTAAGGCTGGTCCAACAAACTCACCAACAGGACCAATAGGTCCATCTGCTACAATACTTTTTATTTTTTCTTCAAAAACACTATCAGCAGTATAATCTTCCTCTGGTGTTGCTAACCAATTAACAAACTCTTTGGCCATACTATCAGCCTGTGTCTTATCTACTTTAAACACATCAACAAAAAATCCTACTAGGTTTGGATCACCAGCAACTTGAGCAGTTGCTACTGTTGCCCCTTCAGTCATCAATCCTCTAACAATAGGTCCTATAATTTTTGTACCTTGCAAAATACCATTAAATAATTTGTAGTATCCAACACCAGGAGTCATGTACTGTGTTAAGCCTTCAGCAAATCCACCAGCCATTGTTTCTGTATCTCCAATATTAGGATAAATATTATTCTTAAAAAACTCACCAAACTCTTGAACAGAGTTATCACTAACAAGGTCTAACTTTTCTAATGTTGCCATACCAAGACTACCAACACCCTCGGCAAGTTTAGCACCACCACGCATCATGCCTGTACCAATATCTTGATTATACTTTAATGCTGTTTCTCCAATTTGCTTGTAAGTATTAAAAGTGTCCGTTGCGTAATTCTTTACCTGGTTAAAAAAACCATCCTTGGAATTATTGTATTGTTTGTATCCATCTTCCGTTAAAACAAAATCTTTAGAAGAGTTTTTAAAATCATAAAAATTTATTAGGTTTTCTTCTAGGCTACTCATTATTCCATATCCTCCAACAATTCTTGTAATATTTCTAGTTCTTCAATTATTAAATTGATTTGATCATTGGTAACGGGCTTTCCGTTAATTCTAGGTCTTGCAAATTTTTTATCTGGAAAGATTAAATTATCTTTTGTAACTTTACCTTCTTCCATGTCTTTTAATTCTTCTAATTCATCAATTAATATATCAATACCAGCAGAGTCATTTAGAAATTCTTGATTAATATCTGTGTATTTTTGATTATAAAAATTTTTAAAGTATAATTTCCAACTAGAATTAACTAATCCGTAAGTATTTTTAATATTGCTTTTTGTATCTTTAAGAGATATTTTTTTTAATGCATCTATATTGACGTTACTTGTTAAGTCTAATACTTTTGCTTCTATATCTGCACTTGTTGCATCGGGATGCTCTCTAATCCAATCTAGTAAATCATTTGATTTTTCACGGTATAAATTAGCCGAAGCTCTGTCTTTTACATTTTGTTTAATAATTGTAGCTTCTGAATACCCAAAGGCATTACGCATATACCGATCACCAATTTGAAAGGCTTTTGTTTTTGATGTTTGTAAATCTGCATCAAGTTTAATTTTTTGATCTAAAGTTATATTTCCAGCATCTCTTGCTTCTTGTATTTTAGTGTGTGTTAAGTCTTTAGTTATTAATAAATCATTAGATAAATTTTCTAATACCTCTTGATCGACAAATTCCCCTCCATCATCATCCGCATCTAATTGCTGTGATAATTCAATAAACAATTTATCATTTATTTGTCTTGCTTCTTGAACAACTAATTTTGCTTCTTCAAAATCATTATCAAATCTTGCACCGTAGTACCTAGCTTCTAAATTACTAATAGCATCTGTATTTTCTAATTCTAATGCTTTGTCCTCATCCTCAAATATTTTAATAACATTGTCTTTCCATTCTTTAACAGAGTTTCTAAACTCCTTTTGTTTATCCTCTGGTAGACTTTCATAAATACTTTTATACCCATCAACATCAAAATTAAATGATCCTTTTAAAACATTTTTATAAATAGATACTGCTTTAGAAGGGTTAATGTTTTCTGGTTTATCAATAAAGTTTTCAAATAAATAATTTTTCTTTGCATTAATAACTTCTTTATCAAATGCTTTAGACCAAGTATCAACTATTGCCCCTTTACCATTATCAATTAACAATTGTTGTAAGTTTATTTTTAAAGTTCCTAGTTGTTGATCAATGCTAAAATCATTAGTAGGACCAGCAGATATAATATTTTTTAATGTATTAATTTCTTCGTAAGCATAAGTTTCTACCGATGCTTCATTTTGAGATATTGTTTCTGTTAAAACTTTATTAGAAAAATTTCGTAAGTGTGTGTTACCAGCAATACCTAGTTCTGCTTTTAATTTAATTGCTGTAGCGGGATCAATATTTATTAGTGAGTCTGTGTACCCTTGTATAGTAGCATTAAGTTTTTTAATTACACTATCTGCATCGGGTTTAATTGCAACTGTTGGATCAAAAAAGTTTTCTACACTTTCATCATAAATTTGATTTAATTGTGTTTTAGCTTTAATGACTATATCCGTAGATAATAAATTCATTAATGTTGCTTTAATAGTTTGACCTTTGACTGTTTCATCATTGGCCCCTCTCTCTTTTAGTAACTTAGCTTTCTCTGCTGGATTAGCTTCATAAAAATGATCTACACTAATAGGATTTTCTACAGCAAACTTTTCAGCATCCCTCATTATTTGTTTAGATGATTGCTCATTAGCATAACTAACAACAGAACTAATTTTTTGATTAAGACTATTGAACATATTAGCTTGTTCTTTCAAACCAGCAAAACTTGTACCTGGTACTGAAAAACCTTGTATGCCTAATTTTCTATATGCGGGTATCTGTGCCATTAATCAAACATTCCTTGTTGTTTCATATTAGCCCCTTGCATAGCTATTCTAGCAAAAGCATTTATGTATCCAGTTTTTTTAGCAATGTTTCCAGCTTGTCTTAATTGCGATGCTTCAAAGACAGTCATGCCTTTAATAAATTTTTCATTTAGTTGTGTTAGTTTTAATTCTTCTCCACCAGCCCTACGCATAGATGTCGTTAATGTCGTTAAGTATCCCTCAAACCCAGCACCTCCAGAACCAGCTCTTGCAATTGCTGTTGCTAAAGTTGCATTAAGATTAGCCAATGCTACATTGCCTTGTTCTTTTGCTTTTGTGCCTTCTACTTTACCTTCAAATTCTTTTGCCATTGCCTGTGCATCGTAATACGCTTTTGTTGCATTGGCTTGATAAATATCACCGTATGCTTGTACTGCTGTTCCCGCTACTGCTACTACTGTCCAAAACATTATTGCCCCGTACTCACTTTGTATTCCAAACCAAGCAATGTAAAAAATAATGGTGCTGATTGTGAAATGGTTATTTGCCCTTGGTTATCATAACCCATTAAAGGCATAATTCTTTTCTTCCCTGTAAAAATATTATTACTACCAAGAGTAACAGGAAATGTTTCTACGGATACATCACTACCGTTAAGCGTAATGTTTTCTGTTAAATATAAAATTAATGTTGCTTCTAGTATTCTTTTTTTCATGCCAATAATTGTGCCACTAGGTAATTGTGTTTCAACAGGCATGGTTGTAATTGTTGGTGTGTAATCTAATCCTACTTCAATGTAGGTTGCTGGAGTTTCATCAGATGTTATAGCACCGGAGGATACAGTTTCATCCGCTAGTGTTCTTCCGTTATTAATTACTTTAACTGACTTCGCTTCTAAATGTGTTAATCCCGATATTGATGTACTACCAGGTAAGTTTCCCGCTACCGTAGAATATTGTACAGCACTATCTAAAGTAAAATCATCATTCCATTTTTCTACATTGTAAACAGTAGAACCATTAATAGATCGTTTGATAACAAAGTATGTTGTATCTACATCAACACCTACATTAATAAAATCACCATCGGTTGTTTGAGAAGAGGGGGCTACTACTTGTTGTCCTTTAAGAATAGAATATGTTGTTAGGTTTCCATCTGTTCCATTGACAATCAATAGTAAATCCCCTTCATCTGTCGATGTTGCTCTTCGTAAAGCCATATCGCTGGGTGCTTTAAGTAAGTGTGATGATAGTAAAGAAATATTATTTGAGATGTACGATAACTCTACATCAGAAAAGTTAAACTCTCGTAATGATTTACCAGACCGTTGAATAAATAATGTACCACTCTCTGCTATAACAGGGCGTATCCCATCTTTACTTCCTCTTCTTGTTGAAGGTCTTACAACAACATTAGAAGGTGTAATAGGATTTAAGTCTGATTGCGGTAAATAAAATTCACCACCCCTAGTAAATAATTGTAAATCTCTTCCACTAACAATACCGTTAATGGCGTTCATTTGATCTGTGTCTATACTAAAAAATATTCCATCATCATCTAAACCCTCACCAGGATTAAAATCAAAAAAATCATTTACTCTTGAAGCCCACACACCTGTTGGTAATGTTTTACTACCACCAAAATATAATCTCCCTTCATGGAATACACAGGACCGTGGATACCCGTAAGTACCAGACCAGGCATCTACATAGTCTGTTTCTAAAACCCAATCACCATTTGCTAAAGCATCCGTAGAAAAGAACGGTACTTCGACAATTGCCTTAACAGATGTTGCTGAAGCAAAGTCAATTATTCTTGCTCTACCTATTCCGTCTTTTGCTTCGACATAATCATTAATATTACCACTTGCAAAAACACTAGCGGAAGCTGTTAGTGTAACATTACCATCAACAGCAGAAGGGGTAACTGTTCCCGAAGGTTCAGAAGTTGATAAAGTAAAAGCATACTTAGGTGTAAAATCAAAACTAATATCACTTATAGTCCAAGTTACATGAGAGCCACCTCTAACTATTTTTTTAGGAGCCATGTCCTCTTGCACAATAATTAATGTGTCAGCCGACTGTGTCCAATTCATTGTACCAATATTTGCTGAACCAATACTTGTTGTTAAATAATCATTACTCCCACCATTAATACCTGTTTGTAATACACCATCTTTGTAAACGTACATTCTATTATTAACAAACAACAGCATATACGATTGTGTTGTAGAAAATTCAAAAGGTACTAAACGACATCCACTTTGCGGATTAGAAGCAGAAGGTATCGTTCCAACAAATTGAAGCCCTGGCCTTCTTGTAATACCACCTTGAGGTTGTACTAAAACATTTGTTGCGGAAGCTAATCCGTTATAATATTGTTTAATATCGGTTCTACTTCTTAATAGGGGATCAATCTCACCTGTCGTAAAGTTAGACTGAAAGCTCGTAACTCTACTCATTATTTTCTAATTTCTACTAATGGAAAATCTACTATTGCTTGAGGAGGATTTCCTCTGCCATCTATGTTCATTGCTTGTCTAAAATAACCACCACGATTATTTTCTGAAGGACCACCTAAGGCAATATTACGCCAGTAGTTTCCTTTTTCTGTTTGATCAGTAATTGGTTCTGCTAAATGCCACGCCATCATGTATTTCATTAATTGAACAAAGTATGTTGGCATTAAATCTTCTGGAACTCGGTAAACGTAATCTATGTAAATAGTTGTTTCATTCGTAAACAATTCATTACCGTATATTTCAAATGATTGTATAGGATGAGTAAAGGTATTTGATGTATTAAAAACAGCAATAGGATTTCCCGCTATAGCATCGGCTGGAAGAGGGTAAGCATACTTCCATTCATTTATAGGTGTTGTTGTTGATTGTGCTAAGACAACTTTCTTTGTACCCCATGACCATTTATACATAGTCAATGTTGAGTCTCTAATGTCTGGATATAAAGCCTGGCATAATCCACTTGCTTCAGTTCCATCTGTAAAGGAGGTGATAACATTAGCCCCAAGCATCCTTAGAGCATCAGCACATATTCCCACATCTGTATCACCACTAGCCATAATATCCTTTTGTAAAAGGGGGCCGAAGCCCCCTCGTTAGTTAAGTTTAGTCTGAGTCAGTAACAGCAATAGTTGTGCCGTCACTCACATCTACAACGCCAGAAGCATTGGACAAAACAATAGAAATTACCATTGTTGGTGCATCGCTATCATATAAGAACATGACATCGCCCACTTTCAATAGGTCACTTGCAGTATTGAAATATCCAGCAGTATTCATAGCCGCTGTGTTATCTGTCGTAGTATAGGTCCACATCGCTGGTGCAGTACCAGCTCGGCTATTACCACCAATCGGATTTAATCCGTCAATTGAAAAGGCCATATTAAGACTCCCTACAAGTTATCTCAACAATACCTTCAGCATCAATGCCAACAGCACCAGCAGAGAACATAGAGTTCACTAAGAATGATGCCTTTTCGGGTATGTAGTTGATTTCAGTTTTTTGTGCCATATTCTCGGCTAAACCCACACTAGATTTATGCCATGCTAATACAGTTCTATCAGAAGAACCATCAACAGCTAGGCCACCTTCATCACGATCACCGATAGTGATAAATCGAAATCCTAAAAATGAATCTAAGGACCCTGTTGCGAGAACACGAACAGTGTTACTATCAATAGACTTTACATCAGCTTCATCTAATAGACCTTGCATACTCTTAG
>JGI24003J15210_10001336_pt1 | contig 10819 bp, 20 predicted proteins | sample LinPmetageLP28_FD_15210 | JGI IMG/M metagenome (IMG submission 15210)
CAGATGACTGGAGACAACGTGATTGATGATTATGTCACAGTCACAACATGGGATAAACAATTCCAATGTGTGCGTTATCATTATGTTCATAAATCATCTCCAAATCCAGTAAGAGAAGTAAAAAATTTATTCCCCTTCGAAGAAGTATACGAAAATGCAAGCAGTAATTTATAGTAACGGCAGTCAAGAATGTGAGCGTGCTGGTATGCTCCTTAAAAGTATTCATGAGGATTTCCATGAATACTTCTTGAACGAAGATTTCACAGACAAGCAATTTCATGCAGAGTTTGGTGGCAATGCAGAGTATCCACAGATTGCTATTGGACTCAAGCATCGTGGCAGTTTAAAAGAAACTCTTCAGTATATACAATCTAATAAAATTTTAGGAGATATCTAATGAATAATCCTAATGCTCTCTATGAGGACATGGAGAAATTAAATGCATTATTTGAAGAACTTTGTTGGGATCATGATGATGAATTAGTATTCACACATGATGGAGAAGAAGTGATCATTTATAATAAGTCTAAGAGAAACAAGTTCTAAATGATACAAATTGTATTATTAAGCACTCTTGACATCTAAATATTGTAGAGTTATAATTACTCTATCGTTCATCAAACCTTTTATGTAAGGTAAGACGCAAGTAAGTCGTAGGAACGGAGCGTTCATCCCATGATAGAATTTCTTTTATATTCAACACTCAGTTGTTCTGATGCCGACAGCATTATGCTAAGGATGAAGAATAATCAGGATCTTGACAATGAAGTTAGGATTGAATTAATTGAGGTTATGAAGGAGTCATCTCCAGAATGTTATTGGGACGCAATCGACTGAAGGAACGGGAAAAAACGGATCCATCGAAAGATGAGAAGGTTAATTTTCACCCAACTTCAGGAGTAACAAATGAACACACTCACACTGATCAAAAAGCAAATTGAAAAGCAGGCAGCGCTTCACAATGCACAAATTACCCACACCTCATATCGTGGTGTTGAGTATAATACACGTTGTGTAGAGTCCAAAGAATCTCATGGCACTTTCTGCTATCGTGGAAGCACTTACACCAAGTAATTGCCAAATCAATTGAATAGTGTTATTGTGGGGGGGAAACCTCCCATTTTTTTTTTTATGGAAAAGGATAAACTTAAACAGATTGTATCCAAACTCAAACTTCTTGTTGATCAGTTGGAATCAGAAGTTTATTCTGACCCAAATGCATACAATACAACTAGAACTAAATATGATATTCCCATCTCAGATTATGAAGAAGTATTCAATGATGATGATGGTTATCCAGATTAAATAATGTATGAAGAACTAGACACATTTGAGAGAGCACTTCAACATTTTGGCACAAGAGTTGAATGTTTTGCTGCCATGGAAATGGGTGGTAAGATAAGTGCTGAAGATGCTTATCAAGCAATCAAAACAGAACTTAAAGAACTAAAAAAAGTAAGAAGAGCAGAAAAGAAATGACAGCACAACTTATTTCAGTCACACCTGATGCAGAAAAGCACATTGCTTATTGTGCCAGGGTGAGTAATCCTTCCAATCAAGGTAATGATTCTTTTGAGGGTCTTTTAAAGTACTGCATTAAGCATAAGCATTGGAGTATCTTTGAGCAGGCATATCTAACCATTGAGTTGGAAACCACCAGGGCTATAGCAGCTCAAGTGCTGCGTCATAGGTCATTTACATTCCAGGAATTCTCACAAAGATATGCTGACTCAAGTCTTCTTGGTAAAACTATTTCCTTGCCTGATCTAAGACGTCAAGATACTAAAAACCGTCAGAACTCTACTGATGATCTTGACCCATTTGTTCGTCAGAGTCTTGAGTTGCAGATGCAGACTTTATTTGATTCTTCTATGGCATTGTATCAACAGATGTTGGAGAGAGGAGTGGCAAAGGAGTGTGCTCGTATGGTGCTTCCATTGGCAGTTCCAACAAGAATGTACATGAGTGGCTCAGTGCGATCATGGGTTCATTATATTGAATTGAGAACTGCTAATGGAACACAAAAAGAACATATGGATCTTGCTAATGAATGTAAGACCATTTTTGCAGAACAATTTCCTGTCATTGCAAAGGCACTTGACTGGTCTTAATAAATATAAACACTAATGAGGTGCTCATGCCAACATATCCTGTTATTAATTTAGAAAGTAAAGAAAAAAAGACACTCAGTATGACCATGAAGGCATATGATGAGTGGAGAAAAGAAAATCCAGGATGGGATAAAGACTGGTCAGAAGGTTGTGCTGGACAATCTACAGAATTTAAGTGGACTGGTGAGGCCAAATCTAATGGATGGAATGAGATCTTGGATCGTGCGTCTAAACAACCAGGAGCAAATGTTAGTAAAAACAGATACTACGGTTAACCCTTCTAATCTTTCAAAGTATGCCTAGAAAAAGTAAGTCTGGAATTGGTAGCACTAATCCTGTACCATTTGGTATGAGTAACAAGACAATGAAAAGAAAAAAACCAATCAATCTTGATTATATAAAAAAGATTGAACCACTCACAGAGAATCAAGAATTATTTTTTGAGGAGTATAATAAAAACCAACAAACTGTTGCGTATGGATGTGCTGGAACAGGAAAGACTTTTATTACCCTCTACAATGCTCTGTTGGATGTCTTGGATACAAAGACACCCTATGAGAAGATTTACATTGTCAGGTCTCTTGTAGCAACCAGAGAGATTGGTTTCCTCCCTGGTGACCATGAAGATAAGTCATCACTTTATCAAATTCCTTATAAGAATATGGTAAAATATATGTTTGAAATGCCTGATGATAATGCATTTGAAATGCTCTATGCAAATCTTAAGGCACAGGGTACAATTAGTTTCTGGAGCACCTCATTTATCAGAGGAACTACTTTTGATAATGCAATTATTATTGTTGATGAATTTCAAAACCTTAATTTCCATGAACTAGATTCAATTATTACTAGGATTGGTGAAGGTAGTAAGATTCATTTCTGTGGTGATGCTACACAGACTGATTTAATCAAGACTCAAGAGAAGAATGGGATTGTAGATTTCATTCGCATCCTTAAGAACATGCCTTCATTTAGTATGGTAGAGTTTGGTCCAGAGGATATCTGTAGAAGTGGATTGGTTAAAGAATATATTATTGCAAAACACGAATTAGGTATGTAATGTTTGAGCACATTGAAATTGATTTCCCTAGTCTTTCTAGACAGACTATTGATGGTGTTAGGTACTATGATACCCCTGATGGTAAAAAGTTAGTCTCTATCACATCTATTATTAGTCATTATCAACGTGAGATCTTCAGAGAATGGAGAGCAAAGGTTGGTAATGATGAAGCAAATAAGATCACTAAGCAAGCAACCAGTAGGGGTACTGATATGCATACCCTTTCTGAAAACTATTTGAGCAATAAGAAGTTGCCAAGTGTGCAACCTCTTTCAGAATTTCTTTTCAAGCAGGCTAAACCTAACTTGGATAAGATTGATAACATTCATGCTATTGAACAGGCATTGTTCAGTAAAGAATTGGGAGTTGCTGGAACTGTAGATTGTATTGCTGAGTATGATGGTGAACTTGCTATCATTGACTTCAAGACTAGCAAGAAACCCAAACCAAGAAAGTGGATTGATTCTCATTTTGTGCAATGTGCAGCATATGCTTGCATGTTATATGAGATGACTGGTATAATGGTAAAGAAGTTTGTAATTATTATGTCATGTGAAAATGGCGAGGTTGAAATTTATGAAGAATATGACAAAAAAAAGTTCATCAACTTACTCTCAAAATATATTAGAGAGTTTGTTGAATATAAATTACACGATTATGCCATCAACTGAAGATAGCATCAGTAAACTTATTGAGAATAAATTTTATTCCTCAAAGAAATTTGCTGAGGAAATAGAAACTATTGCTCACAACAATAAAGGCATGAGTTATATTGATTCTATTGTCTTTTTCTGTGAGAAAAATAGTGTTGATGTAGAGTCAGTTCCTAAACTGATGTCTAAACCTTTAAAAGAGAAACTGAAGTGTGAAGCAATGGAACTTAATTTACTTAAGAAGACATCTCATGCTAAACTTCCACTATAATATTATTCAATTTGAAGAAGTAGATGATTCCAAAAGTGACTCCCTTTGACTGCTACAAATCTTATCTTGGTTTAAAGAATCATTTCACAAAACAAAAATATGACTATCATAGATATGGTGGTAAATCACGTGCATCTCTTGATAGTTTCTATAAAAGACGTGATAGATTCTTTTTTGAAAAATTAAGTAGACAGAAAGACGATAGTGAAGTTGTTGAATTCTTTGTCTCTAACTTTGTTTCTTGTGATGATCCTCAGTCTCTGTGGATTGGTGAGATTGTGAGGAATGGTGAGCAAAATTATACAGATTGGAAAAAAAGACTGCAGTCTCTTAGCTATACTTTTAGAACTGAGATAGAAAATGTATTTGCAGGAAAGAAATTTGATGACATGTTTTTCATTAACGGAACAAAACATCCACAGATTGTCAAAGAACACCTTGCAAAAAGTATTTCTCTTGAGTCTATGGTTCTTTTAAATAAAGTTATTGGATTCAAAAATAACTTTGATAAAAAAATGGATGATCCTGTCTGGAAATTTTTATCTATGAGAATGTCCAAGTATGATTCTTTTCTACATATTGATGTGATAAAGTATAGAAAAATCCTAAAAGGTATAGTAGTGTAATGAGTTTTTTCAATTCAGATTTAGTTAAAAAAGAAATGGAGGAAATAACTGAACTCCAAGAAAAAATTTATGACAGTGTGTTCAAGTTTCCTACTATGAATAACAAGGAAAAGTTAGAACACATTGAAATTCTTGAGAAGTTGCTTAATAAACAACAAATTCTTTATACAAGATTAAGTTTATCTGATGATCCTCAAGCAAAAAGTATGAGAGATATGCTTATTAAAGAAGCAAAGATGATTGGATTTCCTGATGATGTTGATATTAGGTATGTCTTTTCAAATATGTGTACTATGATTGAAGCAATGAAGAAAACCATCCAGGAAGACACTTGACTTTCCCATATACATAGACTATATTAGAGGCTGCCTGATCCTCAACCAAGATAAAGGACACAGACCAAATACATTCAATACGGAGAATACAATGTCTTTTAAAGACCTTAAGAAGCAATCTTCCTTAGGTTCTCTCACTAATAAACTGGTGAAAGAAGTAGAGAAGATGAACAATACTGGTGGAGGTGCAGATGATCGCCTTTGGAAACCAGAAATGGATAAGTCAGGTAATGGTTTTGCAATCATTCGTTTCCTGCCTGCTTCAGAAGGAGAAGATCTTCCTTGGGTAAAACTCTTCTCACACGCATTCCAAGGACCTGGTGGATGGTATATTGAAAACTCTTTGACCACAGTGGGTGGTAAAGATCCTGTTGGAGAACTGAACAGGGAACTTTGGAACACTGGTAATGAAACAGATAAGGATACTGTGCGCAAGCAAAAGCGTAAACTGTCCTTCTATGCAAACATCTATGTTGTAAGGGATCCTGCCAACCCTCAGAATGAAGGTGGAGTATTCTTGTACAAGTTTGGCAAGAAGATCTTTGATAAGATCATGGGTGCCATGCAACCTGAGTTTGAGGATGAGACTCCTATCAATCCTTTTGACTTCTGGCAGGGTGCTAACTTCAAACTGAAACTGAAGAAAGTTCAGGGATACTGGAACTATGATTCATCTGAGTTTGATACCCCTGCACCCATCCTTGAGGATGATGATGCTATGGAAGCATTGTGGAAGAAGCAATACTCATTGACTGCTTTTACCTCTACTGATCAGTTCAAAACTTATGATGAACTGAAGAAGCGACTTGATTATGTTCTTGGCAAAAAATCATCAAGGGTAGCACCAGTACAGCAGGAAACAGAGTATGACAACTATGCAGCAACTGAACAAAAAACAGTTAGCGAAGAAGAAGTCATGCGTAAACTTGAAGATTCTTACCAAGCATCAAAAACTCCTGAAGCAACACCCACTGTTACTGACGATGATGATGACGCTATGTCTTACTTCGCTAAACTTGCTGACAGTTGATGAGATATAATCAAGTTTGTTTAACCTTACTTGTTATAGCAGCATACATAAATCTTCTGAGGGGGTAACCCCTCTTTTTTGTGGGGAAAATTCAACTTTGATTCCAAAAAAGGGGCAAAAAAATCTCCAGGAAAAAATTGACCCTCTTACTTTTTTACGAATAAAGGTTAGAGTCTTCACCTCTTACTAAATTTTCAGAAACATATTGTGTGCTTCCTTCATCATATTCCATAAATTTAGTTACTTGATTAATAACCTCCTGTATGAGGTTAGGTCTTATTAAGAAAATATTTCTCTTTTGATCTTGGATTTTATTTTCGTATTCATTATTTGAAACTGATAATGTAATATTATCTCTTGTAATCATCTCTGACCCCACAGAATCAAAGTATTTAATAGTATATGTTGATGGAACTTCAAGACCTTTTGGAACAATTACATCACCCTTTGTATTTTTGACTTGAATTGTTTCATAGTGATGCACAGAATTATAATTTTCTTCACCATACTTTCTTAACATATAGTTCTCAAAACTCAATTGTGAGAGAGGCCATTCTTCCTCTATATTGATAACATTATTTGACAATAAAACTATCCAATCATAGACAGCATTGCCATAAATTCTATTTGCTACATTATCAGGTCTTTCATCGCCAATAATTTTATATTTTGTATATGAAGTTAAATCCTGGAACAAATCACTAGAAAGTTTTACTCTTTTAAAAAGATTTTTTACTTTAGTATATTCAGTAATCTGTTGGTCATTAGAACCTCTATTAATGTATTCAAAATTTGGAAGGTAGGAAAAGTATTCTGACATTTTTAGAATCCCATATCTGTGAATTGATCATCATAATCATCTGCATATATTGGTTCAAGTTCACCAAATGCCATNNTAATATCATATGCAGTAAGAGATCCATCTCTTCCATATGTCATATATGTNCCATCAGGAGTATAGTTGACATTAAATGATGTCATTGCCATCATCTTAAACTTATTTAAGTAAGGATGCTGNTGACCACCATTTGGACCATCTGAATTATAAATGTATTCAAGTTGAAATATATTTGGAGTTTCTAAAAACAATTTACTTNCTGACTTTTTAACAGCCATATTCTTTTTAAATGTTCTAATAATTTTTTTAATCATTAATGACTCATCATGGTCTCTTGGAGTCATTCTGAAATTAAATTGGAATGTTCTAAGGTTTGGTCCATCAAAAAGAAGTTCAAGGTTGGGGTTAAGAACAGTGCCAGTTGTTCTGGCACCAATGTTTGCACCAACTGCTTGTCCAGCAAAGTATGCAATTAATGCTGGACTTGTTTTGGGATCATTTAATACTTCTTTCACATCATCAATAGTTCCACCTAAAGAATCTTGAGCTTTCCTCATCATATCTTTATCAATTCCCAAACCAGATCCAATAGCTTCTATTCCACCTTTAGCAAGTTGACCCAACACCATCTGTAATGGATTTAATTTATCACCACCCCAACCCACTGCATTGGATTCAGAAAAGTTGGGTTGCATTGGTAATATAGTAGTTTCTAATTGTTCTCCACGCCTTTCACCTCTATTGGGATTTGTAAGTGATAATGCTGCACTTCCACCTGGTTTATACTCAAATGCTGTTATTCTTATAAAATCATATCCAAGATTAGGAACTCTTAATGGATATCTTAATAAATCAGATCCACCTGACCCACTACCAGCTATTGGAGCAGGGAATGTTGGATTGGCATCACTGGTATTGTTGTCAGAACCATCTGCATTAGAAGATTCTGGTGCATTTGATGAGTTTGCAGTGCTTCTGTATAGCACAGCTGTTGATATTCTTTTGTAAGATTCTTGACCATCATTAAATGCTATAGCAAGTGCTTGTTGTTTGGACCAAGTAAGTAATGTATCATATTGTCCACGTGTTGATGCATTGGTCTCACTAAAATATTGATCATAATCATCTGATGTAAAATCTGGAGATCTAGAATCCTTATCAAAAGATACTATTAAATTATTATTGCTATCTCTCTAAATTCAAGAGCACCAGTGCTTAAATTAAAATGTATTTTTATTGTCTCACTAGTTAAATTTGATTGATTATTTCCCTTTACTCTTTTTAATACCTTTTCCGCAACAAAAAGTTCTGGACTACTTGATGTAGAAATCCAACTATTGGTTTCCAATGTGAAGGGTGTGGACATTGATATACCTATCGTCTAGTTATTTATTAAGAAGTTTTGATATGGAATTGATCTAGCATCTTTCAGTTCAAGTGGGTAGATGACATGTAAATTGCCAATGATTTCTTCCCAGGTGTAGTTTCTAAACTCACCCCAGTGATAGTTCAATCCTTTAAATCCCCATTTATCTATAGATAAGCAAGCAATTAAAGGGTTTTGATCATATCTTATTCTTGGTGTCTTGGGTTTATATACAAATGTATAATACCTTCCTACATCTGGAACCACTTCTGTTTCTGTAAGAACTTCAATCAGAGCGATCATTCTATCATCAGAAGATGATTTGTTGATAATATCATCAACTACATATTCTAATCTATTTTCTGTGTTTTCTAGATAGTCCTCTTGTTCCATAGAGTTCATCCTCTGTTATAATTTTGAACTCAACCCCATTATCCAAACAAAACTCTTTTGCTGCTTTCCATTTTGCTTGGTTAACTGCATAAGTTGCTGCTTCATAAAGATATGATTTAGTAACTTTTTTTGGTTTTTTTGGTTCAGTAGTTTGTTTTTTAGGTTTTACTTCAACTACATACTTTTTCACTTTATCATTCTCATTCACTTCAATAAGAAAGTCAGGATAATACCTATGGACTTTTCCATCAGTGGGTGACACATATGGTATACTAAATTCTTCAGATGCCCATCTTAAAATATTAGGAGTTTTATCACAATAGAGACAAAATTGTCTTTCCCAATTTGATCTACAAATTATATTATTTGAATTACCCTGATATTTTTGGGGATTAGATGGTTTAAAAATAGACTTGTAACTTCCGCCCACGTTGTGTCTACATAGTAATAGTAATTAAGTTTATTTATAGATGCCAGCGTCAAATCCAAGACACTATAATGTACAAGAACTTCAAGCGAAGTTGATGCACGTTGCGCAGACATCTGTTTATCAAGTATATATTATACCTCCTGGTCCAGTAATATCTAGATTAGCATCAAATAAAAACATTCAATGGCAGGGGGCATCTGGTATTCAAGAGATGGTAAATATATCATGCACTGATGCTGTTCTTCCTGGTTCCTCTTTTGCTACCCATGAGGTCACCTCTGATTATATGGGTGTAAGTGAGAAGATGGCTTATAGAAGAATGTATAATAATCAAGTATCATTGTCATTTTATGTTGATCGTGATTATAAAATAGTTGAATTCTTTGAATCATGGATGGATTTTATTTCTGGCAAATCTAGCAGAGGTGATAATGATAGTTATAGAAGTGTTGAAAATGGATTTAGAGCTAATTATCCAATTGATTATAAGGAACCTTTGTATGTAACAAAGTTTGAGAAAAATCTTAATGGAAGAGCATTAGAATATCAATTTATAGACGCTTTTCCTATTGCTACAAATTCAATGAATCTTTCTTACACATCAAGTGATCTTTTAAAATTAAATGTTGAATTTTCTTTTGCAAGATATGTGATGGAATCAAAAACTTATGATCTTAATGTTAATCCTCTCCCCACATAAAACTAATAAATAAACTGACTGAACTTATTATAGGATAGTATGCCATTACCAAAAATTGTTACACCAACTTATGAGTTGAAACTGCCTTCTTCTGGGCAAGAGATTAAATTTAGACCTTTCTTAGTGAAAGAAGAAAAACTTTTAGTTCTTGCTTTAGAAACAGAGGACTCAAAACAAATTACCAATGCAATCAAAGCAGTCATATCAGATTGTATTCAGACAAAAAATGTTGGTATTGAAAGTCTCCCAACTTTTGATATTGAATATTTGTTTTTAAACATTAGAGGTAAGTCTGTTGGTGAAGAAGTAGAGGTAAATATTATTTGTCCAGATGATGGAGAGACTGAGGTTAAGGTAACTATTAATCTTGAGGACATTGAAATAAAATTTGATGAAGAACATAGTAAGACAGTAAAAATTAATGATACACTTAAGATGGATATGAAGTATCCATCTCTTGATCAATTTGTAAAAAATAATTTTGAATTTGATTCTCCTGATATGGACCAATCATTTGAATTGATTGCATCTTGTGTTGATAAAATTTATGATGATGAAGAAGTATGGTCTACTGATGATGTAGGCACAAATGAAGTGGTAGAATTTTTGGAGCAGATGAATTCCAATCAATTTAAAGAGATTGAAAAATTCTTTAGCACCATGCCAAAACTTTCTCATGTAGTTGACGTAAAGAATCCAAACACCAAGAAGAAAAATAAAGTAACGTTGGAGGGTTTATCTAGTTTTTTCGCGTAGCAATGGCTCATATGAATCTTGAGTCATTTTTTAGAATTAATTTTGCCTTGATGCAGTATCATAAATATTCATTAACTGATATTGAAAACATGATGCCTTGGGAGCGTGATGTTTATATTTTGCTTCTTGAACAACACTTGAAAGACGAAGAACAAAAGGCAAAGGCAAGAAATGGATAGTAAGGTAGTAAAACTACTAAAAATTAATGAGAAAGAAACTGGAAAGGATTTGCTTTCCAATCTTACAGAAG
>JGI24003J15210_10001339_pt1 | contig 10805 bp, 19 predicted proteins | sample LinPmetageLP28_FD_15210 | JGI IMG/M metagenome (IMG submission 15210)
TTCGATTTTTTTCATTTTGTGATTATTTGTTAGTATTAATTATCTTTCCCTTTACATAGTAAAGGTCAGGACTTTATTCCGTGTTTGCAACTTTTTTGCAAGTTTTTTTTCATTTATCTTAGTTTGCAAACATATAAAGTTACAAAGTTATATGAAAAAGCTCTGTGTGGCTCTTCAATAATACCTGCATAAAACAATTCTGGAAGGATCCCTTCGTTCTCGCTATAGTTCTTGATTATAACGTCATCTGGACCAACTTCAACCATCTCATGCTCGATAGCTACAGATGCTGTCATATAAGCCATTCCATCACTGTCATTCAACTGAATGGATGTTTGTCCGTTAGCGTACTGACCTATTACTGGCGTCAGCTCTTCTCCATTAAATGTAACTGTTTGTGTCTTTATCATATCTATCTCTTTTTCTTTACATTGTAAAGATCAGGACAAATATTCGAATATGCAACGCTTTATAGGAAAAAAAATGAAAAAAAAAATTTCCGTGAGATAACGATTTGGTGATGTTAAAGTTTAGAAGTCTTTACATATAAAGAGAGCCCTACATTGTAAAACATAAGGCTCTAGTGGTTTAGTTAATGTGCTTTTGCAAGTCTAAGAACCTAATCCTGGTATAAGAAATTCTGAGATCCTACACTGCAATTCAAGGAAGGCTACATTTTTCTCTATTAAAGCAAAGTCCATTTTTGATATAGCTTTTTCACTCAAATCAAACTCCTCCAAAAAGTTATGAGGTGTTGGAGTTCTTGTCTCGTGATCCACACTGAAGTCTTGACCATGTACAGCTGCTAATACTGGATACACTGAATCTGTGCTTCTCATCATCACATGATCGTAATAAGCAAACTCAGTTGGATCTCCTTGACCTAGACAGTGTATAGGTTTCTTGAGTAGATCTTTCTCTTTGAGATAATCGTAGCACGCATGACGTGCTTCTTTGATTCCTTGATCATCTACAAAATCTCCATCAAGCCATACGTTAGGTACAGCAATCTTAGATAGTCCGATTACTTTGATCCAATCTTGCTCTAAGCCCCACATATAGGCTTCAATCCAATCTGCCTTAATTTGTCCTTGTGGACAGAAGAATATATCGATATTGCTTGATAAGCCTTCAGCATCCATCCTGGCTTTGAACTTGACAGCATTTACTATTGTCTCATTCCTATTAAACAACACATCAGGCGCGATGACTTCGTTTGGCATCAACACTTTACAAATGCCAATCAACACATCTTCGGTAACTAGTGCTCTTTCAGCTGCGCTATTGTCTAGTGTTATAAATTTACCTTCCGCTTTTTGTTCGAGAATAAACTTTCTGTATTCTGGAAATTGTACCCATAAGTGTGCTAGAGCGAATATTCTGTCTCCGAGCTTCATTGGCTCGAGATTGCTTACGGGTGATATTACGTAATAATCCATATTATGTTCTACTTTGATCGATTAATTGAAAAAATTCTTGTCTTGTTCCTATCTCATTTGTCCAGAAGTAGCCTGACATCTGCGATGTCTTCATTACTGAGTCTTGTTTAATACCTCTACACTTGACACAGTTGTGTTGTGATTCAACTACTACTGCTACACCTCTGTTTCCTGCACACAGCTCATCAACGTGATCGTGTATCTGCTTTGTCAAGCTTTCTTGTATGTTTGGTCTACGAGAATAGAAGTCTACAATACGGTTAAGCTTACTCAAACCTACAACCAAATCATCCTTCTCTTTGCCTGGAATGTAAGCCACATGAGCTACTCCTGAGAAAGTTAAGTTATGATGTGCACACATACTCATTACTGGAATACGTGTTTGACATATTAATCCGGTGTAGCCTTCATCGTTAGGGAATGCAGTTACCTCAGGTGCTGGGTTGATAGATCCTGCAATAAGATCGTTAACCCAAGCCTTTGCTACACGATGAGGTGTGCGATCACTATGAGGATCTGCTTTCCAATCAAATCCTAAAGCTTCTAAGAATCCACCATAATACTCAGCAGCTTTTTTTATCATCTGCTCCTTCTCTTCATTTGTACGAGGAAGATTCCCGTTTGCTTTTTTAATTAACTTCATAGACTATCCGTTGTTATTTATTATTTGTAATTGTTCTTTAAATATACTAAAAATCTTTTGACATTCCAACTCTATTGGTTTGTTATCTGCGATCTCGAATGACTCTGTATCTTTTCCAGCTCCACGAGTCTCGTATCGCCGCTTTCTTTTATCTTCCGATGCTTCTAACCATACTAGCGTTGAGTCTGGATACCACTCAAGAATCTTATCTACGATTGTAGATTGTCTGATTCCGTCTACAATGATAGGTCTTCTTTTTATGATACCCTTCTCAATGCAAGTTGATGTAGCATCTAATACTCCGATAACCTCTTCTGCAATACGTTCATCTAAATGCATAGAGTTTTGCAACTGCTCTCGATCATCACTCTTTATTAAATCTCTAACAATGTTTGAGACAATAATCCTATAAGACGTGGATTGGAAAGAACTCTTCCCACTGCATATACGTCCAAATACTAATATAACTTCTGCTTTCATATTTCTACAATTCCAAAAAATTCTCCATCCTCTGATACTGAACATCTACAAAGACCGAAATAGTTTAACAAGTCTTCTGCTATCATCTCACAAGACATTCCTCCAAAGTTACAACAGCCATAATATTGATCGTACCAAGTCTTAGCAATATACTTTTTGAGTTTGTGCTTGAAATCGATAAACTCGATGTCTCTATCACCATGTGATACTTCAGCTCTACAGCTAATCTGGAATGTGTGTCTATGTAGATGTTTTAGATACTCTACGTTTGGGAGTGGACAGTCTTTCCATTGATGAAGTCCTTCCACGTCAACTCTTACTTCTATATATTTTTTCATAGTTATAATATACGGCTTTTATTACAAAGATGCAACTTTATTCATCTTCATCTTCCACTAGTTCTGGCTCTTCTTCGTCTTCTAAGCACTTATCTCTTACTAAGTCCCAATCTAAATCATACTCTCCATCCCAGTATTTTTCCATAAAAGCATCATGATCGCTTTTGAATAAAGCTAACTGCTCTTCTGTCAATTCTGCTTCTTCCCATCTGTAGTCTGTGTAAGTGACTAACTTTCTTAACTTTGCCATATTACTTTAGGTCTTTATCTTTTTGCCATTGTCCATCATAAAGCTCTGCTGCTTTATTTTCCATCATAATGATTTGAGCTACTCGAGCACCTTTTTCGATTAGTATTGTTTCAGTGACAAACAACATAGCTCCCATTTCATCTACTTCAAATCCTGGATCGTATACTCCGGATGTGATAACGCCACCAGCTCTTAGTACAGAAGATCTGTGTCTAATAAAAGCTGTGTGTTTATCATCTAACTTACATCCTTGCTCAAAGGTTAGTGAGTATGTTCCTGGCTCTAGTTGCCAAAGGAATTTGCCATTATCATTGAGGTTGAGCATGATCTCACTATAGGGTGATATGTCAGTACCATCTTTGGTTATGATGCCTCCATTGACTTTTTTGATTGACTTCACGGTTAAGTCATAACCTACTTGCGCTTTCTTTCCTTTGTCGTTTGTATCAAGCAAAGAAGCGACTCCATCTGCGTTTAGTAACATACTGTTTTATTATTTGTTTTGGTTTAATATACGTTAAATTCTCGTAGTTTGCAACTACAATATCCATTAAATCTAAATGTGCAAAGCTATCTGGACATAGGCCTATTATATGTAACACTTCGTGCATAACTATTCTCCTAGTTTTTTTATCTTTTCTTTAAGTTCTTCAATCATAGCTTGAACCTCGTCTGGCTCCATAGTGATGGCACAGCATGTGCCTACGTGTTCTGATATCTCTTCTAACAACTCTAAAGCTTCTTCCACTACACTCCTCTTTCTGTATCGAATGCTATTATGTGATCTCTTCCAGTCATATTATATCCGTGCTCAGCACACAACTCAAACACCTTAGGATACATTTCGATCAACGTCTCTCTAGTATCTCCAGCTGGCATGATGTATGTTTTGTTTTTTGGGATATCCATATCGACTCTGAAGTCTTCGATCTCTTGTAAGTTCTCTTCTGTACCATCCCACACTGGTTTGAAGTGATAGTCTTTGTGGTACTGAATTGTCTTAATCATTGCTTCTTTATTCAATCTCAATCTGTTGTGAGTCTTTACCATTCGCTCATCTACAGTAGCCCCACTAGGAGTTTTAGCACCCACCACGGGAACACTATTGCTAAACTTAGGAGACAGACTAATAAGATCCAATGGAAAGTCTGTTGCCAAAAAATGGGATCCTTCAGTTTCGATAGTAATGAGTATATTTCTTTCATTTGCAAAGTGTGTTAATTCGTTTACTAATGCTGGATGCATAGTCGGTGATCCTCCAGTTAACATCATCTCTGTGACGTGAGGATTGTCATCATATATCTTGATGATATCGTTAAATGTAAATGTTCCTTTTTCTGGGTGAATGCTTGTGTACCAAGAGTCACACCAACCACCTTCTCCAAAATAACATCGATGGGTGCATCCAGTTGTTCTTACTGCTATCGTAGGTCTTCCAAACCTACTTCCTTCTGATTGTACACATCTGTATACTTCTAGTACTGGGAGTACTTTGTTGTAGTCTTCTATTCTTTTCATATCTGTTAAAATGGTAAGTCGTCTATTGTACGTTCTGGTTTCTTTGGTGTCTCTTTCTTTGGTGTTGGAGGATAGAAGTAATTGTTCAAGAATTCTCTTGGGTACATTAATATCTTTCCTTCGTATTTAGGATTCTGTATTTGCTTACTTTCAACCACCACTCCTTGCTCTGATGCCGCTGCTGCCACTTTCTTGCCCAGTTCTGATCCTGCAGCTCTGTTTAAGTAATCGTATAATGATAACATCTCCATAACTAATCTTTTATGTATTCGTAAGTAAAATCTATATTACCAAACGTGGTTGTGTATGTCCAATAACTATCCTTCATAGATTGCTGTATTTTTCTTGTTCTCAAAAAACTCTACTCTTGCTATTTTTACTCTGCCATCTGTCTCTTCTTGTACAAATGCATTAAGCTTGTTGTATATAAACTCAGCAAACTTTTCAGCTCCTACTGGCCCGTTCATTAATCGTAATTGGATAACTCCATTAGTATGTAGTTTTTGAAAATGCTCTTTATATGGATCATCATTAGCTAATACAACTGTATGATCGAACATATAATCCATCCATGCTTTAGCAGACATTCCATCGATCAAAGTCTTGGATCTTTTCATTCCTCCAAAATCCCATACCCAATTGCGATGATCTAATTCACCTTCAAAGGTTACTTTGAATTCTATTGCATATCCATGTAGATATTGACAGTGTGTTGTTGTTGCTTGCCATTGACGGAACACTGTACTGAATCCGTCAAAGATTTTTGTTGATTGAAATTTAGGCATATTGTTCTGTTTTGTTTCTAATTAACTTACTATACAAATAAAAAAACGATTTAGCACCGTCTGTGTCTTGTTTAAATGCTTCCGTCACACACTCTTCCCATAGGTCGATCTCAAAGTGTTTTATCAAAGCTTGTTTGAAATCCACAAGACGATTTGATTCATCCCAATAATAATCTTCCATCAGCTTATTGTAGCGTTTACGATACTTACGTTCGATATCCAGATACCTATGATCTTGTTCTGGATCTCTGCCTTTGTATGCTTTACAAAAAGCCTTGAGATCTTTTTTGGACATCTCTAATTCTTCCTTAGCTTGACGTTCGTAATCTGAATGATCAAAGTCTCCATGCTCAATCTGTTGAATGATGAATGGTTTTGTTTTGCTAGCTTGACTACGTTTTAGTTTTGGTCTGTGTGGATTTCTTCTCCACCAATAATATCTACTCATATTCTTCTATAATTTCAGCGTCCGGTACATGTTCACAGAAGTATAGTTTTCCCTCCTTGCGCAACACTAGATTGCACAGCAAATGTTCTTTCATTTCTACTGATGGAAAGTCGGGGTGATCAGTGAACTTTCGCTTCACTATGTATAGTTCCCCTTTGTACTTTATAACCTCTTTGTTAAACATACCTAAATATACGGAATATTTATTAGTAATCCAACTCTTCTTCTGATTCTTTTAGTGTATTGGTAGGTCCACCGGTTGCATCTATTCTTGGCCACAATGAGCTTACAGAGGCACCTTGGAAACCAACTTTCTGATCCATTAATTGTTTTGCCATCTGTTCTGGTGATCCTTGGGCATAAGCATATTGCCCATCACCTCGTCCTCCACTTCCGTAATCTATAGCAATAAATCTTGTAAACTTTTCTTTTTCAGCATACTGCAAGAAATTTCCTAAACCAAATACACGATTAATATCTCCACTATCTGCATTGTTCCAATCGCTAACTAAGTCTGCTGCTGCGTTGGCATGATTTGGAGCAATTCCGGACTCCGACATTAATTGTATAGTAACCTCTTTTACCTCATCTCCATTACCATCCGCTGCTGCTGCTTGAAGCGCTAATGACAGTTTGCCTTTGTCAAATTTTGCATCTTTATACATTGGCTTTTTGTTAGCATTTGTAATGCCGATTGGCTCTAAAATTGAGTCTACATCTGCGGGTGAAATAGATCCTAATCCTCCTAGGATTGCTCCGGCTCCTTTGACTTCAAACTCGCCATCATTCAAATACAAATCACCTTTACCTGGTTTTGTTATGTTATCAAACACCAATGCCATTAGTATTTCACCCATACCAACTCCTCTCTTTCTTTCGTCTTGTCCAGTATAGAGTGCAATTGCTTGCAGTACGTTACGATCTAATTCGTCGGGAATGTCTTTCTTTAATTGTCCCCAACCTACTTTAGCAGGGAACGATGCTTGTTGGTTAGGATCTTGAATGTAGTTGATAAACGTGTTGTAAGACTCTGGAGGTAGATCTTCTAAGAAGCCTTGTAGTGTGTTTGATATTTGTTTTGGAATATCAAATTTTCCAGTCTTTTCATCAACTGCAAATCCCTTTGCTTTCAGAGCTGTTCGGATTGGTTTAAATATTGTAAACGATTTGATTCTATTGTATAGTTTTTGGATAGCGTTATCGCTCATTGCATCTGTATCTAACTTCTTTATCAAGTCAATAATAGCATCTTTGTTTACTCTTTCTTCTGAAATTGTGTTATCTGATATAGGAGTTTTGCTCTTCACAAAGCTAGGCATCTCATTGATACCATTCTCTTTAAGTATCTCGTGTAACACTTTTAATTCATTTGGATCAGTAAACTTGCCATCCTCCATTGTAGGATAACCTTTCTTGAGTCTATATGACCACTCTAATAGTATATCACTTATCTCCATTCTGTGCTGATTTAGGTGGTACTTTTTTTGGAGCTGGTTTTGTCTCTACAACCTCTGGCTCAACCTTTGGTTTAGCCTTTGGCTTAGCTTTTGGCTTAACTTTAGGTGGAAACAGTACATTGTATGTTTCGTCATTTACTTCAGCAGTTTGATGTAATCCATTCTGCTTTTGAAATTCCAACACCTTTCTTTGTGTTGCTGTATCCCATACTCCAGTGATTAATGCACCTACTCTTTCTTGTACTTGTCTTACGACAGCTCCTGATGATCCTCTTTTTATTAACATATTAGTAACTATTAAGTTGTTTGTAATTGTAAAGCCATTTAATATAAATAGTTCTCAGATAATAAAAAGCAGGCCTAATGGCCTGCTCTTATTGTTTTTGGAATGTTTGTTACGCTTTAAAGGCGAGCATAAATTCTCTCACTCCGATACCNAATGCAATACCTGCATAAAGTATCTCACCTTTAATCAACAACGCGGCACCTACAGCTCCTGCAAGAGCAGCTTTGAACCACGATGAGTTAACGATCGCTTTTACTTTTTCCATTTTTCTGGTTTTTAGGCAGATCTTTTTGATCTGCACGGTTTATATTCTTCTTTGCTTTTGGTGTATGTTCTTTGACATACAAATCGTATATCCAGTCTTTCATCACTTTACTTCACACGCTCCTCCTGCGCAAGCAATTTCTCCTTTCAAGTCTGTTTCATCATTTACCTCTACAACTTGAGTTAAATCTATGTCAGTCAACACTTCCATCATCTCGTTGTACTTTTCTTCGGTGATGTCTTCAAAAGGTGCTTGAGTGTATGTTCCTCCATCATATGGAAGTACAGATAATCCATTGTAGTGGTTTTTGTTATCCCACATCCACTCACCAGCCAATTCCCAATCCTCTTCTTTCAAAGAAACTGTAGCTGATACGTTGTGTGCATTGTTACCTCCTCTATGTCCAGGCTTAATCCACTCTTGATGTACTTTCTTGATTCTCTCTAACAACTGGAATGGTGACTCAGTTCTAAGAATTGCTCCTTCTGGTGCTTTCTGTGGTACTGAGATTACTGCTGTATCGTGTGGTCTGAAATACTCATCCTCAACCAAGGCTGGACATGCATTAACTAAGTATTGGTAGATTGCTTCATTCTTTCCAACTCGCATTCTTCTCACGTAATAGTCGTTGTGCCATGCGTGAATACCTGACGATGTTCCTAGTGTTAGTGACGTTGTTCCAGCAGGCTTAACTGTTGTACATCTTGCAGCCTTCTTAATGTTAATCAACTCTGCTACTCTTGCGTTCTCTTCTTTCACTAATTTAGCAGCAGACTTCATATCATATCCTAATACAGTACCAGATCCAATTCCTGTCATTGACACTCCTATCAAAGCATCTTTTTCTGTTGTTCTTTGCCATACCGGTCTTAGGTAATGAAACTCTGTATATCCAGCTTGTAGTGTACCAATGAGTGTTGCAGCTTTTACTCTAGCTTCAAGATCCTCTTGATCTACAATATTAGAAACATTCACCTCACATAGGTTACAAAACTGAAACGGTCTCAATGCGATCTCACAACATGGATTAGTTCCCCAATCTTTATCGTTAGATAAGTAGATTCCAGGTTCGCCTGCTCCACTTAACTTAGTACGTTCCCAAAGATCCATAAACACTTCTTTTGTAATCTTATGTCTCATCAAGCATGCAGAGTTGTTTGCTCTACCTCGTTGTGGATTTGTTTCCCACCAGTTGCCTGACTTACATCCCATCATAGCATTGTCGTCAGTGCTGAATAAGCTAATAAGGGCTGCTCTACGAATCCCACCGGCCAAGACTGCATCTGCAATGTGACATACAATATCGTGTACTTCGATTGGTTGTAGCTGGTCTCCATTCTCTTTTGCATCTAAAATTCCTCTTACTTTTATCAAACACTCTTTAAGTGGTTGAGGGCCTGGAGCCTTTCCTCCTGACGTTACTAATCTTGCTCCTTTTGGTCTAATGTCAGAGAAGTCAAACTGCAGTGTTGATCCGCTATTGAAATAAGTTTTCATAAGCACCTTTACTGCATCAGCCCATCCTTCGATAGAGTCTGCAATTACAAACCTTCGCTTTCTGTTTGGATTTGGCTTATGGATTTCTGGTAGCTTTTCTACGTGGTGTTTTTGTACAGAGTATCCTACTCCGGTTCCTCCTAATAATAGGAACATTGTTTCGCCAAACGCTCTTACGTCGTCAATCGGTAGATATGCACAATTGTAAACTCTGTTAGGAGATATCTCAATTGGCTTACCAGCAAACTGCATAGAACGCATTGAAGGTAAAACTTTTTTGTCATATACAAACTTGTACGCTGCGTCTATGTCTTCTGTGAGGTGTGGATACTTTTTTAAATGCATTGCTTTGTTTCGAGTAACAAGTTCTTCCCACGTCTCACGTCTTTGCAGTTCGGGAAGGTATTTGGCGTATTTTGTGAAGACAGTGATGTCGCTCAAGATCTGATTAGATATTGTCATTGTAAATTGTTTGTTTTATAAATGATTAGTATTAATTTGTAATCGGCCGCTATGGATATAAATAGGTGTTTTGTACATTGAAATCGTCGTTTTAGTCGATTAATTTGTTTAATTCTTCAAATTTATTTGCCAAGGCATTCCTGATTACCGTGTCGTCATTGTTCATAACTTTTTTAGTTTGCTGTCCTAAGATTGTGTTCTCTTCATATATCTCAATACCACAAACTGCCATATTCATCTTGCTTGGGAAAGTCAACCCATCTGGTCCGAACCGATTCTTTATTATGTGCCATCTTCCAGTACCACTAATCTTATCTGCAGTCTTTCTGGATAGCGATACAATAAAATCAGCTACCATTACTTTAGTGTATGATTCAGCAATCTTATCTGCCTCTATTACTTCCATCTCAGCAGCGCTTCTGTTTGCTTGTGATGCAGTCCATATAGGTATTTTATGTAGTCCAGCTAGCCCTCTCAACTCCTCATAGATGCCTCCCAATACTTGATCATGTCGAGCATTCTTATTTGTTCCTGCATCTCTTAGTAGATCAGCATAATCTAAAAACACTATGTCAGGGGTAGCTCCTTGGATTGCACACTTATCGAGGTGAGCTGCTATCGTATTTACAGTAGCGGTCTTTGTTGGATAGTACTTAATAATTAATTTGCCTGGAAGCTTTTGCATTGCTTCTTCAACCTCCTCTCGATGATACTTTAAATCTGAGGTTGGGATACCTGTGTAGTAGCTATCAAACCGTCCACCTACATAAGTGTCAGAAAGTTCTAGCGTATAATAAACTACATTCAATCCTTGCTTGGCGCAGTGAGCTGCTGCATTAACCAATGCCATTGACTTACCAATACCAGCAGGTGCAACAAACACTCCCATCTCTCCTGGACCTAATCCTCCATCGGTTATGTCGTTAATCACTTCCCA
>JGI24003J15210_10001340_pt1 | contig 10799 bp, 6 predicted proteins | sample LinPmetageLP28_FD_15210 | JGI IMG/M metagenome (IMG submission 15210)
GATTATGATCCTGAACGACCAACTGAAAAAGCACATTTGAGAAGTATAAAACCAAAAGAAGAACCAGTACAAGCTAAAGCAGGGCCAGTTGCACCTGAAGAGCCTGTAGCAGGTGCCGGAGGTACAGCAGAAATACCAGCACCAGCAATTCCTGCAAGTGAATTAACTGGTGGTATATCTCCAGCCAATTTACCAGAAGGTGCGGGATTTTCTCGAGGTGGTCTAAAGATTGGAGCGAAGAAAGAAGTGGATCCTCCATCTAGATTTGGAGAAGCTGATACACAGGACTTTTTAGGAGAGATAGAAGATAAAGGACTTAATGTTGCAACACAAACAAGACTCACAAATTTACAAGCACCAGCACTATCTGAAAGTGCACCTGTAGAAGAACCACAAGGGTTTGATTTTGAAGCATTTAAACAAAAGGCTTTAGGCAGAGTAGCTGATAGAACCCAGCAATTGGAAGAATCAAGAGAGCAGGAATTTGCAAAGGCTGCAGCTCCTAGAGAAGTTGCACCAAGTATTGCAGAACAAAAAGCTGAAGCACCAGTTGTACCTGAGGTCAAACCGGATGTGCCCGAAGTAAAAGCACCATCATTAGTAAAGGATCTTGGAGAAACAGTTGAAAAAGAAGTACCAGAAGAAACAGGAGCATTAGAATTACCTGCTATAGGTGAGGTAGCTCTAGCAGCCGTGGGTGTTGGTCAGTTAATTGGTGGTCTAATCGAAAAACACAAGCAAAACATGGAAGAAAGAAGTCAAGAGGCTCAGGCAATGAGTCAACCAGTACAGAGAGTCGCAATTGATAGCAGCGCCACTTTTGATAGCACCTTCAGATAAATACTTTAAAACTAATCTCTAAAATTATTTTATTTTTAAAACATATAGTCAAATATGTTTCGTGTTAAGAATANTTCAAGTATGNNNNTNGGATATGATTCCATCAAGATNCCNTGTNGNAANGGNNTNGAATTTGGTGAAAATAACAACCAGATTGTTTTTGACCTTGGNCGTGATATCGGTATGGCCAATTTAAAAAATGCCGTAATTGAGATTGATGTAAATATTAATGGTAGTGATAATGCCCCATGCCTCCAGCTCAACAGAGTCAATGGCGGTCAAAGTTTAATCCAGCGAATTCGGGTTAGATCCAACGGCCGACTTTTAGAGGAATTAGACAACTACAATTTATATTCAGCTTTACATTATGCCGCATCACAGGATAATGGTATTTTAAACAAACGCACAATCACTGAAGGATGTGCCCACTCATACAAAATCCAGGATAATCCATTTGTTACCCAAAATGAAGCCGCTGCCGCTGGTACCGCTCTTTCTACCGCTGCCCAGTGCTGGAAATACATTGACCGGAAATTACAGATTCCAATTTTAGGTGGTGTATTCCAAAGTGAGAGATCACTACCACTTATGGCTATTCCTTTAGAAATTGAAATCATTTTAGCTAAAGGTGTTCATGCTATGTATTCCAACCCAGTTTTAACTGATGCTATTGCCTGTGCTGATGTTGGTGCAGTTCAGGTAGCTACCCTTACTTTAACTGCCGCACAATGTCAAAAATATGGTGTCGTCGGTGGTGGTAACCAATTTCCAACTGATTCTAAACTAAACATGAAATCCAATCTTCCATTAAGAGTTGGTCAGCGTGTACAAATTGCAAAGACTGGTGGTGCCGGTGTTTTAGTCAATGGCGGTGCAGTCAATATTACTTCAATTAGTGATAATGCCGGTGTTTTAACTATTGGTTTCGGTGCAAATATCAATGATGCCGCCGCCCTAACTGGTGTAACTATCAGTGCAACCAATGACGGTTCTCTTTTTACCACAACTGCTGCCGCCGGTGGTCATGCTGTAGTACCACAGACTGTAGCCTACAAAGTCAAAAACCCACGAATGATTGTGCCCAAAATTATTCCAGCTCCTGCTTTTACTAAGGCTATGGGTGCAGCTATTGCAAAAGGTTCTTATGCTTTTGATATTGTATCATACACTGATTATCCAATAAATATCAACGGATCCACCACAAAATCGACTAATACAATTCCTGCCGATTTATCTAGAGTCAAGGCTCTCTTATCAGTTCCAACTGAACAGGCAAGAGTTGACAAATTTGATAATGTCAGAGCACTCCAGGGAAGATATATGGGAGCTGAGTCATATGAATACCAAATCAATAACAGAATGGTTCCATCTCGTTTAGTTGAACTTGCTCGTGAGGCTCATGGTTCTTTTGTTTTAGGTCAGCATAACTATATGACCGTCCCCTCATATGCTCTTGGCTCTTGCCTTGCAGCCGTCCATACTCACGAAGTTGAAAAAGCCCTCAGTGATGCCGATTTAGATGTAAGAAATCTCACCTTCTTAGGTAAAACTGCAGTTAATGACGATTTAACTGATGGTTATTACCTTGTAGCCAGAACTCTTGGCCCATACGGTATGAGTGAGAATCTCATGGGTATTAGTGCTAACTTATACCTAAACTATGACGGAACTAACCAGAATCTCAAACTGTTACATAATTTCGCAGTTCACATTAGAACTATTCAGTTAGGCCCATCTGGCGTGGTTCTCCGCTACTAATTGTTTTTAACTTTCTATTAATTTTTTTTTAAAATAAAAATATATTCTCAAACTATACATTTAACATGCCTCAAGCTAATATGATGAATACACGCAAAAAATATGTTCAACTCAATCCTGTCAACGCCGTTTCAAGTGGTGAATACTCATCCAAAGGCGGTCTACCAATGATCAAGTTTGATATCTCCAGTCATGATGCCCCTATGTTTTTACAGGGTGACGAACTCCGCATTTGTGGTCGCATTACTTCCTCACAGGGAGGCGGTGCTGCTTTAGGAAATACCGACAAGAATTTCGTCGATAATTTTTGTGGACGTTTTGCTAATTGCATTCATACCGTCACTATTTCCAGTAAAAGATTAAATCAGGTTATTGAAAGAGTTGAAAATTACTGGCGTATTGTGCCCTCAGTTGTCTCAGCTGTACATGGTAACGAAGATATAAACACACAACTTGCCCACGAAGGTGATCACTTTGAAACTCTTTTCTTAGGTCGTCACTCTCTAGTCGCACAGGATGCCGGAGATAACAAAGGTAAATCTTTCAGCTCTAGACTTTATGCCGGTTGCTTAAATTCCGGTCAAATGATGGACCTCTCCAAAAATGGATTTGGCGGTTTAGTCATTGAGATTTTACTCAAGCCAGATGTCAGCGTGGTTTTTGGTGATGATGCATTAGCAAATTCCGCTACTTTTAAAATAAGTGATCTCAAACTTACAACTCCACTTTATTACATGGATGCAGGAGCAGCACCACCTCAGCAGACATTTGCTTTCAACTCGCTGTCTACTGTATTCCAAACTATCAACTCCTCCACCAGTGTTGTCGCACTAACTCCAGGATTAAAACAGGTGTCTTCTATTTTCTGCAATTTCCAGAATGCCAATGAAGTAGGAAACCAAAATTTTAACTCTGCCCGTTTAGGAAATATTGGAGAAGTAAGAGGTTTAAGATTCAGTCTCAATGGTGCTCTTTATCCTCTCAGTTATCGTATGTTAACTGACGAAGAGGCCAACAATGCAACCACCACCCACCACTCATACCAATACAGAACTCTATTAGATAGAAACTATATTGAGGCTGTATCAGTCAACAGATTCAGTGAAACTAACCGATCTGTCTTAGCATACAACAACTGGAATGCCGGTGTTGTAGATAGAAGTCAAACCCAAAATAATAGTGGTGTAGACCAGGGCACTGCTTCTGGTATTGGTATTCTCTACGACAGTTTTGGAACTGGCGAGGATTTATCACAGACTGTTTTCAGTTTTGAACTCGAGGCATCTGGAACTGACCTTGACGGAACTGCCGCNAATGCTCAGGGTGTNTACATGGTNTTCCTTAANAANAATCAGGTCATNATGAGTGCTGATGGAATCCANATTGTTCGATAAACATTTTTTTTTGTTTTTAACTATTTATTTGAATTTGAAAATTAAAAAGATTTTCTATATATAAACTATACCATATGGATTCTCAATCAAACTCTGCAGAAAACACCGTCTATTTAGACGAAAGTGGACTTATGCCCGATTTACTAATGCCAGGAAAGAAAGAAAGAGCCGTAAACGTTCAGGTCGAAACTAACATTTTAGAACCTGTATCACACCAATATACTTCAACAAGTGGAGGTGTAACACGTTTCGTACTTCCTGCTAAAGGTGTTTTAGATGCACCATCAACTGCCCTTTGCTTTGAAGTAGTTACAGGAGTTGATAGCCAAGATGCCTTTCAGCTTACTGTTGGAGGTGTTGCTATGATTAACAGGATTACAGTTAGATGTGGTGGACAGATTTTATCTCGTGTAGATGAGGCTGCCCTATACCACGCCGTCAAAAATCAGTTTATCTCTCAGCAGTTTAGAGAGAATGTTTTAGATGTTCGGCATGCTTCTTCAAATGGTCTCTTTACCAAGATTCTAGCAAACCCCGCAGGATCTACCGGTCAAGCTGGTTTTACCTTAGGTGAGGGTTTAGTAGGTTATCACCAGTTATCTAATCCTGAATTAGACCAGCAGAACGGATACGGGAATATGATTGTAACCAACGCCAATGTTAAACACGGTAAACAGAGATGCAAACTTTTACGAAGTGCTGCTAACGCCGGAACCGGTCCACAAGTTGCTATTAGACTCCGCGACATCATCCCATTCTTTGAGCGTAACCAGCTACCACTCTTAGCTATGGCTCAGGTTGAAATTGAATGTGAATGGAAAAAAGGACCAGCAAACGCTACTACATATGCAAACATCAATGATATGCCTGTTGTAATTGATGACCCATTAAATGCTGGTGCAGCTGCCTCAACTGGTCACGATCTAGCATTTGCTCAGCCACCATTTTTATCCTTAGACTATTTACACTATGATGAAGATGAGCAAATGAAAATTATGAATGCTGTTAACTCTGGAGCCATGAGATTTAATTTTACCGAGTGTACAGTAGTTAAAGGAATAAACCCTGAACGAACTGGCGGTGTTGGCTCAAGTATTGTAGAATCAAACCATCTTATTGGTATGATGGGAAAAGAAGTAAAAAAGATTTATGTAGCTAAAAATTGGGATATTGTATCCACACAGGGAGCAGCTGAAAAAGATAACCAATACGCCGGATGTTTTACCCACAGAAACACACAGCTTTGGAACGCCAAATCAGCTGCTATTCACAAGGAAGAATACAATTTCGTAATCAACAATGAAAGACTTTATGATAAAGAAGTAGACCAGGGAGCAATGCAACACCACTACTTATCTCACTGCGAAGATCACTACCAGTGCCTTCCAGGTCAGTATGATACTCTCAACTTTACTCAGGATGTCGTAAATGTCCTAGCTAACACCGCTGATAACGGAACAGTAGACAATGTAGGTGCTACATCCTCTATCAGTCAGCGTTTCTTAGGTGGTAATGCTCATGTTATTGGTCTCAACTTAGACAAATACAATGAGATGGGAAATGCCCGAGGCAATGGTACTCGCATTTCTAGTGCACCTATTGAATTCCGCTACAGAGTTGAAAAATCCAATACTGGAGTAGCTGCAACTGAAAGACGTGCCGCCATCAATCTTACCTTTTTCATCGAACACCGCCGGTCACTTATCATCAACTCTCTTGGAGTCAGTGTAAGTGATATCTAAGGATAAATTATAGTAATATCATGAGGCTCTGGATCATCCACATCTTCAAATAAAAGAGCAGATGATAAACCTCGTATTCTCTCAACTAAATATTTCATAACTGGTGGTATAGTATTATCATCTTCTAACATCATATCCAATTCTCGTCCAAAAGTGTACAGCATTGCTAAATTTTTTTGTAAAGCTGATACTTTTTTTAACCATGATTTTTGTTCCTTTTCCAATTGCTCATGTTTAAGCATGAGTCTACGACCCATTTCTAAAATTTCTCCTTCGTCCATATTTATATTATTTACAACTACTTTTTAAAATTATGTTAAACCAAAGATATTATAATCTAGTAAAAATTATATATGTCTACTCAAAACCAAGTCTTTGAATGTTCTCGAAAAAATGCATCCATTCAAGTTTCAAATAGTGAATGGATAAATGAATGGAATGACGGGATTAAGTTGAATCGTGGTGACACAGTTCGTTTACTAGGTTCATTTATCAGTGAGTTAGGAGATGGTAACGATATTTCTATTTCAGAGGATACTAAATTTACTATGAATTTCAAACCATATTTGAATGCTGAAACTGTTAGATTTGGAACAGTAAACGAGCAAGCAATAGCAGGGTCATTTCAAATGAAATTAGGAGACATAGCACAACCAGCATACTATACAGATAATTTTGGAACCGAACCGCCATACACTACCAAAGAATTAAAAGCACAGGCAAGAGCTCCAAGTCGTGATAATCATTTAAGATTGGTGGCGGATCGGTTTGAATATAATGAATCGATGGGGGGAACTGTGCTAAATTACGCCATAGATGACGCGAAAAAAGCAGGGGCATTTATGGATACTTCCTCTGCGGCAGCATCGATTACAGCAGCCCAAGTTACAAATGAGGATTTAGTAAATGGAACTTTATCCACTTTCAATCAAATCAATGTGCCACATGAATATCATATCGCCCATTTATGTAAATTGATAAAACTACCACTATTTGCTGGTATTCGTTATGAAAAAACTCCAGGAGTATTTGAACAGAAATTGTTTGACGCTAATGATATTTATAAAGTTGGAGATTACATTTCAACATATCATATAGGAAACTTTCCCACCACAGTGGGTAGTAATCCAAATACTGCACCAGACTATCAAACAGTTGCCGATGATACATTTGGAATTGTAAAATGGGACGCTGGTCCACAATCAGTAGTAGGAAAGGTTGTAGCCACCAAATTTGCATATGAAACTATATATGATCCAATATTTGATGTAAATTACCAAATGGAATATCAACTGGTTTATGTGCAAGATTTTATAAATCCAGGTCAATACAAACATGAGAATGATATAACAAGTGTTGGGGGCAGACCTCCACGACATGGGGCCAGTGAATTAAAAAACGGGTATAATACTTTTAGAAACAATAACAGATTGAATGGTGTAACAAATGCATTTAATCCAGGCGGTGATTTTGTAACACCAGCGTCAACCACAAGTCTCCCCGATGTAGGTGAAAATTATATCAACATGGTAAACCAATTTAATATTAATGGAAATGAAGAATTAAGCGGAGCTACTACACAAAATCAAAGTTTAAAAGATAATACAAATGCTGGATTGAGTTTTTTATGGGGTGCTAAAGGTTCAAGCAAATTGCATAACTACAATATTCTGTCAAGTGGTGCGGCATATTTTCAAGATGCTTGTACCAGTTGGATCCACCCAGAAATAGCTACCTCAGGAGTTTGGACACAGTTGACCAATGGGACAAATATGGCTGATATTGGGATTGGTGATAAAAATTTCATAATAGGTTGTGATGATGATTTTAACACATTGAGAACAGCAACTATGAATGTGGAGTCACCCTTAGGAGGACCGGCAGGAGTTCCCTATTTTTCTGGTGTGCTCAATATACAGGAGGTTGCATATCAAAGCACTTTTTTTGCACAAAGACCACATTATTATTTCATAACCACACAATTTGCGGCCGGTGTTGTACATCCTGCTGGTTCACTTGATTTACACTTTCAAAGAAATTTAGGAGGTTTATTTTACAAACCAAAATGTTTCCAATATGAATATGGTGAAGAGACGGGAGTGGGCACGATAAATATAGGTACTGTTACTTCGGGTGGATGGAATGATGTCGGGGGTGTTGTTACAATGAATCCTGATAATGATAATGTAGAATATGAAATGCCTGTGACTCCTGGACATGTGAAACGATTTTCAATTCCATACAATCAACAAAAAGTAAAATCACCATACACAACCAGAAATTTTGGAATGCCTGGGGCATATCTGGATCCAGCATTTTATGCGACTATTTGGAGTGGACCAAGTCCCGCAGGTTTATTCAATGGTCAAACTAATGTGACTAGATTGAGACATATATTTGGGACAAGTCCTGCGTGGTTGGGAGAAGGTGATTTGAGAACATCTACCAATAGAGTACAACCATTTCCATATACTTTAACAGCAACTCCACCTTTTAGAGATTATATGGTAAATTCATACAACGAACAATGTGTATCAGTTTATTTTCAAAATGATAATGGAAATACTCAATATAATACACCAACATCAAATGCGGAAATTACAGGAGGCATTTTATGGAAGCAAGATTTAGTTTATATAAAAACATATAAAAGTGAATTCAACATACCAGCAGGATTTTATGAACCTCAAAGAATGGCAGATTTAATTAACGACCAGATACATTTTGATACACAAGAATATAAAAAAAAAGTTGGAAATAATACAAATGTTGGATCGAGAGAAAGAGCGTCAACAGATGGAAATAATGTAATACATGGAAATTTCATTCACACATATATCCCAGAGTTATCATATGGATTTTTACCGATGACGCCTCAAGCATATACCGGTTTAGGCAGTCCTACAAATTTGAATGTAATTACTGACAGTGTTGATACTTTTTTCGAATCCTATGGTATAGACAATCAAAATCCAATAAATGTATCAGCATCTAATGGTTACGATTATTACACTGTTCCATATACTCACGATACCGCAGGACAACCACTGCCTGAAAACGGTTCTTTATACATGTTCAGGCTAATTGGATCTCGAATCAAACAGGAACAACCAGGAAATGATATGCAACATATAAACCCTTCTGTACTATTCAACAATAGAAATATGGATGTCTTGGCATCGGCATTTAGATTCTCGGGTGGAACACCTGCATATGCTTTTTACTGGTATCAAAACCGAACTTATAAAAATAGGCTCATGTATGGTGGAGCGGCTAAATGTTGGGTTGGAGCAGTAAATCCTACATTTTCATTCGATCCCGAAACCAATCTATTTAACTGGAGTTTCCTGTATACACCATATCGACCTGCGGCTGATGAAAGTGGTTCTTTACTTACATTGACTGGTGGTCAGGCAGTACCATCGGCCATTGTAAATACAATAGGTTCTGGTGAAATAACTGAATCATTATCAGGAATATATATTGAATCATTAACAGGCACTCAAATAGCGACCGGAAATACCCCGCAATTTTTTGACATGTTTAATTCCGGTTTTCCTGCAACAATTCAGGATTACATTTTGAAGGCTCAAAATTTTTGGAATACATTAGGATTTTCAAATTCACTTTTGACAACATATGCAGATACTTCAGCAACATCGCCTTATATATTCATATCAGCAGATTTAATCAATGGAAATGTATTAAGAAATCAAGCAGAAGTGGACATATCGTCAAATGGATCCAATCCACTGAAATCATATTGTAACATATGGTGTCCTCCCGTTCAGTTTGCGGTGATTGTAGAATCAAATCGAAAGTTTGCAGATACTAAACCCAGATTTGGAAATACACCTTTTTACTTGATCGGTTCTAGTTTCCCAACTAAGGAATACTATGGCGGTAAGGGTACTAAACTTCCCATTATTGGTATCTGCTCTCGTCAGTTCAGTTCTTTTGGTTTTGCATTTGATTTAAGTGAGTCATCGGTAACATTGACAATAGACCAAGACACCACTATTACAAGTATTAGAACTAAAATATATAATAATGATTTTTCAATACCAGGTAATTTGGATGACAATTCATCTGTGATTTATGTAATTGAAAGGAATAACTATTATCCAGAACCTACACAGCAACAGTTAGAGGCTGCATCTCAGGAAATAATCAAAGAGAATGAACCGGCACCAATTGAGCCACAGGTTTTTGAATACATGGCTCCATTAAATTATTCAGCCCCATTATATTTAATTGATAGTGATGATGATGATTTAGAATAGTTAAAAATTTAGAAAAAAAAAAAATATATATCTAATGGATATACAAACACCATGCCCAACGCTCAGTTATTCGTCCGTGATACCACAAACAACAAAAATGTACCACTTGAAGTCGATGGATCTAATAAATTGTCAGTCAGCGACGCGACCAGTCAATCATCCCTGTCTTCAATCAATTCCGCACTGGGAGGCACTCTTACAGTCAGCGACTCCACCGCCCAGTCTTCTCTATCTAGTATTAACCTCGCTTTGGGAGGAACTCTCACAACTTCCAACCTTACTGCGGAAGGTAGCCTATCGAATATTGCATCCTCTGTGGCTGGAACACTTAATGTAAGTGATAGCACAGCCCAGAGCACACTTTCAAATATTCACACTGCTCTATCAGGAACTCTTACCACAGCCTCAGGAGTTAGCAGAACCAATGGCAATCTCAGCGTGGCTGCATCTGTTACAAATGGAGATGTGACATCTAGTGTAGATGCTAACCTTTTCAAACATGCAATGATCTTCGGCAACCTAGGAGCATCAGGAGATGTCACGGTGCAGGTGTCAAATGATAATAGCAATTGGTATGAAGATAGCAGCAGTAACTTTTACAGCAATTACAGTACCTATGATGTAGCAGGTAGATTTGAATGCACTGCAAGATATTTTAGAGTTAAATACAATGTGAGTGGTTCAGTAACACTAAGGTATGCTCTCATGGCGTAAATAGAATAATAGTTTAGAATTTATTTTAATTTATAAAAAAAAAAAATCAAACAAAAATATTTCAAAAA
>JGI24003J15210_10001342_pt1 | contig 10793 bp, 11 predicted proteins | sample LinPmetageLP28_FD_15210 | JGI IMG/M metagenome (IMG submission 15210)
ACCCTTTCGCAGTTTACAGCTACGGCAGCTTTTGATTTTGTAGTTAGTCAGCAAATTCCAGACGTAAGTGTTATGTCTTTTTTAACTGGACTTTTTAAAATGTTTAATCTAGTCGCTTATGTAGATGACTCAGGAACGATCGTTGTAAGACCTTTAGAGGGGGCTGCAGGAGTCGACCATAGTTATTATACTTCTGACGATATAAACGGAAAAGACGCACCCGTAAACTACGACATCTCTAGATATGTAGATGTAACAAAAAGAGCGGTTAACGTAGCCTTACCATATAAAGAGATTATATACCAATATGAAGGCACAGGAACTATATTAGCAAAACAACACGCACAACTATCGGGTAGCCCTTGGGGTGCTTTAAAATACATAGGAGGCGAAAACACTAGCGGATCTGGAGGAGTTAATTATAATGCTTCAACAAAACTCTATCAAGTCAAAGTGCCGTTTGAACACATGAAATTTGAAAGGCTTATAAACGTAACAGGAGCATCTCCTACAAGCATACAGTGGGGTTGGTCAGTAAACGAAAACCAACAACCCTACATAGGTAAGCCGTTAATCTTTTACGCAACGCTACAGTCGGGAGGTAATCCAATAAGTTTTCAAACTGTAAGCGGTAAAACTACTGTTTCAACATATTGGATTCCGTCTAACAGTCTTTATTTAGACGCTTCGACAGGGACTCAAAACATTAACTTTAATCAAGAAATAAACGAATACGATGTATCAGGAACTTTTGACGAAACTTTATTTGCTCAGTATCATAGTCAATACATAATTGATGTGTTTAATCAGCGTAGAAGGATTACTAAATTAACATCATTTCTGCCTTTAAAAATTTTATTTAACTTTAAATTAAATGACGTTTTTACTATTAATTCGCAAGAATATTTAATAAACTCTGTTACAACAAATTTACAGAGCGGTAAAAGCGACATGGAACTCTTAAATAAAGTTAGCAATTTTTCACTATCAATACAAAACATAACGTATCAAGGTACAGGAGGAGGCACACTATGGTATAGATCCTCTATTGGTATTGCTCCTAATTTAAGCATAGGAGACTATGTATATACAAACAAAGAACTTACGGCAACCCCTAGTTCTGGGACTTATTCTCAAAACGGATCTGCATTAAATGACACAATTTGTAATGCAGGTTATATAGGTGCGTTAACTGTAGATTCAAACGGAAAAATAACAAACAAAATTTGCGGACAACCATGATAAAAAGTATAGTAGAATTACTACAATTCTCAAAAGGAGAAACTGAAAATATACGAATTGCACAAGGTAAATACGCTTTGCCTAAAAACTTAAAGTCAGGATTTAAACTTATTAAAAACACAATAAAATGGAGGTAAAAGAATATAGTTTAAAAATATCGACAGAACAGGCACAAAAGAATGTTGAGGATCTTAATGAAAATTTAAAAATCCAGGAGGACTTGCTTTTTGATCTTGAGAAAGAAATTAGAGGCTATGAAAAACAATTAAAGAAAACATCTAAAACAGATTTAGCTGCAAGAAAAGCTATAAACGATCAAATAACTAAAACAAAAGACAGGTTAAATGACGAAAGATTTGGTTTAAAAGCACTAAACAAAGAACGTAAAAAAGCCAACGAGGAGTTAAAAGAATCAGAAGAAAACGCAGCAGATTATGGAGGTGTTTTAGGTATAGTAGATCAAAAGACTGGCGGTCTTATTTCTAGTATAGGAGGCATGACTAAGTCAATAGGGGGTGCTACAAAAGGATTTAATCTAATGAAGATTGCCATTATCGGAACAGGTATTGGTGCTTTATTAATAGCCATTACTTCAATAGGAGCAGCGTTTACATCGTCAGAAGAAGGTCAGAATAAGTTTAATAAAATAATGGGCGTAATAGGGGCTACTGTTTCTGTGTTTACAGACAGATTAGCAACATTAGGAAACTTCTTAATAAGTGTTTTCGAGAACCCAAAACAAGCACTCATCGACTTTAAAGATGCATTCGTCGAAAATATAACTAACAGGATTTCTAGCGCTATTGATACATTAGGCTTTCTAGGGAGTGCTATTAAAAAGGTATTTAGTGGCGATTTTTCTGGAGCTATGGAGGACGCAAAGTCGGCAGGTAGTGCTTATATAGATACGATGACAGGCGTAAAAGATACAATCGGAAAGGTATCAAACTCAGTTAAAGAATTAACTTCAGAGATAATAAACGAAGGTAAGGCTGCAGGTAAAATAGCTGATCAAAGAGCGGCAGCAGACAAACTAGACAGAAAGCTAATAACAGAAAGAGCAGAAGCAAATAGGGTTCGTGCCGATTTACTTAACAAAGCGGTAGATAAAGAAAAATTTAATTTACAAGAACGTATTGGCTTTTTAAAAGAAGCAGGAGAACTAGAAGATAAAATAACTGAAAAAGAAATAAAGGCTGCCAAGCTAAGGTTAAGTGCAAAACAGGCGGAGAACGCATTGGGTGGTTCTACAAAAGAAGATTTAGACGAAGAGGCTAATTTAAGAGCAGAATTAATAAACCTGGAAACGGCTAAACTTACAAAAGCAAAAGAAGTTACAAGCCAGATAATTGGTTTAAGAAATGAGGCAGCAGCAGAAGAGGTTTTATTAGAACAAGAAAAAGCCGATGCTTTAGAATCAATTAGAAAGGGTTTAATAGACACGGATAACGAAAGGAGACAAGAACAGTTAAATGTAATTAAACTTGATTATGATGAAAAGATAAAATTAGCAGAAAAGTTCTACGGCGAAGAAACAGAAAAAGTCAAAGAGTTAAAAGAGGCACAACGACTAGCGNTAGAAGAACAACAAGCGGTTTTTGANGAACAAGATGCAGCAAAAAAAGCAGAGGCGTCTGAAAAGGCGGCAGAAGAATTAGCTTTAAAAGACGAAGAGGAGCTGTTAAGTTTTGAAGCACAAAGACAATTAATTACAGACAGAGAAAATCTACTAAAAGAAGACAAGACAATTTCAGATGCAGACAGGCTAGTATTAGAACAAAGTTTTGCAGACAAAAAAGTAGCTATTGCTGTTGCTGAGGCTGATGCAAAAGCAGCCATTCAGAATGCGGTCTTAGATACTGTTTCAAACGGTATAGGTGTTTTAAAAGGATTAGCAGGTAAAAACAAAAAAGTTCAAAAGGCATTATTAATAGCCGAAAGTGCTGCGTCAATAGCTAAAATTGCTGTTAATACTGGAGTTGCAAACGCTAAAGCTGTAGCTGCTTTTCCTTTAACCGTTGGTCAACCATGGGTTGCTATAAATACTATTAATGCAGGACTAGGAATTGCATCAGCAGTAGCTGCTACGTCTAAAGGATTAAGTGCGTTAGGAGAAGGGGGGTCTGTTTCTAGACCAAACTTACCAACATCGACAGGATCTGCTCCTGCACCTGTTGAATCCGCTCCACCCGCTTTTAATGTAGTAGGGGCAAGTAACACAAATCAATTAGCCGACGCTATAGGCGGTCAGAGTCAGCAACCGATTCAGACCTATGTTGTAGCAAATGACGTAACCTCGGCACAGAGCTTAGAGCGTAATATAGTGTCGGGTGCTACAATAGATTAACAAATTTTAAACTTTTTTACGTTATATATATATGAAGATAATTGAACTAATACTTGACGAAGAGCAAGAAGAAGGTGGAATCGAAGCGATCTCAATCGTGGAAAGCCCTGCAATAGAGTCAGATTTTGTTGCTTTAAACAATCAAGAAATTAAATTAGCAGAAATTGACAAAGAAAAACGAATTTTATTAGGTGCTTTATTAATACCTAATAAACCAATATACAGAAATGGAGACGAAGGCGATTATTACATCTTCTTTTCTAAAGACACGATAGTAAAGGCATCACAGATGTACTTAAAAAACGGCTATCAAAACAGTGCGACTCTTGAACACGATCAGGCATTGAAGGGTTTGACGTTAGTCGAGAGTTGGATTGTTGAAAGCGAGACGCAAGACAAGTCTAGAAAGTACGGTTTAAATGTTCCCGTAGGTACATGGATGGGTGCGGTCAAAGTTAATAATAACGAAATATGGAACGAATATGTTAAAACGAATAAAGTTAAGGGCTTCTCGATTGAAGGCTATTTTGCTGACAAAATGGAAAAACCTAAAGAAAAGATTAAAGAAGATATGTCAAAAGAAGACAAAATCCTCGAAAAAATAATAAAAATTTTAACTCCAGAAAATGCAGAGAAATAATAAACCAAATCAAGGGGTGTTTATTCCTAGCAGAACTTCGCCTACTGGTAGCGGTAGAGCTTGTTTATGTTGGAATACCAATACTTATTCAATAAGCTGTTGTGATGGCTCTGTGAGGGCTCAAGGCATTGGAGTTATAACTAGAACCTGAGTGAAAATACAAATTTTAATAATTAACCCGTTATATATATAATATGAAATCAACCGAAATGATCAATCAAATTAAAACGCTTTTAAATCTTGAGGTAAAACTTGAAGAGCAAAAGCTAGAAAATGGTACTCTAGTTAGTGCCGAATCCTTTGAAAAAGGAAAAGAACTTTTTATCGTAACTGATGACGAGAAAGTAGCGATGCCTGTAGGCGAGTATTTACTCGAAGATGGCAGACTTGTAGTTGTAGCCGAAGAGGGTATAATTGACGACGTTAGAGAGGTCGCAGACGAAGCTCCACAAAAAGAAGCTAAAGACGGCGAAGAGATTACTTCCGATTTAGAAGACGAAGAAGAGAAAAAAGAAGACAAGAAAGAAGACATGGGCTATGTTACAAGAGAAGAGCTNNCTTCTGCAGTAGAAGANATNAAAGCTAATATCGANGAAATTNGAGAAATGATGANGCCTAAAGAAGAGGATCTTTCAAATGACGCTGAGAAGTCTTTAAAAAGTAGAACAGTAAAAGAGGAGTTTACAGAGGCTGCAGTTAAGCCTATCAAACACAACCCTGAATCTGTATCTGCTAAAAAGCAAGTTAATTTTGCTAAAGGTAAATTTAACTCAACGGCTATGGATCGAGTATTAAGCAAATTAAATAAATAATCAAAAAACAATAAAAAATGAGCACATTTAACTTTTTATCAAATGATGTGGAACGTAATCAAGTTTCGCAAAAAACATTAACGGCATCAGTTTCTGTTCCAGCAGGAGATGCTGGTATTGACCATAATATAGCAACAGATGCATTAGTAATAAGTTTACCAAAAATTCATTCAGAAAACTTAGGATTAACTTTCTTATTTAGAAACTCAGGAGCAGATGGGAATAACATTATCACANTNAGCCCACATTCAACTGATGGNTTTAACGGTAGTATTGCAAACGCTTCTGCTGATTCAGTAGCNAGTGGAGTTGTAAATAAAGATTGGATTAACACAAAAGCAACAGCAAACAAAGGAGACTATGTAGTAATTAGAGCAGTAGCTTTAACACAATGGTACATAATCGGTGGTGTTGGAATCTGGGCATCTGAATCATAATATTAATCTAATAAAATAAAAACAAATGAGTAATCAAAGAAACGTACAATTAGCAACTGCAACTAACATAACTACAACCTATGCGGGAGAGTTTGCGGGAGAATACATAGCAGCAGCATTATTGAGTGCATCTACTATCGACGATGGTGGATTAACAGTAAAGGCAAATATTGCTTTTAAAGAAGTAATTAAAAAACTAGCTACAGGGTCTTTAGTAAGTCCTGCATCTTGTGATTTTAATCCTAATTCTAGTGTAACATTAACTGAGAGAATTATCCAACCAGTTGAATTGCAAGTAAATTTACAGTTATGTAAGTATGACTTCGTAAACGATTGGGAAGCACAGTCTATGGGCTATGGATTAGGGCAATCTTTACCTCCTAAATTTTCAGACTTTATGATCGCTCATGTAGCGGCAGAAGTAGCTCAAAATACTGAGTTATGTATATGGCAAGGAGACACTGCAGCAGCATCAAATAACTCATTTGATGGGTTTGAAAAACTAATTGCAGCTTCAGCAGCAGCAGGAGATATTCCAGCAGGTCAGCAAGTAGCAGCAGTTGGTGGTGGTGGATTAAGTGCAGCAAATATTATTGCTGAATTATCTAAAGTTGTAGATGCTATTCCTGCTTCATTATATGGAAAAGAAGATTTATTTATCTATATTCCAAGTAGTGCAGCAAAATTCTATGTTCAGGCTCTTGGAGGGTTTGCAGCAAATGGATTAGGAGCAAATGGTACAAACGCACAAGGGACTCAATGGTGGAACAACGGATCTCTTACTGTAAACGGAGTTAAGATCTTTGTTTGTCCAGGCATAAGTAATAACAAAATGTACGCTGCTCAAAGAAGCAACTTGTATTTCGGCTGCGGCTTATTAAATGACACAAATGTTGTGAAGGTCTTAGACATGCAAGATTTGGATGCGAGTAACAATGTTCGTATGGTCATGAGGTTCACAAGTGCCGTTCAATTCGGAGTTGCATCTGACTTAGTTGAGTACGCTTAAAATTAATAATTAACCAATAAGAATAGGGTAGGTGGATTATCTACTTACCCTTTTTTTTTAAAAAAATATATAAAATTATGGCTTGTACATTAAACACGGGTAGAAAAATACCATGTAAAAGTGCCTTTGGAGGTATAAAAAGTGTGTTGTTTGCAGACTTTGGAACTATTGCGTCAATCGCTGTAGATTCTACATCAAAGATCGCAACAATAACAAATGGTTCTCCTGCTCCAGTATGGTTTGAATATGATGTAAAAGGAAACTCTAGTCTTGAAACTACTGTAACAAGTAGCAGAGAGAATGGAACGACATTTTACACACAAACATTAAATTTAACATTAACATTCTTAGACGCAAAGACACAAGCAGAGTTACAAGAACTAGCAGTTTCTAGACCTTACGCAGTAGTCGTTGATTACTACGGTAATAGCTTCTTGTGTGGACTTGAAAACGGAATGGAAGTAACAGGAGGGACTGTTGTAACAGGAGCTGCGGCAGGAGATTTGTCAGGGTTTACTTTAACATTTGAAGGAATGGAAGAGACAGCACCTTATTTCTTAAACGCTACACCTACACCATCAGCAGTACAAATTGATCCAACTGCATAATAATAGTTAGTTTTTAGTTAATAAAAGAGCCTCCATAATAGGGGGCTTTTTTTTTGTTAAGGCTAATTTCACAAATTAACTTAGTTTTTACGTTATATAAGTGTATGATAATCTTAACAACTTCTGCTGCGGCACAAACCTTATCGATTATACCTAGACAGTATGATGACAGTGCTTTTACTATAAGAGTAAGAGATGACAGTACCAATGTTACGGTAGATTATATTAACTCGTCAGGAACGACTGTAGGGAATTATTTACAGACAAACGTAGTGTTTAATCCTGTTTTGGTTGAGGCACATTTTTACGATTTATATTTATTTATAGACTATAATTTTTGGAATACTAATAATAGCTTTTGGAATCTTTATGATGTTCTATGGCAAATAGATTCGAACTTTAAAGAAGACATATTTAGAGACAGAATATTTTGTACAGATCAAGATATTGACCAACTAAACGATAACGATCACTATCAATTAAATAAAGACCAATTTACTTTTTATAATGGTTTTGATAACACTTATACAGTAAGATGAAAAAAACACGATTAAGAAATGAGAAAGGACAGTTTAAAAGAACATCTAAAAACTCAGAGTTTGGTATAGTTAGTCTTAGCACTTATACTAGCCCTGAGATTAAAGAGGTAAATGGCAAGGACTGGATTGAATACGGAGCAGATAATAACTATTTTCAATACCTTATAGATAGATATAACGGAAGCCCTACTAATAATGCCGCAATAAACGGTATCAGTCAAGCTATTTATGGCAAAGGTCTTAATGCTACCGACGCAAGTAGAAAACCTAACGAGTACGCTCAGATGGTCTCTTTGTTTAAAAAAGATGTTGTTAGAAAACTAGCCTATGATCTTAAATTAATGGGTCAATGTGCAATACAAGTAATATATGCTAAAGGCAGAAAGAAAATAGCACAGCTAGAACACATGCCAATAGAGACGCTTAGAGCAGAGAAGGCAAATGAAGACGGCGATATACCTGCGTATTACTATTTTAAGGACTGGGCTAACATAAAAAGAAGCGATACACCTCTAAGAATACCTGCATACGGTATGTCAAACCAAGACATAGAGATATACTACATTAAACCTTATAAGTCAGGGTTTTATTATTACTCTCCTGTCGATTATCAAGGAGGTTTACAGTACGCAGAGCTAGAGGAGGAGGTTTCTAACTACCATTTAAACAACATAATGAATGGATTAGCACCGTCAATGCTTATTAACTTCAACAACGGTACACCAAATCAAGAAGAGAGACAATTAATCGAGAGTAAGATTGCACAGAAGTTTTCTGGAACATCTAATGCAGGTAAATTTATCTTAGCTTTTAACGATAATAAAGAAAGTCAGGCAGAAATAACGCCAGTACAGTTAAGCGACGCACATAATCAGTATCAATTTTTATCAGAGGAATCGCAATCTAAAATACAGGTTGCTCATAGGGTTGTTTCGCCTTTTTTATTAGGTATTAGAACAAGCTCTGGATTCTCAAGTAATGCCGATGAAATTAAAACAGCATCTTTATTAATGGATAACACCGTTATAAGACCTTTTCAGGAGCTTTTAATTGATTGCTTTGATAAACTACTAGCTTACAACGATATCGCCTTAAACCTATACTTTACGACCTTACAGCCGTTAGAGTTTACAGAGGTTGATAGTGCAATACAAGACAAAGAAGACATAGAAGAGGAGACAGGAGTCGAAATGGAAAAGTTTAGTCTTAAAAAAATAGACGGAAAACAGGCATACGAAACAAAAGAAGAGGCTATTGCAAAAGCAGAGGCTGACGGTTGCGGAGGTTATCACGAACACGAGGTTGAGGGCGTAGTGTATTACATGCCATGCGAAAATCATGATGACGCTATAGACTTAAAAGCTCCATGTTGGGACGGTTACGAGCAATACGGAACTAAAATGAAGGACGGAAAAGAAGTCCCGAACTGTATTCCTGTCAATGCCTGTAATCATGAAAAGCTATCTAGCGATAATGTTAAAATAGTCTTAGGATCTCTAGCAAAAACAGGTGTTCAAATGGATGACAACTGGGAGGTTGTAGACGAATTAGACGAAGAGTCTGAATATAGTAACGAGGATTGGGCTAACTTTTTAATTAAAGAGAAACCCGAAACAACGCTTTCTAAGATTAAGCGAATAGTAGGGCTTAAAGACTTTGTAACATCAAAAAACGGCGGATCAGCTTATAGTGATCTAGATTCAAAGAACGGTTTATATAAAATCCGTTACAAGTATGCAAGAGGCATGAGTAAAACAGGTAAGTCAAGAGACTTCTGTACACAAATGATGGAGATGAGCAGCAAAGGGACTGTATGGCGTATTGAGGATATTGACAGAGCTAGTTATTTCGAAGATGTAAACGTAGAATTTAGACATAAACCCAGTATGGATTATAACATCTTTGAATTAAAGGGTGGTGTTTTCTGTCAGCACAAATGGGTTCGTGTATTGTATAGGTTAGAAAGTCAAACAGAGGTATCTAAGAACCTAGGCAACTATAAAAAGACTAGAAGTATTCCAAAGTCATATTTAAGGTCTCCTAGAGGTTCTAAAAAAGCGGGAATCGCTACAGACAGACAACCAGGCAGAGGGGTATATCCAAAATAAAAGAAATTATGGCAACAGTATTATTTATAAATAGAACAGATCTTGTAAGAAATTCGATTATTGACGGGAACGTCGATACTGACAAATATATACAGTTCATTAAACTGGCTCAAGAGGTTCATATACAAAATTATTTAGGAACTAAAATGTACGAAGGCTTAACTGCTGCAATAGTAGCGGGAATAGATGTACCTGCAAACGCAAGATGGAAACTTTTACTAGACGATTATATTGTTCCAATGCTTATTTGGTTCTCTCAAGTCGAGTATATTCCTTTTGCGAGTTATCAATTACGAAACGGAGGTATGTTTAAACACCGCTCAGAGAACGCAGAGACTGTTTCTAAAGATGAGGTTGACTTTCTAGTTGAAAAGGCTAGAACGAACGCTGAATGGTATTCTAGGAGGTTTATAGATTACATGAGTTTTAATCAAGTTTTATTTCCAGAATACACGAGCAACATAAACGACGATATATATCCGTCATACGACGCAACCTTTAACGGATGGGTTTTATGAAGTACAAGATAAAAGACGAAAACATTAAGAAATTAAAGATCTTTTTAAAAAAGATTAAAAATAACAAAACAAAAAAATCAAAGAATGGCAACTCTATTTAATACTAAAATATCAGTTACATATCCTGGTCTTTTAAAGACTATTGATAACGTAGCATTAAACGCATCGTTAAGAGAATTGACTGATGGTTCAGGAAACCAGTCAGGTCTGTTTTTAAACACAGCAGGAGACTTTAAAGTAAGTGCTATTTTAGAATGGGGTTCGCTTAAAGACACAGGCACAGGCGTTACTATAACACAATTTGTGACTGCAGCTAACGGAATACAAAACTTTAATAACGATACTACTGTTCCAACAAGTGCAGCAGTTAAATTATATGTAGATACTAAATTTTCACAAACAGATACTTTAACAGAAGTCTTAGGATTCGGCAATACAACAAGTGGAAAAGATATTGCTGTAAGTGCAGGAGATGACATTACGTTTACTGATTCTAGTAAAATCTTAATGGGTGCATCGAGTGATTTACAAAT
>JGI24003J15210_10001347_pt1 | contig 10787 bp, 12 predicted proteins | sample LinPmetageLP28_FD_15210 | JGI IMG/M metagenome (IMG submission 15210)
AGACATGGAGGACAAATGACAAAACAACATATTTCTTATTCTGAATTAAAAATCTTTACCGAGTGCCCACACAAGTGGCACCTACAATACGAAAAAGGTCTCTCAGGCTTCACAGGAAACATTTATACAGCATTTGGAACTGCCATCCACGCCGTTTGCGAACAATCTGCCCTTGGCAATCTCGAACCTGAAGATTACGCTGAATACTTCGACATCGCTTTTCTCACCGAATTAAAAGAGTTGGACGAAAAACCTGATAATAAAATGATTGTGGACATGCGCAAACAAAGCCGTGACATCTTCCACAAGGTGTTTCCTGCTCTTCAAGAACTCTTCCCGGGCTATGAGGTCTATTCATCGGAAGAAGACCTTTATGAGCCAATTTCGGAGCTTAAATTCATACGTTATCTCAAAGGCTTCATTGACTTAGTTGTTAAAACACCAGATGGCAAGTATCATGTTATCGATTGGAAGTCTTGCTCTTGGGGTTGGGACATGAAGCGTAAAAGCGAACCGATGACAACTTACCAGTTGACGCTCTACAAGAAGTTCTTTTGCGAAAAGCACAACATCGATCCCAAAGAAGTTGAAACTTACTTTGGTTTGCTCAAAAGAACAGCAAAGACTGACAATGTTGAAATCTTCAGAGTGACCTCTGGACCAAGAAAAACAGAGAATGCTTTAAAGATCTTGACGAACGCCTGCACGCTGATAAACAAGGGCATAAAAATAAAGAATCGTAACTCTTGCGCAAAGTGCCCCTTCAACAACACCGAGCATTGTCGACGATAAAGTTTAAAAAAAAATAAAAAACACTTGACAACCCCATTCTCTTATGCTATCATATGTGAGAGATTGGGGCTTTTTTGTGCCCCCTAAAGCATCAAAAAGGAAATAAAATGAAAAAAATTAAAGTGTTGACTCTTGGGGATCATCCGCTATCTCCATCGGGTGTTGGGACGCAATCGAAGCTTGTCTTCGAGGCTCTCTTGAAAAGCGGAAAGTTTCAAATCTTGTCTCTTGGTGGAGCCTTAAAACACAGGGACTATAAGCCCATGTTGATAGATCCATGGGGTGAAGATTTTAAAGTAATCCCCATTGATGGATATGGCGATCCTGAAACTATCAGGTCGATTCTTAGGAATGAAAAACCAGACATGGTTTGGTTTATGACAGATCCTAGGTTTTATGAGTGGTTATGGGAAATGGAAAATGAGATTCGCCCACTAATGCCAACCGTCTATTATCACGTTTGGGACAATTATCCACTCCCATTCTTTAATCAAAAATTTTATGAATCAACAGATCACGTTGCATGCATCTCCCGAATCACAAAAGAGTGTGTAAATGGAGTTGCGCCAACAGTGTCTTGTAATTATATCCCACACACCGTCGATCCCAACATCTTTGTTAGTTTAACAGATGATGAACGAAAAACCTTAAGGTCTAAAATCTTACCACCAGAAGATCAAGATAAATTTATTTTATTTTGGAACAATCGCAACGCTAGAAGAAAACAATCTGGCTCCGTTTTGTGGTGGTTTGCTGAATGGGTAAAGGAGAGAAACCTTTCGGGAAAGGTGCAACTTATAATGCACACAAACCCAAAAGACTCCCATGGTCAAGACCTACAACAAATTGCATCCAGACTTGACTTGAACAATAGGGAAATCATGTTTTCCACCAAGAAAGTGTCGACTAAACAAATGCCGGGATTTTACAACGCTGCTGATGCCACTGTTAACATTGCAGATGCAGAGGGTTTTGGTCTTGCGACTTTAGAGTCTCTGACTTGCGGGACCCCTGTTATTGCAACGATGACTGGTGGCATGCAAGATCAAGTCATGACAAACGAAGGTCCTGCTGGTGTCGCTCTCTATCCGATTTCTAAAGCCATCATTGGATCACAACAAGTTCCTTACATTTATGAAGACAGAATTTCTGCTAAGCAATTTAAAAATGCTTTGGATCAAATGTATAGTGGAGGTCACGAATATAGACGTGAATTGGGTCTTATTGGACTAAAGCATATTCAACAAAATTATGCTCATGCTGATTTTGAAAAGCTTTGGGTCGACACAATGTTGAACCTCCATGAAGAACATGGCTCTTGGGAAACACGAAAGGGATATAATGGAATTACCTTTAAGGAGATTGCATGAGCATAAACAACAATGATGCAGCAAACGATCTCCTAGTTAATCCACTGATTGTTGACTGCCAAGGAGATTTGATAGAGCCAAATCCAACACCACAGGTTCACCCTGATTTCCTTGAGAGCATGCCTCCATTGGTAGCTGGTGACCTAGTTTCCACCGCTGATAGCAAAGTCGGGTTGGTTATGTCACCATCGATTTTAAATCATCAGAATGTTTTATTTTTTCTTGTGATGGTAGATGGAGAGCAATTGCATTATAATAGATTACAACTTAAGAAAATCGACGGAGATAACACATGAAAAAGATTTTTGTAAGAGGACCTATCCTCTCAGCAACAGGTTATGGAGAGCAATCTCGATTTGCCCTGAGAGCATTAAGATCACGCCCTGATCTTTTCGATGTTTACATCCAACCAATCCCATGGGGCAAGTCTGGTTGGATTTGGCAAGATGATGAACTTCGTCAATGGATGGATGAGCGAATCAAAAGAACTCAACTTTTGTTAAACGAGAAGGTTTTGGCTCCTGATATCTCATTGCAAATTACAATTCCAAACGAATTTGAAAAGATGTGCCCAATAAACATTGGCTACACAGCAGGAATCGAAACCACAAAAGTGTCGCCACAGTGGCTACAGAAAGGAAACGAAATGGACAAGATCCTCGTTGTTTCCAATCACAGTAAAGACACTTATGTGAACACGAAGATTCCTTTGAAGGACGGTCGAGAATATAAGCTTGAAACTCCCGTCGATGTGGTGTGGGAATGCACACCAAACCCCGAGGAAAGCGAAACCATTCCGGGCTTTGACCCTCGTCACAATTTTAATTTCCTTGTTGTCTCTCAGTTCGGTCCTCGGAAGAATTTTGAGAATACTATTCGATGGTTTGTCGAGACATTCGAGAATGATGAGGTTGGTCTCATCTTGAAGACTCATAATAAAGGAGCTTCTCTGATTGATCTCGGCAACGTTGAAAGGTCACTAGGCATAGTTCTAGAGGACTATCCCAATCGCAAGTGTTCTGTGTCTCTGCTTCACGGAGATCTCTCTGAGGAGCAAATGAAGGGCCTCTATGAGCATGATAAGGTCAAGTGTCTCGTTAACATTGCACACGGTGAAGGATTTGGTCTCCCTCTCTTCGAAGCTGCGAGAGCTGGTCTTCCAATCGCAACGATTCCATGGTCTGGTCAACTTGACTTTCTCCAGTGGGATGGCGAAAACCTTTTCAATGCAATTGATTGTACTTTAAAACCAGTCTCTCAAGATGCAGTTTGGGATGGCGTTGTTCAACGAGACTCCCAATGGGCTTATGCGGACAAAGATGCTTACCAAGCATGTCTCAAACACATTGTTGAGAACTACGAGGATTGCCTTGAGGGATCTTCTGAACTTCAAGGTAAGGTGTTGGAGCACTTCAACGCTGAAAGGCTTTATAAGCTATTCTGCGACTCTGTAATGGGCAAAAGCTTGGAGACTCCAAAGCCAATCGAAGCTATTTCTTTCTGCATTCCTACGAATGGTGCAAAGCCCGACAAGACTCGATTGACAATTAATTCGATCAAAAAAGAACTCGGAGACTTTCCCCACGAGATTATCATAGCAGGAGACATCGACAACTTCACAGATATTGAAGGTGTAACACTGGTCGACCAAAAGGAGGCTGCTCACACACGGAAAGTGGCAACTCTTCGTAATGCCGCCGGAGGTGCTTCTCAACATGATGTAATTGCTTGGCTAGATGATGACATTCTATTATCCAAAGGGTGGCTTGACGACGCTCTGAGTCACTCTGAGGACACTTATTGGGATGTTCTTGGTAGCCGATTGTTGAATCCTGATGGGACGCGCCACTGGGATCGTGCAACTCTTAAGCCACACAAAATGGTTGACTACGACCACCCTCAATATGACAAAAATCTTTATCAGACCTCTGGATTCATTATGGCCCGTCGTGAAGTTTTTGAGAACGTAAGATGGGATGACGACTGTTTGATTCGTGGAGATAAAGATGGTGAAATCACTGAAGACGTCAAGTTTAGTCTCGATCTAGTTAAATCTGGTTACCAATTGTCGATTAATTCAAACTCAACCGTTTGGCACAACGACGACTCTTACACACAGGTCTCTGACTATTGTTTGAGAAAAGAAGTACTAGATGATCGTGAAATTAAATACACATCAGTAAAAGCAGATGAATTCTTAAGTCTCTTAGGAGACTTAACGTGAGTTTGATTGTTGGCTTAGGCACGGGACGTTGTGGTTCCGTGTCTTTATCTAAGATTCTATCATCTCAAGATGATTCTTATTTCACTCATGAGTTTGGCGTAATCCCCAAAAGATGGCATCGAACAACCCCATTTGAAAAAGAGTTTGCAAAACACATCCAATCCGGCAAGTCGTTCATTGGAGATGTGGCATCTTATAATCTTCTATTGACAAAGCACTACTTGAAATCTGGTGTTGATTTAAAAGCGATAATTCTAAAAAGAGACCGTAACGAAGTGATCAAGTCTTTCGCCAAAAAGGCAAATGACAGAAATCACTGGATGGAGCACGATGGTCTTTGGTGGAGACATGACCATTGGGACAAGTGTTTTCCGAACTTTAATGCTAAATCTGTTGAAGAAGCAATTGGGCTTTATTATGATCATTATTACACCGAGTGTAGATTATTGGATCAATCTAAATGCTTCTGGGTTGAAACTCCCAGCCTAAACAACAAAGAGAGAGTTATGGAAATGCTTCTATGGTGCGGATTTGAACATCCAACTGTTCACACTTTCCACTCAAATAAAGGGAGAGAATAGTGTTAGTATCTCACAATCATAGGTTCATCTTCATTAAGACAAGAAAAACCGCGAGCACATCAACTGAGGCATTCTTGGAACGATTTTGTGTTGACCCATCTATCATGGAATCCTATGAACCTCAACATAAAGCGTCAGAGTCTATTACTGAATTTGGCACAATCGGCTCAAGATTTAGAGGAAGAAGAGGCACTGGTTTGTGGTATAACCATAAGCCTGTGCAAGAAATTAAACGAGATCTTGGAGGGGATTTGTTCAACTCTTATCGAAAAGTTTGTAATATCCGAAACCCTTATGATTTAGCAGTGTCTTATTATCACCATCAAGGGAATGACGAGTTGAACAAATTTCGATTCGAGTCTTTTGTAAAAAATTCATCAACGATCAGAACTTTAAGAACAAACACTAATCTTTGGTCAGACGATGGCGTCTATGATTTTGACTACATTCGAATGGAAAATTTACAATCTGATCTAAACTCTTTTCTAGACAAAATCGGTTTGCACTCTAAGTTATCTTTTTCACTACCTCACTTTAAAAAATCAATAGGTCGAGAGAACTATAAAAGCTATTACAACTCATCATCTCGCAAAGCAGTGGAAGACATTTATGGAAAAGAAATTGAACTTTTTTCATATAAATTTTAAAAAACCTTGACAAGCCCCCAAACTTGTGCTATAATAAGGTTATAACTTTTTAATAGGAGATTATTATGGATCATAAATTATCAAATCAAGCTGTCGGAGCAATCATGATGGCACTTCAAAAGTCACTTTTAGAACAGAGTGATATCGTTCCCGTTCTTAGGGATTTTGAAATTCAAATTGATGACGCTGGGCAACTAGTTGTCATGAATCCGCCAACTTTTGAGGTTCCTGAGAGCGTAAAGGTTGATAAAAATGCCTAGATACACATATAAGTGTAAAGAGTGTAGTGAGGCATTTGATGTTGTTCATGGAATGAACGACGAGCATTTTACCTGCGGTTTTTGTAATTCAACAAAGATCTATAAGGTTCCGCAAATGCCTCATGTAGCTCGCAAAGAGTCCTCAGAGGGTGCTAAGGTGGGCGATGAAGTAAAGCGTGCCATAGAGGAAAATAGAGCCCTTCTAAAGGAAGAACGAAAGAAGAGAGTGGAGTTACCTGATGACAATTAGTTTATGGCTATGTGCGGCACTTAGTGTGTCCGCTACGATAAATGCAATACTTATTTGGTTTGCCAAACAGCAAGCAAAAGAGTTATCTACCATCGCCGACAATGCTGATGATCTTTTAGATCTAATAAAAGGATTCAGAGATCACACCAAGGCTGTTTACTCTTTGGAAACTTTCTATGGAGACGAAACTCTAAAGGCTCTGATGGACCATGCCGGTTCTTTGTCTGTCATCCTTGAAGATCAATATGGTGGGATTGCCTCACTGTCTGAACCGGTCGAATATGAAGAATCTGGAGAACCTGATGCCTCGGAAGAGAACCAAGAAGAAAAACATGTACTTTACGCAGGAACACGAAGACGCGATAGTTAAGTACTGTTCAGTAGAAGACCATAAAATAAAGAATGAACTTTATAAAAACATGATCCAACCAGTGTTTTCACAAATGGTTGATAAGATTGTTTTTACTTATCGATTCACAAGCCTTCCAGATATTGATGATTTGCGAGATGAGTGCAAGGTCTATTTGACCACCATCCTTGGCAAGTTTGACCCAGAGAAAGGATCAAAAGCATTTTCCTATTTTTCTGTCGTTACAAAGAACTGGTTTATCCACAAGGTCAAGAAGCACAAGAAGAAACTCGAAAGAGAAGTCCCGTTAGCAATTGCTGAATTGGATCCAGATATTCATTTCGTTGACAAGGGAGAAACCTTTCAAGAGAAAAGGATTCGCCAAGAAATGATTTCTAATTTACGCGATGAAATGGAGTCTTGGAAAGGTGACTTCCAAAAAGAGAAAGAAAAGAAGGTTTATGAAGCAGTAATGATGCTGTTTGATTCCGCTGAAGAGATTGAAATCTTTAACAAGAAAGCTATTTACTTATATCTTCGAGAACTTACGGGGATGAACACTAAACAAATTGTGTCTCAACTTAATAAAATGAGAAAGAAATATAAAGAATTTAGAATAGATTGGGACAACGGCGAAATTTAAGCGGAGACTAATTAGATTTATGAGTAGCGACAAGCACATAAAGCAAGCAATCAAAAACATCGATGATGATCGCGAGACAACGCGAGAACTCCTAGATGATGCAATGCGCCAACTAGCAAAAGATCCATCCCAACACACATCGTTGGGAGTGGTTCTTGCCAAATATGTTGAAACGCTACAGAGATCAAATGAGCAACTCGTGAAACTTTGTGGCTTAATGTCTAAGAATGAAAAGACTGACGAGCTAACGGACAAAGATTTTGAACAGATCTTTGATCAAATTCAAAACTCGGAAGCCGATAAAAATGACGATTGAATCACAAAATCAAATCCTAAACCCAGCCGACAGGTTATCACGTCGATTGGACAATCTCTTTAAGAGGGAAAATAAGACTCCATCTCCTGATACGTTTGATGCTTATGTCTTCATAGATCATCGAACAGAAGAAGTCGTTAGAGTCGCTCGAACGGATTCGACATCTTCCACAGTCGCAGGTGCAATCAGCTGTAGGATCTATAATGAAGATTTCTATGATCCAGCCCTAGATAGCCCACTAGAAGCTAAAACTGCTGAACAATATAAGCAGTCAATCAATGCATGCCTACAAGGCTCAATAAGAGGAGATCATCCAAATCTAGGATCGTTGGCTAATGGTTCCATTTGGATCTGTAAAAAGACTGGTAATTCGATAGATTTGATTTCCTTAAAGACGGCATCAGCATTTTCTTTTGACGAGAGTAGTGGAAAGGTCACTGGTGAGATTGGAAACGGAGCCCGAGCTGCATTTGGCAAAAATGTTAAGAAGCCGCTCTTGTCTGTAACTAGAGCAACAGGAGAGGAGATTCAATTGGTTGTTCCTAGTAGTTCATTACAAAACCAACTCAATAAGCACTCACACTTTCGCAACTTTTTTGACGAATTTAGAAAGAGGCTTCGATCAACACCATTTTCCGGCACAAGCATTCAGGTAAACTCCCTGTTTAGGGATGGTCCAGCACAAGCTCGTGCAATGCTAAGTGGAAGATTTAATGGATCACCAGAGTCTCTAGCTGAATTTAGAAGATGGTTTAAGACTACCTATAACCAATCTGCCTCAACAGTAAAGGCTCCACGTGACATTATTTTCGGAACAGAGTGGAGATCTTATCCTGCGCTGGAAAAAGCATTAGGTGATCAATACACAAAACAAATTGAAGCAGGAATGCACAAAACTGGATCTGGTCATTCAACCCTGAAGGCTATAGATTTAAAAACTAACAATCAACCCTATGACAATGTGTTGCACATGTTAGATGTTTTATCTGAGATGAAATCAGCGGGATTCGTAGCCAGTTATAATTGGGAACAAGTTTGGGACCATGAGAAAGGAAACCGTAACGTTGGTCTCAACTTAAGAAGGGATCGAGGCGTTTTCGCACCAACTGAACATATCCACTTAAGCATAACAGCAGAACCAGAAGGAGCAGTTCATGAAGAATCGTAAAATACGTGTAAATATGAAATCAGCCTACAATGCGCTGGTGCACGAAAATAGAAAGAATTTCGATGCACTATTGGATGTTGAGACGGCTAGACTCCCACCACGGAGTGGGTTGTTTTTAACGGATGATGATGAGAAATTGCCGATCTACAGTCCACACCGCCCAGCCGAAAGAATTTATTCTAGAAAAAAAATCCTAATAGATAAAATGGAATACCCTGCAGGAGCCAGGATAGTTTTGACAAAAGATAATTATGGATCAGAAACAACAGGCCTAGGCGGCGCTGGTGGAACAAAGTGTGAAGCTATTGACATCGTAGCGGGTCAATTATCTGCTTCACGAATCATCCACACATCAGAAACCAAATCGCGAGCAAACTTCGCAGAAGATGGCGCTAGAATCTATTTAACCGAAAGAGGGAACATTAACCACTATTTTGCAACAGAGAATTCTGATCCCGTAACTGCTATTTCGGACAATCTGAAATCGGGAATTGGCATCAAGGCTGATCACACTTTGGTAATTGGTAGAGAAAGAGTTAGAATCCTTGCTGGTCTTGCTAAGTTCAATGGGGAAGAAAGGCTCGTCACCGGACAATCCAAAGGCGTGGATGCAAAGATTGAAATTGGAGCAATAACTGAAGACGATTATCAACCAGCAGTCAGAGGAGAGAACCTAGTCAACTATCTCTATGTGATGAAAAGTTTTATTGACACTCTGGCTACGAAAGTTGATGATTTAGAGAAAGAACTAGCGCTCTACAGAATAGCTTTGGCAGGACACGTTCATGTTGTCGCTGGTGCAGGCCCATCCACACCTTCGCCAAATGCTATGACGGAGGGAATGAAAGGGGTTAAGAAAATTTTCTCTCAAAAGCTTGATGCGATAATTGAAGAGTTCCATAAAGCAAAAACCATAAGAGAGCATTGCGGAACTAAATCCGGAGCACTTAAAGGTGTCCCAAGTGAGTATATTCTAAGCAACACAGTGTTCATAGGAAGATAAAAAATGTCAAACAATTACGAACAGTTCCAACCTAAGGTTTGCGATGCAACCCCAGACCCATTGCCTTTAAAGAAATTATGTCCGACATGTACTCCCAACAAGTCTTTTGTAGCACCAGATTGGCGACAAATAGTTGAAGAAACTTATTTGGACGAAGCTACATGCGAATATAAGATTTGTGTCACAATCAATAGTGAAGGAAACTCTTTTACAGCATCAGAATTTAGAAACGCAGTCGGATCAAATAAGTTTCCTACGAGAGAACATTTGTTTAGATCATTCGTCCAACCAGCAATACGCTTAATGCTCGAAGACGCTGATAAGTTAATAGCACAGCAAATAATTTGTGCATCACATGATGGTCCCGCCTTTTCCGGTCGAATGGCTGATGAGTTGCTTCAAGAATATGATAATTTTGATAAAATCTACATGGACCTAAAGGATGATCCCAGGTCCGAACCAAAAGCCTGTCCAGACCTCGTCACAAACACAGTCTTTGGTTCAACCTCGTTTGACCCAGAGGAGCCACTATCTTTTACTCAATTTGTTTTACAAAACATTTCAAATGAAATTAAGAACCCGTTTGCCTTAGAGCTTTATGCAAGAGCAATTGATTTCGACATCGACCCAATGCAGAACTTGTTAAAAGTCTTAATCTCAATCCCCGCGTTCATTCTCGACTCTGTTCCAGACAACCCAACAGGAGAAGAGATTCAACAATCAGCTGTAGAGACTAGAGGCGAAGTTGAAATCGATGTCGACAAATTTTTTGGACAAATTTTTAGAATGAAGGCTGCATTATCAGTCTATTCAACTTACCAGTCTTTTTTCTACCAAACCCAAGATGGCTTTTTGAAATTCAAAGAAAGTGGTAGTGATTATTATGCATCTTCATTTTCAAGCAAGATAGATACGTTCTATGATGATTTGAAAGCTGAAGCTAATAATAAAAATAAACCTCGAAAGAAGAGGTGGAACCTACGATCAAATATCCCCAGCGTCACCGTTAAGAATGCAGATAAGATTCGAATCTGTTTTATGACAGGCGAGAACGGGAATCCCTATAGGATTAAGCGCATAGAGGCAAAAGTAGACGGTTGTGAATATCAAAGAATTTGCGGCCGCAACAGTAAGTTTGCAAAGAAATACAGCCTAAAGCCAACTGTGATGAATTACATTGCAAA
>JGI24003J15210_10001350_pt1 | contig 10783 bp, 23 predicted proteins | sample LinPmetageLP28_FD_15210 | JGI IMG/M metagenome (IMG submission 15210)
TCTTGAACCTTGCGTTCGTCAGCAGCTTTTACGATTTTTTTTGCGTCTTCCGAAAATCGATGCCTCTCTGGGTCTTCTCTGTCGGCTAACCAGATCAATGTTCCAATGCCTACAGCACCACCTTTGAAGGAGAACCAGACATCTCTACAGGGATCTGAGTCTTGCCATTCAGAAGCGAAGTCAGGATCTTCTGCGGACCAAGCAGACCAAAGCATCAAGCCAGCTTCAGTGGGCAAGGCAGAGTTAATTGCCATACCAATTTTGACCCAATGATCTCTAGACCCTTTGCCTTTGCAAGGGATTACGTCTAGGCAATCTTTGACGATTTCAAAGACTTCATCTGCGGTTCTATCTGAGAAGTCAAGATCGCGTTTAACCATAGTTTTTGGCGGCTGTCTCATTTCCGCCAACAACCAGTCTGGCGCTACTGGAATGGAGTTGAGATCTCCTTCAATTTTATATTCACCAGGCTGAGAAGTTTTGCCACCTGGGTAGGCACCAAAGATGACGCCCTGCCTCTTTGAGTTCCAGAGGATCTCGTAATCCTGATCACCTAGTCCTCGACCTTCTACTACGTTCCATAGCTCTTCTGGAACGCGAAACAGGTATTTGGCAGCATTGACCCTGGTCGAAGTAACGACAGGTGCATTGTGGAGCGTATGACCCCAGATCTTGAGGAGCTTTTTTAGGCCACGATCAACGTCAAGGATGACGATGCCATTGCCTCTAATACCGGTGAAAACGCCAACAGCTTGAAGGTCAGGGTTCTTTTGGGACGCAAGGGCGACATCAGCTGGCCCGAACTTGTGATCAAAGCTGGCTTCTAGGGGGTTCTTTCCGGTTGCGGGCTTACCTGAAACCATTGGAGCGCCTTTGCGATAAATGGGCGCGTATACCAGTCCTGAAGGAAGCGTGTTGACGAAATCGAAAAAGTTCATGTAATATGAGAATGTGGTGTTCAAGCCTGTCCCCTGAGTGTGGTTTCGCTCAGGGGATTTTTTATTCTAGCCCGACTTGACGGCTAGGCCATGATCGTATACTATTGGAAGGCATCAGGCAACTGATGCGAAAACCCATCTCGTAATTTCTACGTGAAACTCTCGTCAACATTCCTCCAATCAATGGAGCAACAGGCCGAAGGTAATTCCTCAAAGGATAATTATCTTCGCTACACAAAGTTAGAAGCAGGCAAGCCTGCAAACTTTGCACTTTTAGAGGAAGACCCTCTCTGCTACTGGCTTGTCTGGGCTGACGGTACGGACGGAAGTGCAAAACCTTTCCGCTTCGTGTCTCAACCATCTCAAGCTGACATCGACTCAGAGTTTGGTACTAATTACACTCAAGCTTTGAACTATGACAAGACAGGCCCAAGAAAGCCTCAAGAATGTTTAACCTGGCCAGTTTATAACTGGGACTTAAGTTTGGTTCAAGTTCTTGAAGTTTCCCACGTTTCTTTGGCTCGTCAGTTTGCAAAGTACGGTCTTAATCGAAAGTATTCTAAGAATCTTTTGGGCTGGGACTTTGAGTTAAGCAAGATCCAGGCTGATATGACTCGTTATGAGCTTCTTATCGTTCCCCGCGATGACGAAGAGCATGAAGACGACAAGATGGATGCTGCTTGGGAGAAAGCCCAGAAGAACGGATTCGATCTACAGCAAATGGTTGTAGGCGGCGATCCATTTAATCCAGCAGGCTGATCATTTGGAGCGGCAGGACTAGGTTTTAGCTGAGGCCGAAATCCTGCCTGTCCGCAATCGGTTGTCAAAGCTGCTAGGCCAGGCAGCTTTTTTCCCCATGCAATCAGATTGCAGATATGGATTCCGATCTTGGAACGGTGTTGGTACAGGCTCCCCAGAGGCCCATTTGCCACCGTCAAGGCAGGAACGTCTGTAAGTCCGCTCTTCTTTACAATATGAGGTTTGACCATGATTTCGATTGCAGGGGTAAAAAAATGCCGTCCTTTTTTTGAGGACGGTAAATGGTTTCTTTTCCTTGACGGACACGACGACAAGGTTGTGTTGAGCAGAGCTGGGGCAGAAGATCTGCAAATTGCTCTATGCAACTTGCCTATTTATAAACATCCTGGTCTTTTTTGGGGTTATAATTTTCCAAAAGATCAAGCATTATGTAACTGTGAGTTACCTGAAGCCGGTGATGTTTGCGTTTTTCTAACCAGTCAAGACAACAAAGCTCTTGAAGTCCTTGCCAACCACATGAGTGCTGACCATTGCTGGGAACATGAGTGCTGACCATTTTCAAACAATTTCAAACGATTGGTTTAATCATGCGTAAGAGCAAAAAACCTAGTTTCAAGCCTGCCAGTGAGTTCAAGGTCGTCAAGCTAAGCCGTAATGGCCCGAAGGCTGGTCAATCAACTGAGGCTTGGGAGCGGGGCAAGGTTAAGAGCGACAAGAGATGGGACAAAACCCGCGAAAAAAACTTCAATAATCTGCTGTACTGATGCGTAGTGCTAAGATCACTTTGGATACCTATGCCTTGAATGGCTGAAGACCTAGAAGTTTTTCTAATACCAGAGCCTGTGACTACGGTTTTGGAGGATGGCTGTATACGGATTGATCTTGGGGAGCACAGCTCGATTGTGTCCAGTTTCCATTTGATACAGCCGAAGATCAATTTGCTAACCAAGAAATGGCTGGAGAAACATGCCGGATGACACCCAAGACAAACTGGCAACACTGCGAAGGTGGCATCTAGAGCAAGACAATTCTGGTCCTTTCAGGGTTTATCGGGACGAAGAGGATCGTGAGTATCACTCTGTGACTCACATTTTGAAACACACTGCCCCCGATAGTCAGAAGGATGCTTTGGCGCGATGGTCAAAGAAGCCAGGCAGTGATTTACAAAGACAAATTGCGTGTGATCGTGGGACGGTAGTTCATGAAAAGTGTGAGTATGTGCTCAAGACCGCTTCAAAGCTGGCCCGTCAAAGTGCCAACAAGAAAGGATCGTGGAAGGTTTGGGATGATGGTTTGGCACGTCCTCCAAAAGCCATCACCACCTGGGCACTTAAGAAGTCGATGGAGGGAGCGCCAAAGATTAGTTGGGCAGCCCGTGAGTACGCCAGAGGCATATCCGATTGGCTGGTTAGTGGATCTGTAACAGCGATTCACGCATCAGAGTTCAGCATTAGCCACACATCAGGTTTTGCTGGAACGGCAGACGCCCTAATCGACACATCATTGGGTCTAACGATCTGTGACTTCAAGACAAGCTCTAGGGAGTCAGATAAGCCTGAGGCATGGCTTGTGGATCACCAGGACCAGCTTGGCGCTTATAGCCTTGGATTACAGGAGATGATCGGCCTAAGGGTGAAAGCTGGAGCGATTGTGATTGGGAAGCCTGACGGCACTATGCAATTAAGGATGATGAGCGAATTAGAGATGCGTGGATGTGAGTGTCGATGGTCTGAGCGTCTTAGTCGTTATCAAGCTATGTTGGCGCTTGGAGCGTTGAATCTCGATGCCGCGTAGAGCAGAGCAAGTTAGCAGGGCTGCTAACGAGCGAGAAGTATTCGAGAACATTGATAGAGCAAAGGAGGAAGCAGCGTCAGCTGCAAGCCCCCAAGGATTAACAGCACTTGCCCAAGGATTCTGGTTTAGGAACGAAAGGGAAAAAAATCGCCGTAATAGGCGATGAACTTAGAAAGAGCTTTAGAGGAACTATTCACAGGACAAAAGAACGTTGCCAAACAAGCCAGAGAGCTTGAGATGACAACAGAAGAACTAAAGACAGTATTCCGGGAATACGCAACAAAACGCCCCATCAATGTTAATGATGAGGACGTTTGGAACGCAGACACAGAACCAGCATGGCCTTATGCGTGATCGTTTTCGATTGGAGCGGAAGGTTGATCATCAAAGGAATCAAGCCAATCACGTAAGGCTTGACCAGTCGGCAAAGATTTCGGCCAAGCACAAAACTTTAATAGGCTTGCTTTGTTATAAAACATCCTAGAAGTGTTAGGTTTCCAGGCTACATAGATGGGAGAAGGTCCATCTTTATGTAGAGACCGCTCAACAAATAGGGTATTTGGAACGTGAAATTGTTCAGGTTTCATTTGGCTACGGTGTTGGATCGTAATTTACTATTTCATCGACCAGTGGGATGATTTCATCCTCTAAAACATCTAAAGATCCAATCATTAAATGCTGGTCCATTTCATGACGCTTGTTTTCACGTCTAACGATAGATTCAAGCTCCTTCAAGATGTTTTCTAATCTTTTGAGTTCGCTTTGTTGTATGGGCTGATAATGATAAACCATAAGAAAGAAAAAAGAGTGGAACGTTTTAACCCTGGAACTTGAGTGCTTCAATGGCATCCAGATGATCCTGCATTTCAGCTTCGCGTTGCCAATAGCTTTCTGCGTGCTTAGCTAGCCATTCATCGATAGCTTCATTAATTAGGGCATCCCTGGAACGTCCATCGATAGCAGCCATCTCCGCCATTGTTTTTCGACGACTCCAGCTTTCAAAGTGCTGGAGCTGTTTCATCAAATCATCGTGTGCCTTTTTAGTAAGACCTGGTGCGTCTGGCTGGTTCGCTAGGAACTCTCGCCCTGCATCGGATAGGAAAGCCATCACGCTTCCTGCTCCCAGTCGTACTTAGCAACCATCTGCTTACATCCCTGGCACGTCAGAGCAGACCATGCAAAGTGGTAGACACGTCCAATGTGACCACACTGCGGGCATTTGATAAACGTTCCCCGTTGCTTAACCCTGGAACGTTTTGTCACAGGCTTCCATCCTTTCTGGAACGGTATAAAGAACTGGCCCGGCTTGCCGTTCATCGTTACCCCATCTTTATGGGTCAATCCGATGTAATTGTCGTTATCAGGGCATTTAATTAGGAACTCATCAATCTGTGGAGCGTAAATAACGATGTAGGCGTGGGACGCCCAGTGGACTGTTTTGCCAGCCATTACAGCGGCTTTGATTTCAGCGAGTTGCATTTTGGTTGTCCAAGTAAGCGTGGATGCGGTTTTGTAGATCTGTGAGAATGGCTGCTCGTTGGCACGTATTCCAGCCTTTCTTTTCCAGGAATGACATTTCCCAGAAGATAGAGTCAGCCAGTAGAGCTAGTTCGTTGTCTGTGAGTTGCATGATGGAACGTATGTATGAGACAAAATCTCAGGTTATTTGAGACAAACCACCCATACGGGCGAGCCTTTCGTATTCACGAACTAGACGTGCATAGTCTTGAACGTTGCCAGCTTTAAAAGCCGTGATTAACAGCTGGCGCGTCATTCGCATCAATGCGTCGCGGTCTTCAAAGCTGACTCCTGGAACGGAATCGGCGTCGATGCTGCCATCTTCTGCAAAGCGTTCAAGGTCTGCAGATTCGCAGTCTCGGTAGGCCGTCGCTCTGCTGATGCCATAGTCACGTTGGAGCGTTGCAGCAACGTCAGCGGTTTGCAGGCCCATGTCTAGAAGTCGCTTCGCTTCCGCTAGTTGTGCGTCTCGTTGTTGGTTGGTCCGTTTCATTCAGCGATTTCCCACTGAACGTCATCGAGGCAAACCGTGATGTCTGCAAAGCAGCGAGCCGGTCCGAATTGGGCAGGCTCTGCAATGTCGGGAGGGTAGACGACAGCCGGACTCGTTTGCACCATATCGTCCACGATGGCCGTTACGCGAAGCTGAACTACTCCGTGTTGGTCCGATCTGCTGATTACGTCTGCCTCCTCGATTCTTAGGACGTGTTGGCTCATTGGTTGATTTTGCTTTCTACTCTGCTACAGTAGCATCAGTTAAACCAACACCGCAACCATGCACACAACTACCGAGCAAGTGCAAGTCCGTAACCAGTTCAACGCCCTGTGCAACCTGACCGAAGGTAACCTGGTCCGTCTACTGAATGACTGGCAGGATCAAAAGGTGTGGAAGGTCAGCGGCCACGGTGGCGCAGTTGCCAAGCTTTCCAAGCAGTTTGAGCAATACTGCCAGCAGAACGGATACAACCAACAGGGAAAACCCTTCCTTTGTCTGGTGGGACGTTACGGGGCCTTAAACGTATTCATCCGTGCTACTTGCTATCCAGGAGGAGAAGGAACCCCGATCAACCTCTCGGCCGATGTTTGCCTGGCACGTTTCGATGATCAGACCGGCATCATGATACGGCTGCTGGAGTGTTACAAACGCCGCGTAGATTACACACTAGAAGAGATCCAAGCAAAAGCAAAACGTGCTTACCAACTGGAAGCCGAAGCCCGTGAACTGCGCTCTTCTATCTCCGATTTCAGGTGACATTAAAAAGCCCCCTAATCGGGGGCCGTTTTGTTTTCACAGCTTGGCAAGCCGTGGATGACATGGCTCGTCTGGCCACTCAAAAGAGATAGATGAGTCAGCCGCTATTTTGTGCCCTAGGTCTAGCACCGCTTTACGTCGGCCTTTAACCTCGCGTCTGCTGTCCTCGTGCCATAGGGTTGTTAAATACTCATCACAGCGTTTTAGTTCTGCTGAAATGTAATCTAACTGCTGTTTAGGTGTTAGTGACATTTTTAAATAAAAGAAAGCCCCAGAGCGTTAACCCTGGGGCGTTTGATTAGACGAAGGAAGGAAGCTCAAGCGGGAGTGTTACCACTTTGAAGAGATAACGGTCTCCGTCAACTGCACGGCAAGCCCGAAGGAAGGACTCAGCCTGTTCCTTGGTGCGTGGTCGTCCACCGTAAGTGGGAACCACCCAACCCGATTCTATGCCCGCGTAGCGGGTAACTAGATGCCGCATTGTGCTACCTCGGTTGCTTGTGCTTCTGCTTTCTTGGACTCCCAGCGTTTGAGAACAGTGGCGAGTTCTGTCGAGAGATTCTCTAGGAACTGACGCTGCTCTGCGCTCTCTTCGCGATACCCGGCGCTTCTGACGTAGTTCAGGATGCCTCCGCGCAGATACTGCGTAGAAACACCATCGAGAACCACGGAATCACCGTGTTGAGTATCGCGAATGGTGATGTTACTGTCATCGCCCCACCCATAAGTGTGGAGCTCGACGGCACAGCCACCTAAGCCGCGGAATTTTGTCTCAGTTGCTTTTTGCATTTGTTGGAGTAGAATGAATTACATTGTGCTCTATCACACGCGGCGCAGGATTGACTGATTGCCACAGCGCCGGACATAAGGGCGCATGGAGTCTCCCGCGTAATCGCGTGCTTCTGCTATGCGATTGTCAAGGTTCGGGAAGAAAGGTGAGCTGGATTGCCCTCCTCTCCTCATGTATATAGTATAGCACATTGTGCTCGACTATGGGGGTATCATTGCGATCTTAACATTTCTTTAAGGTCCCCCAGGGGACTTAAATAAATACTGCCAAACCTATCTACTGTGCTACCCGGGGGCAGGGGTCAGAAAACACACTTCTTATGTGCTACACCCCAAAATAAAAGAGACCCTATATTTAGCCTTACATGTTGCTATTGTGGCTGCACAGGTTGTTTCCGAGTTATGGACGAAAATACACCCGAAGAGAAGGAAGTAAAACGAATCGGTGGTCCAAAAAACCCGAAGGACATCCAAGACGCCCGTATTCTCCGCTTATATCGCCGCCAATTAGAAGGCTTACCCGCTCTCCAGCTGGTACTTGACCACGCAAGCAAAGAACAGGTGGGACGTGCCACTGCATTCCGCGACTGGAAAGCAGTCCAGGTACTAAATCGCGAAGATTTTGAGCGCGAACGCGAAGATATGGCCTCCAGAATATTTTCTATGCGCTCCCGCCTCTACAACTCAGCCATAAAGCGAGGCCAAACACAAACAGCTGCTAACGTTCTCGATTCCCTGGCACGTATGGTCGGTTGTGACCAAGTGCAAGAAAGTAGCACATTGCCCGAGATCCACGTTAGGATCGAAAAACCCGAGTAAACACCACTTTTGGCGAAAACACTTGATATAAGCCTTCGCCCTGCCCAAGGCATTGTATTTAGCGCCAAAGAAAGGTTCCGCATACTGGTCGCGGGTCGCCGCTTCGGCAAATCCTACCTTTCCTGCATTGAACTATTTACCAAAGCCCTGGAACGTCCCGGCGAAACCTATTTTTACTGCGCCCCAACGTATCGAATGGCGAAAGACATCGCCTGGAAAACGTTAAAAAAGACAATCCCAAAAGAATATATCCGCTCCAAAAACGAAACTGACTTACGCCTAGACCTTGTAAACGATTCCACGATTGAACTAAAGGGCACAGAGAATGCAATGGCACTTCGTGGCCGTTCTTTAGCAGGAGTAGTTCTAGACGAAGCCGCCTTCATGGAATCAGAAGTCTGGTTCGAGGTAATCCGCCCCGCTTTAGCGGACAAACAAGGCTGGGCACTCTTCATATCCACCCCGGATGGAACGGCCAGCTGGTTTTACGACTTGTGGTGCTATTGCGAAGAGGACAAAACGGGCGACTGGATCCGCTGGTGCTACACAACAATCGAAGGTGGCAATGTTCCCGCACACGAAGTCGAAGCAGCCCGAACCCAACTCGACGCTCGTACATTCCGCCAAGAATTTGAAGCCAGCTTCGAGAATCTAACGGGCTTAGTCGCTATAAGTTTCAGCGACGAAAACATATCCACCGAAGCCAAAGACATCAAGATACTGCCATTACTACTAGGCGTTGACTTCAACGTTGATCCAATGTCTGGCATCTGCGCCGTAAAAGACAACGGCACCCTATACGTCTTCGACGAAATCATGCTTCGCGGCGGAGCAACAACCTGGGATTTTGCGGAAGAAGTAACCCGCCGCTATGGCGTGGACCGTCGAGTAATTGCGTGCCCTGACCCCACAGGCGGCGCAAGAAAAACTTCTGGCATCGGCGTAACAGACCACACTATTTTGCGTCGCAGCGGTTTCAACGTTCAATCACCAAAAGCACCCTGGAAAATCCGCGACAAAATCACAGCAGTAAACACCGCATTATTCGATGCTGCTGGAGCGCGAAGAACTGTAATCCACCCACGCTGCAAGCAATTAATCAAAGATTTAAGGACGCTAACTTACACACCGAACACCGGCCTACCCAACAAAAACTTAGGAGTAGACCACGCATTCGACGCCTTCGGGTATTTAGTTTTACAACAGTTTAATTTAGCCAAACCCGAAACTATGGGCACTACTTCTCACCGGTTGTATTAAAGTGAAGCGATTAAAAGGAATGCCCTGCCCTGCTTGTGGGTCGGAGGGTACAAAAGTCGTGTGCACTTATACGTCACAAGATGATGATGTAGTGCGATTTCGTATTTGCGAAAAATGCGGCAAGAAGTTTAGGACGATCCAGCCGCCTGAAGACATCTTGTCAAGCACAATAGTAGTTAAATACCATCCTCGGGAGAGCGAGGAGCATAAAGGCAAGAAGGTCATACTTGAGTGCGACCCGCAATTGGCCTAGAATAAGGAGACTTAAGGTCTTGATATGGCTTACGGTATGGCGGCCAAGAAAAAACCAGCAAAAAAGCGTGGTTTGTACGCCAATATCAAGGCAAAACGTGATCGAATCGAGGCGGGCTCTGGCGAAAAGATGCGTAAGCCAGGCGCTAAAGGCGCTCCAACCGCGAAAGCGTTTAAGAAAGCTGCGAAAACTGCAAAAAAATCGAGCCGCAAAGCGGCGGGAAGTAGAAAATAATGGCTGCTGTTGTAAATACGGCTGTTGACAGGTTTACTAACGCTGTCGAACACACAGGATCAGAGATGACCAGTGTGGATGACTGGATGCAAGTCCATGCCCATTCTGCTAGTTATTCTTTTGCTGCAAACGTTTCATCTAGCGGCAATTTTACGCTTGCCTTAGAGGCAAATTTCAACGGCAACGGCTCTTGGTTCACGATTGACACCAGCAAGACAATCAACTCAGCCGGTCAATACGTTTATTTCTACGACGGCAAGCCTGCCACTACTATCCGTATGCGAATTGCGTCCATTTCATCTGGTACGGTTTCGTTAATGCCGCACATCACCGTGACCTACCACGGTTAAGCAGTTAGACTGTTAGGCATAGAACCTTCCTATGTCTACCAATGGCTGTTATTCGAGGAGAAGAGGGCGCTGTCCAGTTTGCCCCTACTGGTAGTGGCAACGCAACAATCGTGGGCACTCGTAGCTGGTCACTCAGTATCACAAAGGACACACTTGACACCACCAAGCAGGGCGACACCTTCCGTTCCAATGTCGGAAGCATGATCTCTGGCTCTGGCACGGTTGAGCTTGTCTATGACCCTGACGCAACTGGTCAACCTACCTTTATCGAGGACATTGTTACGGCTGCTGATCCAGCAGACGCAACCTTTGAGTTGTTCACTAAAGGAACAACAAGCGGTACTGATTCAGTGAGTTTTGCTGGAATTATTACCAGCATGGATATTGGATCTACTGCCGGTGATCTTGTGGTTGCAACTTGCAACTTCATCACCAGCGGAGCAATCACCAGCAACCTTGAGTAAAGGTTGATCTGATGGTTGAATATCGCGGCGAACGCTTCGCTGGCTACAACAAACCTAAACGTACTCCGAGCCACCCGACAAAATCCCATGCCGTTTTGGTAAAGGAAGGGGACAAGGTTCGGTTACTCCGATTCGGACAACAGGGAGTCAGTGGCTCACCAAAACGTGAAGGGGAATCTGTAGCAGCAAAGCGTCGTCGTGAATCGTTTAAGGCTCGCCACGCAGCCAACATAAAGCGTGGCAAGCTTTCCCCTGCTTACTGGGCCAATCGCGTGAAATGGTGACATGACTTACTCCGTCCCTGGCTCGGTACGCACCCATCTCGTCAGTTCTTCTTATCTAGGAAGTGTTGA
>JGI24003J15210_10001360_pt1 | contig 10736 bp, 3 predicted proteins | sample LinPmetageLP28_FD_15210 | JGI IMG/M metagenome (IMG submission 15210)
CGCACTCGTGGGGAACCGTGGCACTTATCATGTGTAACTACAGGTAATGCCAGCGTCATTGAACGTATTTCAGCGGACAAGCAAGCGCCGAAAGCAGAGGCGCAGAGGATATTGGAGTGGAGAGCGCAACGTGTATTCGACAGCACGGAGGAGAAAGGAGAGACCGATAAGTTCGATATATCCATAACAGAAAACTATGGGCACGCGGGGCCGATCTACATTCAATATGTCATACAGAACCTAGAAGACGTGCGGAACTTAGTCTTCCACATGCAGCGTAAAATTGACAAAGCAGCGGGGCTTACAGCGGAGAACCGCTTTTGGTCTGCCGGAGCCGCTACCACACTAGCTGGTGCGTACATTGCGAATGAACTAGGACTTATTGATTACGATATGAAAGCACTTGGCAAGTGGGTTGTGAAGCTACTGAAGGACAACCTAGAGTCGGTGGGTGACATGGGCGTGTCTATCGAACAGACATTGAGCGACTACCTTACCGAGAACTACAACAACGTGCTGATACTCAAGAGCACGGATGACTTACGTAGCAACTCTGGCAATGGGCTGGACTCTATCGTCATACCAGACGCACTGCCGAAGGGTAAGCTAGTGGCGCGGTATGAGACAGACACCAAGAAGGCGTACGTCGTACCGAGGTTCTTGAAGTCTTGGTGTGCGACACATCAGGTGAACTACAGTGCCNTAGTGGAAGGCATGATGAAGANCATGGGTGGGAAACGTGTGCAGATGCGGCTTGGAAAGGGCACTCATGCAGGGTCAATGATACCCAACATGCGAGTGATAGCTGTTGACTGTAACTTGTTTGGAGAAACTACTGTGAGCGAGGACAACCTATATGACGACAACATTCATGGCGGCGATACAGGCGCAGAAGAAAGCGGCGGAGCTGGGGAAGAAGTTTAGGAACGTTACTTCCTCTCCACACGACAACAGAAGTCTAAAGCAAAAGCCGACGTACTCGCAGTACGAGATAGAGCAGGTGTTAGCTCTGTACGCCAAGGGTAAGAAACGTGCAGAGATAGCTAAGACCACCGGCCTGAAAGCTCATGCTGTGTATAACATCACATACCGTTACCGTTTAGTAGACGGCAAGGCAAAGAAAACAGCGCCACAGTGGCAGACATAGCCCTCAAGACACGCGACTTGAACCCTGATGGGGTACGTATCGTCGTAGATTGGGGAGCTATGGTGGTAGGCAGTTCGGTGTTCATACCGTGCGTCGATACAGATAAGGCTATGCAGCAGGTCAAACGCATCTGCGTGGACGAGATGGAGTGGGATATACGGGCTAAGGGCGTCTTAGAAGGTGCGTTTTTAGGTGTTCGTGTTTGGAGATTGGTGTGATACGATCCGCCCCGATAAGGTCAGTCGGTCTCCTCCTGTTGAGTCTTATCTCCATCCGCCCCTCTGCCGTAGCACCCCTTCCTACGGTAGGGGGGTTTTTATAAGAACCCTTGCGCGTCTACCGCAGCTTTCATATACGGTGATAGCGTCGTCCCATTGTGCATTTCAGCAGAGCGAGTCATGTGCCCTATCATAGATCTTTCTATGGTATCTGGGCCTATAGCTTTTTTAGGATCACGCTGCACTGCACTGGATTTGTTGAACTCCATGATCTCGTTGAACACGTCCGACATACCCTCAGTGTCACCAAACCTAAGCGCCACGTAGTAACTTCTTAGCAGGTCGCGCCGTTTACCACTTGCAGCTACGTCTATGCGTTTGCCCGCAGAGGTTTCGTCTGCTTGTCTGGTGTACTCAACAGGCGGAAAGCCCATCAACTGCGTTAATAACTCGCCACTTGTGATGTCGTCGTAGATAGGATCACCACGCCGAGTCAAAATGCCTTCATCCCTTGGGTACCTGATAACAGCTTTATAGGCGTTACGCACTGCCCCCGGCATAAGATCTTCTGCGCCTCGTTCTATCTCGCCCTTACGCAGTTTGTCTATACCCTCTCTACCTCGTGCATAGATGCTCCACGCAGGCCCACCGAACAAGTGAGCGAACTCTTCTTCTGGCGATGGATCACTGTTAAACCTGTCAGCCTCAAACAGTAGGTCGGTCAGCTTGACACGTTGCGACACATCGACTCCAGTTATCTCAGACAGAGCGCCCTTAAACAGCACGTCGCTGTCTAGGTACTGCCGAAGCACGGTGTCGGCATCTTCTTCGTAGTCTTCTTTGAACATGTCATAGAGCATAGCCACTGCACCGTACAACGGTAGTCCCTGCGCTCCTGCAAAGAACAAAGCGGATAGGTGTACGCCAGCAAGCTGTTTTAGAGCCTCGTCACGTAACGTCTTGCTCTTAGCGTCATCACCCGGAAAGAAATTTTCTACAGCTTGTCTACCAGACTTAAACATCGTGTAGTACATCTGAATGCCATACGCTTTGTACATCAGGGCAACACGTCCAATGTTACTGCGTGCATAACGAGGGCCGGTTTCTAACGTAGCGCCGCCGTTGATTAACTGTGTCTCACGTACAGCTTCTTCGGCAGCTTTCTGTGTATCACCGTCAAACTTTTTAAGAGCTAGTTTATACGCTGTCACCATAGTGACTTGTCGGTTCATCACCTCTGCTTCGTGAAACATAAGGGCGGAAGCGTTCGTCACTGCATCGAACTTAGACATCCTACGCCCTGCTTGACTCGTGCTGAGTGTGTCGGCAATAAACGAGGAGTTGAGTTGGCCCCGCCGAGCAGCAAGCTCTATCAGCGGTATAAGCTCTTTCAATTCATCGGCGCGTTCTGCATCAAGGTCTAAGTCCTCACGCACCGTATAGACGAGATTACCTTTTTCATCACGAGTAAACGTGTAGTAGTTGTCCAGTGAAGGCAACGACTTTTCGGTAAGAGCGACTTTTGCCGACTCTAAATCACCTTCACGTAAGGCATCTTTTATCGAACTTGGTGTTTGTGTATCTCCAAATAGGCTTTCAGTGGTTCTGTTGCTTGGGGCACCCATAAACAACTTAGTAGCACCACCCAAAGCGGTTCGCGTAGCGCCGAACCCATACTTGCCTGCCAGCATTGGGTACGCAAACAGGGGTATCTGAGATAAGTTGACCAATGCCGACGAAGCGTTGAAGCCGATTGTCCACAGAAACGCCATACGGTTTGCATTCTTGGCTAGGCTATCGAGTGGAGGATTAACGGCAAATCTGGCGCGATCCACCACTTCCGCTATCTCTGGGCTATTTTTCATTTCGGGGTTAGCTTCGACCATTTTTTGCACGGCGTCGTCGATTAACCGCGAGTTCTTGATGCGCTCCACTTGACGTGCCAGATCAAAAGCCTTCGTACGGGCTGCTTCTACAGCGTCTACGTCATAACCCTCAGTGCCCTTACGTCGAAGCAATGACTTAGCAAAAGAAGACTCTGGTAGGTACTCAATAAACAGACGTGTTATCTGCTCTTGAACTTCGTCGAAGTTTTCTTTTTGCTCTTGCGTCATCCCCTTTTTCTGAGCGTCCATAATCCCTAATATCGTAGAGACAAAAGAGCCGGAAGGTGCGTTTTCGTAGGAAGTCTTGTCGTTAGGATTAAACGTCTTTGCGTCATAGCCTTCTGCTTCATACGCTTCCATTGCTCTTAGACGTTCTCCAGCACTTTCAAAAGCGAACACAGCGGAGTCGGCACCTTCTTTGGGGTTCTTTACAGACAAGAAATACGTGCCGGTACGAGTCAACGGGAAGTATGGCTCCAACTTAGTTGCCTCTAACATCTTAGCGTACAGGCTATTTTTAAGCGCGACTTTCTGTTGATCTTCAATCGGCAGACCGTCAATACGATTTTGTAACGTATCAGTTAGTTGGTTATATTGATCTTTATACAATTTACGTAAGTTGGAATACGCCCTTCTACCTTCAGCGCCAACAGTGGGGCTATCGTAGATGGCTCGTAACTCTTTGTAGCGGTCTATCTTTAGCTGCGTCGTGATATTACCAGCGGCGTCTTCGAGTTCTATAGTCTGCTGCTTATAACGATCTTTCGCCTCTTGCAGCGTAATCTCTGGGTCTACTTGGTCAATGGTGCTGTCGTAGATTAAGTTGTTCCACGCTTTCATCGTATTTTCAGACTGTTTAGCGGCCCACTCTCGGATAGGACTTAGCTTCTGCCTGACCGATTGTTCTGCGGTAGTTAAGCCACCACGTTGATTCTCTATGGCAGCAAAAACTTCATTTACGCCCGCTACTCCAGCCCTTTCAAGCTCTACTTCGACGGCGTTGTTAGGTAAGAAACCAAGTATCTTACGTTTTAGCCCAACTTCAGTCTGTCCAGCAGTGAGCGCCCTATAGTTGTCAGATACTTTCTCTACGGCGCGAGCTATCGACCCTTTAGGTAATGAGTCTTTTATTCCTTGCTCTACCTTTCGCACACCAGCAGGATCGGACAGAGATGCCAACATGGGTGCGCCACGGTGTTTAGCGGCGGGTGCCAGTATCTCTTCGATTAGCAGTTCTGCTTCACGCTGCGCGGTGCCCCGCTGACCAAGGCCGAGGAAGTTAGATACAACCCTGACGAATTCTTGCCAGACACTAAGCGGCCTACCCTTTGGGTTGATTCGAGCTAGCTCGCTTTGAAAGGTAGGGTTAGTGAACGCTTCTGCTACAAATTCTTCTACGTTTGTAGCCCCGTACTGCCCAGATAAAAACTCTTTACTGCCTTCATACAGCTTGGTTAGCTTTTTAGCTGTGGGGTTGGACGGGTTACGTAAGGCATTTATTGTTGCCGCGTGCGCCATTTCATGCAGAAGGACGTAAGAGTCAGCGTAATCGCCATCCAGTATTATCGTGTTGTCTTTTGGAGAGAACAATCCGTCAACCTGCAACCCACCACGAGTGCCTAACTGAGCGGCTGTGGCTGTAATTATCCTAGTGTCACCACTAAACTCGGATAGCTTCTTCGCTATGCGCGATATGAACTTATCTCCTGACCTGTCAGACAGTTCTAGCAAGGCACGCCGCAGTTCGTTTTTGCGTACGGCACGTTTCACAGGATCAGGTAGTGGTGCAGTTAGCACATCTGAAGAACTGCTAGGCGGCGCATAAAGAATTTGCTCAGACGCTAGTCGCATTGCCTCTGCTTTGCTTAAACCCTCTTCTTTTACGAGCCTGTCTCTTTCTGCACGGCGTTCTGCTAGTAGACTTTGGTTGTCCGCCTTGACCTGTTGAGGGGTACGTGTGTCCACATCCGCTGTGGATTCTTCTACGACAGGTTCTACCGGGGCGGGTGTGGGTTCCTTCGCTAAAACTTCTTCTACAGTAGGTGTAGTTTCGGCAGTAGCTGGCATAACCTGCTGTGCGCGACGTTGTAGCTCTACAGTTTCTTGAGGTACTACTTCTACGTCTACATCAGGGAGTTGCTTGTTGGCGTTAATACCTGCCGCAAGCACGTTCCGAAACTGCTTTTCTGCTCTGTTTAGGCTGCGCTGATTTGCTTGTGTTGGCCTTGTCGCCAACGCCTGCTCTGCTTCTACTACTGCACGTCTAGCATCAGCTATCTCGACCCTTAGTTCACGAGTAGGAGGTGTAGTTGGCTCTGCTAATGCAGTTGGCTCTGCTCTTGTTCCAGAAACAGGTCGTCCAACGCTTCTTCCAACATCTCCCACTGCTGTTCTGTCAGGTGCATCAGTTGCCACGGGATCTTGACCGCTTGCTGGGATTCCCACGCCTTGTAAATCAACCGCATCGCCTGTTCGATCTCTTTCTGCAACAGGTTTTCTTTTGGGTGGGGTAGGTAGATCACGTTGCTCACTAGGCACTCCTTCTAGCAATCGGGTAACACCACGCCGAACCTTTTGAGATTTTAGCCGGTTAGCTTCGTTAGTTAGCTCAACCCGAACTTCTGGGTCGTCTAAGTCTTTACCTATAACACGTTTACGTACGGCAGCATTCGGCGCGAAACCGGCGGTAGTAAGGTCTTCTTCTGTGACAGGACGTGTTTCAGGTGCGGGTACGACTTCTGGTTCTACGGCGGTTTCTTCTGCTACAGCAAGTTCAGTCGGAAATAGGTCAGGCTGTTCTCGTTGAGCAATCTCAGCACGTTCTCTACCTGTCCGCACTTCGTCAGATACTGGCTCTTCAGTAATCTGTTGTTCTCTGTCACGTAAGTTGGTTCGATCTAAGGCTTCTTGTCTACCTAACACCTCACCTTCTGGTGTTACAGCTAACGTCTCACCAGCAATGGTCTCACCTTCGGGCGCAGGTAACCCCTGTAACTGTGGCCCAATACGTTCTGGCTCTAGCCCCGGCAGCGGTAACTGGTCAGGACTTGCTTCAGCAGCACGTTCTTCCTCAAACAGCCTGTCGCGCTCTTCCTGATCTATGTCGTCTATGACTTCATCTATCTCAGGAGTGCGCCTTTCTGCGTCATCGAACAGTTCAAGTTGAGTGCCTGCCGGTACATCAGTCTCTTCAACAGCATCACCAACGGTTTTGCCTGCTCGTCGTGGAGCAAATAGATCAACAAGTCCCTGCAAGATGGCACCTGCTCCACCACCCAGTGCGGCTTCTTCTGCGGTGCCACCAAATGTCTGAGCAGCAGCGTTGTACTCTTGTTCGTTAAGGTTTTGCAGTATGTTGGATGCAGCTTCCTGCGCGGCTTCTGCACCACCCGTTATACCCGCGCTGTAAATGCGTTCACCTATGGTCTCGACCTTATCAGGCGGTATCTTGTCTAGTAGTGCTTCTAGCTTGGGCATGTCGGCAAACTTAACTACCCGCGTAATGGGTAGAATATCCAACAGGCCGATTGCTGTACCCCGCAAGGCGGCGCTTCCACGTTCTTCTTCGGTAGCTTCAGCCGCACGGGCACGTTCACTTGCTTCACCAGTACCGGCAGCACCAGCAGCGAGCGCACCAAGACCTAGACCTACAGCGCCGGGGGCACCAGCTAGACCCGCAGCAACAGGCACGGCAGCAAGGCCCGCTATAGACCCAAGTGCGGAGCTTAGTTTGTAGGTAACAGACTCTGGGTCGCCGCCTTCAGGACGGAAGGACTCGGCAATAGACTGAATTCGTTGTCGCGCCGCAAGTTCACTTTGCTCTTCTAGCGGTGCCGCAAGGCCAAGCGCAGCCATCTCACCTACACCAACGGCACCTGCACCGAATCCAGAGGTAATGTCTTCAAAGAACCCGGTTTCTTCGGGCGTAGATATAGGTGCAGGTATGTCCCCTGCTCGCCGCCTTATCTCTTCAGCACGGCGGGCTACACGTTGGTCATAGGAGTCAGTAGGTGCTTCAGCCGCCCTAATAGCTTGCCGTATTATTCTCGCACTCTCTGTATCCCCCGCAGCTTCTGCGTTCCTTAATGCGGCTTGGGCCTGCTGTAGTGTAGGCATTAGGGAGCCGACGTATACTGAGCTATTCGAGCACCGGCATCTGAACTAGAAGATATATCTTCTCCTGTCACTGATTGACTAACTCTTTTTAGTGCGTCTTCACGTAGGGTTGCTATCGCGCCTTCTCTACCAGCAAATTGCTGCTGTACTTCCACCTGTGCCGCAGCGTATGTGGTATTTTCTTCGTCGGTCAAGGGAGCGCCCAGTCTACCTTTCTGTGCTATTGTTGGCCCTACTATTCGTTCTATCTCAGTCAGCTTTGCAGCTTCCAAAGCAGCTTGCTGCTTATCAAGTCCGGCAAATGCCACCTGAAGTATGTTTGCATCAGCGTTACGTCCCGATATGACTCTAGATAGTGCGTTCTGTTCGTTAGCGGATAAAGAAGCAAGTATGTCCGCTTGCATCTGTCTATTGTTCATGCCCGCGTTGTACGACGCTCTGTAGTCTTCTCTATCTTGGCCTTCTAGGTTAGATAGATCTCTTACAGCGTTACTGCGTGTGGTCAGGTAGGACTGTAGGGCATTATCGTATGAGTCCACTGCTTCTTGCCCAGCAACTTTCTGTAGTTCCATACGTGTGTTCTGTATGGCTTTACGGTCAGTAAGGTACTTATCATCACGGGCGCGGCGGGCATCTTCTTGTTCTACGTACTTCTCTGCACCTTGACTAAAGCCTGCGCCTAAAAACTCAACCAGATCTCTACGTCTCTGTGTTTCTGCGTTCTTATCTCGTAGTGCAGCTAAACCAGTTAGTTGTTCTTCAAAGTCTTTACGAGACTGACCGTCTGGCCCCATACCCATAAGTTCTAGCGCACGGGCTTCTCGTTTTGTGCTTTCAGCACGAGCCTCATCAAGAGACATTATACCTTCGTCTATAGCACCGCGTAGCTTCTCGCTAGGCGCTGGCGGCTTAAACTCAGGCATATCTTTAGTAAATAGGTCGGTCTGCGCTTTTGTTATAGCAGCTAACCCAGAAAGTGGCGCTTCTTCTGCGCTTTGTTTTTCTTCTACCGCTCTAGCAATAATAGCTTCTTTTTCTTTTGCGCGACGTGCCGCTACTTCTTCATTCGTTGGGGCAAAAGAATCATCTTTTGGTGGGTATAAGTTTGGCTGCGCTACGCTCGCTATCCCTGCTTGTGCAGTTTCGTCTTTTATCCCTACGCTAGGCTCTTCACCTCTCTCGCTTCTTTGCCTTCTTTTGATTCTTTCCGGCGTAAAACCTTCGGTGCCAAGGGCTGAGAAAAGACGCTCAACGGCGCTTTTGCCCTCTGGGTTGCTACGTATCATTTCTATAGCTCTATCTCGATCTATAGTCCTACCTAGCCTTTGTTGTAATGCTTGTATTTGGTCTTCTGTGACTTCTACCGGCCCTTCATCTTCTGACCCATTAGCAAACGCAACAATACCGCCGCCAGCTAACTGCACTGGACGTGCTTGGCTCATAACACCTTGTGGCTGCTGTGGCATCTGCTGTGGAGCGCCTTGGGGCATACGTGGGCCACCTTGAGGCATACCTTGCCGTGCGCGATTTACAGTGTCCGTTTCGCTTGGGCCTACGCCCATATCTTTGGCAGCTTGTTGGCGGTATTCGCCCATAAGTCCCTGCTGCATTTGATCTTTGATCGTTGCAGGGTTGCCTTGCGCTTGCATGGCTTGGTTGCGCTTTACTGCATCAAGGTCTTTCTTGAGTTGCTGCATAGCAAGCAAATCGACCAGTTCTTTGGTCATGTTGGCACGTTTTTGCAGCTCTTGGGGTCTACCCATATAAGCGTCTTTCGTGCGTTCGATCTGACTAAGGGGATTATCTAACATTAACTGACTACCTATGTTGTAGTGCCGCCACCGCCACCACTACCGCCTCTCAATAATTTTTCAAAGTATGCCAAGACATCGCCTGTCCCAGAAGTCAATTGATCCAAAGAAGATGGATCTACAAATGACCTAGATGAAGTTGATATTGGTAGTCCATCTATCATTCGTCGCATGAAATCTAGTTGCTCATATGGATACTGTTGTTCTTGTTGGTACTGCAAGTAATCAGCGGTAATGCCTTCTTGCTCAATACCTCGTTGTTCTTGTCCAGCACCACGCATATCACGTAGTGCACTTAGGCCGTATCGACGGTCAGCTTCTTCTGCTGCGATCCTGCGGCGTTCTTGTTCGTTAAACTGCTCACGTTCTCGCTCTTGTCGTTCTATCTCTCGACGTTGCTCTTCGTTAAACTGTGTCCTACGACGTTCATCAAACTGAGAAAGACGATCACCTTCTATATTAAACTGCCCTCTACGAGCAGCTTCATCAGTACGTAGGCCAGCTTGTTCTTTGTTAAACTGATCTAAGCCGACTTCAGCAATACGCTGACGCATCTCTTGTTCAGTATTGAATTGTTGTTGTGCCTGACCAAAAGCCTCGGAGTAACCCCTGCCGGTAATATCGGCAAGTTGTTGCCCTAAATTACGCCCGCCCTCTGCTTCCATAATAGCTTGACGAGATCCACCAAAAGCACCTGCACGGGACAATCGACCTGCATCTGCAATACGTTGCATTTCTGCCTGCCTAGAGGCTTCGCGCAGTTGTGGTTCTAATGCAGCTTGTAGGTAGGGGTTCATGTACTGTTGTGCAGCTTGCCCAGTAAAACTACCTGCTTGCATGCCAGATAAATCGGCAGAACCAGCGGTAAACCCCGGTGAGTANCCTTGACCNGCTGCACTACCAAAACCAAANGTNCCNCCAGCGGTCATGTCACCNCCAAAAGAACCTATGCCCGTTTGTTGGTTGGGATCTAAACCAGCNTAGCCAGCAAAAGCCNNATCTTGTAAGCCGCTAGCACCAGCAGTGAGTGGGCCACCGTATGCCTCGTAAGGCTTGTCAGCAAGTGCTTTTGCTTTACCAAGCATCTCACCGACATAGGGGCCAGCAAACTTAGTTAGTCCTTCTGACGTACCTGATTCTTGTCCTACGTAGTCAACCATGACTTATGACATCCTCTTGGATAACATCGCAAGCACTTGATCTGCGTCGATGTTTTTCTGTTGTTTTGGTGTACCTGTGGCTTTCTTGCGTACTGTGGACATGAAATCGTCCAGTGCTGCGGCACCCGCATCAGAGTTACCGTTACCCAGTATGGCTACCAAATCGGCAGGCAACACATACTCGCCGTGGCTTAATCGTGCTTCTTGTACGCCATCTATATCACCGGGAACTAAGTCTGCTTGTCCGTCAGAAACACCCTCTAGGTAGCCACCGTCTTCTAGCACTTGACCGCCTCCCATAAACCCTGCTGCCTGTGCTCTAGCCGCAGCGCGAGCTTCCTCAACAGACATAGGCTGTTGGCCTTCGGGCTTTTTGGCGTACATGGTGTCAGAGAAAT
>JGI24003J15210_10001363_pt1 | contig 10730 bp, 10 predicted proteins | sample LinPmetageLP28_FD_15210 | JGI IMG/M metagenome (IMG submission 15210)
CAAGTGGAAGTAGCAGAACCCAAACTCTAAACTTTTCTGATTACGGAGGAAATTTTTCAAATGACTGTATTTACTTTTATCCTTATCTTTTAAACAATGATACGGGGAATCTTACCAGTACTAGTAATACCTATGTTAGAACTCAAACTGCGTCATCAACTGTATTTACCGGAACGAGTACTACAAACGGTTATGTTTATAAATTTATAGCAATAGGATATTAATGCTCGCAAATGCCGTACAGGGATACCTCGATCAGAACGGAACACCTGAGCACGTAGAGAAAATTGTAAAATACTGTATAAAAAAAGAAAACGGAAAGGTATTTGATGGTTGGGGTGAAAACATTATTACCACAATGGTCACTTACCATATATCAAAAAAAACAATATCGGTAATATATGATAAGGATGAAGTCGTAGGTGTGCATATGTGGTATAATTGTAACCACGAAAACGGTTGGGATTTTATTAGAGACTGGGAAGAAGACGATCCAAATGGTGATGCTATATTTTTAGCATTTTTATTTGCAGAAAACAGACAAATTTTAAAAGAACTAACACTTGATTTAATAGAAAAAGAACCAAATGTATTGATAAAAAAACTAATAGGAATCCGAAACAGATATGGGGTTCCCACAAAAATAGATTTATCACTTAAATATCTTAACAAATTTCTTAAAATATAATGGGAGGAAAAGGAAAAACAGTTATAGAGGCACCGAAGCCGATTGATGCAAATCAGTCAATGCGTGACTATTTGGACACCATAACGGATCCAGAGTTAATCGGCAAACAAGTAGCCGCGGAAAAAGAGTTCGGCCCTCAGTTTGATTTAGTAAGTCTAGCAAGGACTCAGACTATGCTTGAGGGCATTAAGGATCCAAAGGAATCCGAAGCGTTCTTAAATGCAACTGCAAGAAGAATAGCGCTTGAATCCAAGAAGAAAGCATTACTGGACGGAAAAGAACGTTTATCTGAAGAAGATATTCAAAAACAAATAGATATACTTTTTCCAGAACCTGAGTACAATCAAAAAAGTCAAAAGACAGACGTAGGGCTAAAGAGAAATACGACAGCGATAGAGCCTTACTCCTAAAGAATTATACTGAATCTAATGATGTCAACGCGACCGTAAGTGAGATTGACGCAGAGTTAGCTGAAGTCACGGAGACTATTGAGTTCATTTCCAATCAGCCGGCACAAAAAGGCACGCTACAGATGGCTGAAGAAGCAGCCATTAGGGTACAAGAGCTTCAAGAAACGATTAACACAGCTGCTCGTACGGCGGACATTGAGGACTTAAAAGCGCTAGGCCCTGATTTAGTAAACGCACTTCGCGATGCTGATCCCACATCTGCAAAACTTGCTGATGCCTCAACAGAACTTGCCGAACAAGCACAACAAAGAGCTATTGATGGAGTTCCGCAAACAGAGGAAAGAATATCAATGGGCGAAATCGCCCAACAAGGCAGAGATAGAATCTCACAACTAGAAGCATTGGAAGCAGAGGCTAGAACCCCTGAAGAAAATGTAGAACTTGAGAACTTAAAAGGTCTTAGAGACCGCCAGGAAGGAATGCTATCAGCCGCGGAAGCTCGTGCTGCGGATCCATCCTCCGTGCAGGAGCGGGCAGCAATGGGGATGCTTGCGGGTCAAGATGCATTTGCAGCTATGCAGGCTTCAGGTCTTGCTATGGATCCTGGTCAATCACAAGAATTTCAAAATTTACAACAACTCGCTGACCTATCTGGACAATCAGCTTCTTTAGCAACAGCAAAATCGTTTAATCCTAGTATGGCCGCAGGTCGTTCAGAACTAGGTCAATTAGCGAATTTAGCCCAAAGGCGGGCAGTTGACCCAACGGGGCAGAGAGACAGAGCACAGCTAGGTAATATGGCTCAGCAATCTCAAGAATTTGCTTCATCTTTGATGCAACAAGCACAGAACCCAGCATTACCAAACGAGGAGAGACANAGGCTTATTGCTATGTCTCAACAGCAAGAGCAACGTGCTAACGATATATATGCTAGAGCAGGTGAGGTAAGTGCCGAGCAACAAGGACTAAGAGATTCCGCAACTGCTATGCGTGCTAGAGGAGACGATATGTTTGCTACAGCCGGTGACGTAAGTCCAGAACAGCAAGGGCTAAGAAATCAAGCGTCTGCTATGCAAGAACGTGCACAAGGGTTATTTGCACAAGCGGAATCAGCACCATCAGAACAAAAGCAACAGTTACAAGCTGCGGCTATGGATATGATGGAAAGAGGACAAGGATTGTTTGAACAAGCTGCTACACCTTCATCAGCTCGTCAAGCAGCGGGGCAACTTACACAACTTTCAGCACAGCAAGCAAGGCAGTTATCAGCTGATGCTATGGGGCCATTATCTGCTCAACGTAGACGTATGGCAGAACAAGCNGCTAGACAAGCTGGATTGCGTACAGGGCGTATAGGAGACCAGGGTCAATTAGCTGCTGAGTTATTNAATAGAGAAGAATCAAGAGCCGCTTTACGTGCAGAAGCAAGGGCAGCTCAAGATCTTGCGTTCCAACAAGCTTCAGGGTTTGCTACTGATGTAGAGACAGATGCGGAAAGGTTACGCAAACAAGCACTTGGTTTTGAAACAGGTGGGTTCGATAGAGCTCGTGGCGTAGAGGGAGATATTGATGCACAAAGATTAGCTTTATTACAAGAAGGTAGACTTTCAGAGGGTCAAGCATTTGATGCGGGACTTGGTATCGAAGGTCAAATATCTGACCAAGAAATCGCTAGACAGGGACGTGCTCTTGAAGCGTCTCAACTAGGGATGCAAGAAGGTAGAGCTATGGAGAGTCAAATAGCTAGCCAAGAACTAGCTTTACTCGGAGAAGGAAGAGCTACCACTGGTCAAGCATTTGATATGGGCAGAGATGTACAGTCCGATTTAGATGACCTTACTAAGCAACAGCAAGACCAAGCAATGCTCGCTCAAGGGCAAGCATTCTCTCAAACAGGTGACTTGATTACCGCTGACAGGGATATGCGTGATGAGGCTGCTGAAAGGCAAGAAGCACAACTATCTGCTGACGCTGACTTAGCCGAAGCGGCACGCCTTGAAAGGCAAGCTGCGACATTAGCAGAACAAGGGTTAATGGATCGAGCAGCATTGTTACGTGATGAAGCTGCGACACGTAGATCATCAGCCGCTACTGCTCAACAAAATTTAGCAAGGTTCGATGCGGGTCTAAGGGAAGAAGCAACTGATGCCCTAGGGACACAAGCTCAATTAACTTCAGGTATATTAAGTACGGAGTTAACGCTTGCGGAACAGGCAGATGCGGAAGCTAGAGCATTGCGTGGTGAAATATCATCAGGAGAACAAACAGCATTTGCGCGTGAAGGGCAGTTAGCTCAAATAGATGAATCCTTACGTCAAAGTGCAGTTTCCGAAGCTGACGCTTTAGGCACCTCAGCGTTCAATAAATCAAGAGCAATTACATCGCCATCTACACAATATTTATTAGGAACTTCTGGGGCAGCTGGGCAAGGTCAAGCGGCGGTATCACAAGCTCCCGCAATATCTCAAGCATTCCCGGAAATGTTTAACCCAGAACCTGGGATAGATATAGCTAATGTTAATGCAACCAATATGCTTAATAGAAATATAGCACAAGGAAATATTGATGCTCAAGACAGGGCAAGTACACGGAATATGATCGGGACTATAATAGGATCAGCAGTAAGCCCGGGTTAATAATTATAATTTATGAGAGTACAAAGAAGACAAGGATTTAACCCACTATTGGGATTAAGAGATTACAGTGGCTATGAAAGAGCTGCTGAAATAGAGCGTGCTAGTATGGAACAACTAGGACAGAATATNGGATCAGCCATCAAAGGCTATAAAGAAAAGAAAGATAACGAAAAATTTAGACGCGGCTTTGCTGAGGAGCTAATCGCTGATGNGAATCGCACGAATGCTGACGGAACAACCGATCCAAGTGCTGCTAGAAAGCTCGCATTCTTCAATGTAAACACAGGAGACTTCGGTGACCAAAACGCTGAACAACAAGTCGAAACATTATATGAGGCTCTAGCCGGATACGACAAAGAGCGACTACAAACACTAAGAGATGGATTTTCTTTACAAGAACTTGAGCACAAACAGAAACTAGAGCAGATTCAATTAGAAGAAACCGCTTTCCTAGATGCCGCTAAATTTACAGGAAATGGAAGTGAGATTCCTAAATATACATCTACACCCAATGAAGCGGAGCTAGAAAGGTTGCATAATACAGGAGTAAAAACAATTATCGTAAACGGTAAGAAAATGGAGATAGAAGCCCCAGAGGAAGAGGAAGAGGAAAAACCTGTTGTAACTGATCCATTACTTAATAATAGACAAAACGCTGCTCGTAATAGAGTCCAAGGAATCAAAGACGCATTTGGAAATATTTTTCAGGGTAGAGATGGTAAATCCCGATAATTAAAAAATATGGCTTCTTATAAATTAGTTCCTGTTGGGGAGGCTGAACAGAGAAATAAGTTTCGCCTAAGAACAATAGAAGATGAGGAAGAAAAGCTTAGAAAAGGGTTCCTCAAGGAGGGTGTAAGTTTTCTTACTGATATAGCTATTGCTGAAGGCGGGCGTATAGGCGCTACCGCAGGTGGTGCTGCTATAGGTACTGCTATCTTACCAGGGTTTGGTACTTTAATTGGTGGCACACTAGGCTATATTGCAGGTGGATTGGGCGCTGGTGCAGCAGGTTCTATTGCTCGCCAAAAAATGTTTGACCCAAATGCTGATGTCAGCGAAGGGCAAGTCGTGGCTGATGCTTTATTAAATTTAGTGCCTGGCTCGGGTATCGGTAAAACAGTTATGCGTAAAGCCGCAGCTCAAGCTGGTATTGGCGCTAGTATGTCAGTCGGTGGTCAGCTCGTAGAAAGAGCTATTGAAGAAGGTAGACTACCTACCCAAGAAGAACTCTCTGTAGCAGGACTTACGGGTGCTGCACTTGGAGGTGCACTAGGATTATCGGGCTCAGCTTCAGAAAAAGCTTTTGGTAAATTCTTGGGCAAACCTATAGATAATTTAAATGCAGCATTAAAGGCAGGAGATCCTGACGCTAAAGCACTTATTGGTAAAACAAATATGAATGCTCGCGAATATGCTGATAAAACAAAAGAAAGATACGAAGAGTTCTATCTTAGAAATCGCGAAAAGTATGACGATGAATTTATTCGTACAAAGGTTTTACAAAATAAAGTCGCAGGTGGTTTCTTACAGCAAAAAGGAAAATTAGTTATTGATGACGACACTATGGATTTTAGTATGAATCGTGCGTTAGCAGAAGGAAGAATTGATCATAAAATTAATCAAGTAGAGGCTGATGTAGCACTAGAGAATGGGTTTCTCTTGGATGTATCTCAAAAAACTGGAATAACTACATCACAAATTTCTAAAGAAATAAATGATTATATGTATGCTAAGCACGCTATTGCTTACAATAAAAATAATTTTGGAAGATTTGGCGAAGATGGAGCTGCTGGTATCAGCACAGATAAAGCCACGAGGATTGTACAAAACTTTGAAGCCGCTGGCAAAGATAAGACCTATGACTTTAGTATAAAGGTAAGAAAGGATTTATCTAACCAGATTTTAGACACACTAGAGGATGGTCAACTTATATCCAAAACTGAAGCGGCTCAATTAAGGAAAGATGCCCCGGACTATGTTCCGTTGAATCGTATAATGAACGAAGACCCACTAGACGATGTAGGTGAATTTATTACCGGTTCTTTTAATTCCCGGTATGAAACAAAAAATACAGGGATACGTAGGGCTTTTGGTTCCAACAGAGATGTATCTGATATTAATCAAAATATTGTTAATAGTTTATCGGGCGCAATCAGAAGGGCTGAGGTAAATAAAGCTAACTTAAGTTTTAAGAAAGCGATCGAATCACCTAAAAACAAGGAAGCAGCCGAAGGAATAGCAAAGGTAAGGTTACCTGAAAAAACAAAAAAAGCTAGGACTACGGAAGGTCAGGATGTTAGAGTATTTGATGAAGAAAAAGCAGGTGAACACGTGCTTACTGTATTTGATAAAGGGCAAAAGGTATTTATTGATTTTGATAAGAATTTTAGTGGAGTAGCTAAATCAATGAAAGGGCTTAACCGCAAACAAGTAAGCGATGTATTGAAATGGTCAATGACTGCCAATAGATATTTGGGTGGACTATATACTAGATACAATCCCGAGTTTATGATTCCTAATTTGACTCGTGACCGCTCTGAAGCATTTGTAAATGCTATGGCAAAAATGGGGCCGACAAAAGTATTTGATTTAATTAATCCCGCGAAAATCACAGAGGATATGAATGTAGTTCGCAGGAACTTAATGAACTCAAGAAAGTTCAAAGAAACTCCGGATTTAATGAATGAGAATGATTTGTTGTATAAACGCTTTCAAGAAGCGGGAGGAAGTACAGGGGGATTATCTGCTACCACAATAGATGACTTGGAAAACAACATAGCAAAGCTCGGAGAAAAACTCAATGCACCAGCAGCAAGTAAAACAAAAAAATTCAATAAGATTATTGAGGGAATAAATGAAATTTTTGAGGATTCTACTCGTTTTAGTACATTTAAACTTGCTTTGAAAAATGGTTCGACCGATAAACAAGCTGCTTATGCAGCAAGAAAAAGTTCATTTGACCCAAGAGAACGTGGGACTGAAACTGACAATTTAAAGGCAATGTATTTATTTGTAAATCCTGCTATTCAAGGTGGTAAGAATTTCTTACGTAGTATGGATTTTAGAAACCCTAAAGGTAGGAAAACATTTGCTACAGTAATGGGTGGACTAGGGGCATCAGCTACTGCACTCGATATACATAATTCAAGTATAGATGAGAATTACAGAGAGAAGATACCTCAATGGAAACTTGATAAACACCTTACATTTGTAACCGGAAAAAACGAAGATGGATCTTTGAAATATTTATCAGTTCCTATCGGGTACTCAATGGTGCCATTTAAGATGGCTGCTGATCTTTCTGTACAAATGTTTAAAGGAGGGAAGGAAGTAGAGGACTTAGATGGTGTTACTAATCGTTTTGTACAAGGTGTAATGGATTCATATAATCCTATTGGAGGTTCTCCAATCCCTACACAACTTCGCCCCATTGTTGATTTGCTCTCTAACCAAGATGGATTAGGTAGAGATATTCGCCCTGACTGGATGGAGACAATCAATATGGATCCTACAGAAAGACGATATGACCACACTGCTGATACTTATGGTGGCGAACTAGCTATGGGTCTAGCTGATTCACTGGCAGATATGGGGTATGAAACATCTCCAGAAAATATAAAATATTTATTTAATAACTATCTAGGTGGGCCAGGTAAATTCTTTGACCGCTTAGGTACTGTTACATCAAAACTTTACAACGGAGAGAAGATTGGGGTAAATGAAGTTCCGATTGCTAGGAGGTTTTTTGGGCAAACTTTTGTTGATAAATTTGAAAGACGCACAGGTCGTATGGCTGATATTGATACACTAGACAAGGAAGCTAATACTAATTCTGTAGTCGCGGGTAGAATAACTAGAGAAGCCCTAAAAGAAATGAAAGAAAATCCAAGACGTATGGATTCAATACTGCAAAAAACTTTACGAAATAATCCCAATATGCAGGAGTCATTATTAAGACGCATAAGAAAGGGACTAAAAGATGAGGCTCGCGGACTTGATTATGTAGACCGAGCAGCAAAGAGATTACCAGTAGAGCAACGAGCAAAATATATTTCAGAACAACTTGGTCAGCAGCCCGACGAAGAATCAAGGAACTCAATGATCCGAGAACTCATACAAAAAGGTATAGCTAGTAAGACAGTTCTTAAAGAGTTACTTCAGCTGCAACAGTTACAAGATTTGCAAAATTAAAAAACCCTCGCTGGAGTAGATAAAACCAACGAGGGAATTTTCGCATTAAACCAAGGATTGATATAGGCCGAAATAGAGCCCGCGGCAAATTACTAAAACCGCTTACCTTGAAAAATCTTTTCTTATTATAACACTGTCTTCTGTGTTTAAATATCCTACTTGTTTGAGAGTCATCTCACCATTCTGTTTACCTGGTAGCTCACTAGAAATAGGTGCGTCAATCATCTCGAAATTAAAATCATAATTAGATCGTATGAGTTTAGAAATGTTCCAGACATATATAGTCTCGAATACTTCTGTCACGTATACAAAATCTTTATTTGTACTATCTGCTATCTTTTTATTCCTGTCAAGTTTAGTGTGCTCAATTAGCCAAGTATTATAGTTAGCTCGGCGGCTCTTGAACTCAAACAAATACTTATCGTTCTCGTAATCAAAGTAAGAGAACTGGTCGACTGCTTTATTTAGCTTCCCCATCTTCGGGTAAGCTGACATTATCTTATCTGCTATCTCTTCTTCCGTCATTTAAATCTATCTTTGTGTTTTTGATCAAAAGAATTGAGTTCACTTCCAATAACCTTGATGCTTTTTTCTATATGTTTTTTCGTATCACAATTTATCAATGTACGTAACACTCTACGTGTGAGTTGCAGATCACAATATCTAAAATATTCATTTTCTTCTGTCATTTAAATCGTCCCAGGCAGTGATAGAATTTTAAGTACCCACCTATGCCACGTTCACCTTCGCGGTTCTTGGCAATGTTGTATTGAAGTTCTGTGTATGGCCCCTTGTCATCGTGATTCTTTGCTCCCTCGATATCACCATTCTTTGGCCACAATAGCAAGACAATATCTGCATCATTCTCAATATCTCCCGAGTCCTTGAGGTCATAGATGCTTAGACCGGTTTCGCGTTTGGCTCCATCTCTGTTTACTTGTGACAGCAATAAGATACTTACATTTAATTCAAGGGCTATCTGTTTTATCTTGTGAGATATATCTGCAATACCTTCGGTCTTACTCCCAGCCTTTGACGACCACGGAACTAGCTGTAAGTAATCAATTACTATTAGCTTAATCCCGTACTTGCGGACTAGGTTTCTTGCCTTAGAAGCTAGGTCATTTGGGTTCTTTACTGTATGTATTGTATACAGCGGCATTTCAGAGATCGTATCCAAGGCTTTGTTGACTCGGGCTAACTTATCTGTGTGCATTACCTTATCCTGTATCTGCTTCAAATTAGCCCCTGCAAGGGCTTGTGTCATCCTCTTGAGTATTTGCTTACGAGGCATCTCCAAAGAGAATATAAGGGTAGGTGTAGCGTCATTGTGTGCAGCCTGTAGGGCTATGTACAACGCAAGCGCGGACTTGCCGCAAGATGTAGGCGCGGACAAGGTAAGAACCTCTCCTACTCCTATGCCTCCACTGCCTAACATTGAGTCCAACTGTGGCAAATGAGTCTTTACTACATCAGTAACGTACTCACCTGACATCATCTTCACAAAGTCATCCTTTAACTCAATGGCTGTGGACTTAACGGAAAGATCCTCGACCTCTGGAGCTATCGTCCCCAGAGATGAGTCCACCTTGGACTTGATGTCCTCGGAGTTTACAGTCTCGTTTGACGCATCTTCCGCAGCATTTAAAAATGTTCTTCTTAGTTTTCGTAATTTAGATTTCTCTCGGACAATATCTGTATAGTAACTTACCTGCACACTGGTAGCTGCCTTATCTAGGATTTCCATAATGCCTACGGCACCATCGACCTCATCAAGGCAATCAATTGACTTAACGTACTCCATAATGGATACGCTGTCTATTGGGGTAGAGCTTTGGCTCAAGTGGCTTATCGCCTGGAAGATTAGCTTATGCTTGTAGTAATAGAAATCCTCTGCTGAAATATCTTTAAGTGCATCAAAGACATTTGAGGTTTCATCTACGCAACAGCACGCTAATAATTTTTCTTCGGCTTCTTTACTGTTCGGTTCGACTGAGTCTATCATTCTCTTCTTTGAGTTGCTCAGTCAAAACATTGAGGCACTGTCCTAAAAATCTAAATCGATCTGTACTATCTCGGTCTATTTCTCTCATATTTATATTGTTATATGCGTTAAGGGATACTTCGGTTGCTTCTTGGATTGTGTTTAACATTGTTTTCTTACTGATGGTTAATGATTGATAGACTCTCCTCGTCGAGGGAAGAGGAGAATCATATCATACATAGCCTAATTATCTACTGTGTTTTTTTCTCTTTCGAGCATCCCTATGGCTATCAACGAGTAACCAATCAGATCTCGAAAAATATCACGAGTGGTGTCTCCGTGATCATTCACGGAAAGTTTACCATCTCGGCAAAATGCCTTCAGCCTTTGGAACTTATCAGCCATACGAACACTGAGGCCAACCAATGGTTGTACCCCGAAGTCCTCGCTGCCATCAAAGTTCGCGAAAGGATTTCCGCATTCTTCTCCTCCTGTGTAGTCAGAGTTTTTGTTACCAGTAAGGCGCAAGATGGTTTCAATTTCGTCGTGGCGAAAATTGTCCCACCATAGTTTATCAAAACCACTGGCCTTATCATTGGCTTCCCAGCGTCTAAGCTTTTCGACATAAGCAACCAAGTCAGGTGGTGGCCCATTGGAGCCAAACAACTCTTCCTCGATTTCTTTAATGGTTTGCATTGCCATTATTAAAATGGATCAGTGTCGTTAGCGTCAACTTGTGAGGGAGCCTTAGGTGCAGCTGCTGACTTAGCGTCAACTGCTAAAGAGAGGAAAGCGGTACCCTTTTTGGATTCCTTCTT
>JGI24003J15210_10001367_pt1 | contig 10703 bp, 13 predicted proteins | sample LinPmetageLP28_FD_15210 | JGI IMG/M metagenome (IMG submission 15210)
ACTTCCTATACTCACAATTATCTTGGAGATCTTAGCTAAAATTTTAACTTTATAATAAATATTAATAATAAGATGACTAAAAAAGATCAAGAATTATTGGCCGAGGCCTATGGAGCAGTTAATGAGGGATTGTTCGATAGACTTAAAGCGCGAGGCGCTCAAGCTGCCGGCGCTGTAAGGGGTATGGGCGATAAAGTAAAAGGAGCTGCTAAAGGAGTCGCTGGTAAAGCTGCAACAAAAGCAGCTGAATTAGGAGGTCAAGCTTTAGGTGTTGATGCATCACAAGGAGGATTAGCACAAAAAGGTGCAGAGTTACAAAAATCTGCATCAACAGATAAGTCAAGAGGAGAGCGCGCTGGTCAAGAAGCTAAATTTAAAAGCTATATAGCTAATTCTGCTAAAACTCTTGCAAACGATCTATCAAAATTAGGAATGGAGGTAGATGATGAAGCAGGTCTTATAGCTGATATTCAGAATGTTATTTCGGGACGTTTAAATCAAGTTACAAAAAGCGGTCAATTTAGAGACGCTGCTGGTAAGATGGGCGGTAAGGTAGGAGCAAGAAGCTAGAGACACTTTTCTAAGCTTATAAAACAAGCGAACGCGTTAATTTCTTTATCNACGACAAACGCGCTCTTGTAGAGATGATCAGCTATNATGGCTATCATCTCTTTCTTTTTCATATCATCGATTTGTTTTANNTAGATATGATCCAGAAAGGTACCTAATAGAGTATCATAATCACCCTGAAAACGATCCTCATTTTCAATTAGATACTTTCGTAGCTTAATAGTATCAGTAACTACTCCTTGGTATACTTTATCCAACAGCTCGTTATCAGTCCCAGTGTTACTAATACACAACTCTGAATCAATAACTGCTTTCTGGATTTCATTAATCGTTTTCCTGAGGTCCGGGAAGAATCTTTTGACCAGCTGTACGAATTTTTTCTTTTGTTCATCACTTATATTTACTTGTTCAGTTTTTAAAATATTATAACACCTCTTTACTGCTTGATCGATTACAGGTTTAAGGTCGAGAGACTGACATCTAGACTGNAGAGCTGGTATAATCTTATGCTTGTAGTTAGCTGTTAGTATGAATCTACAATACTTAGCAAAGGACTCCATAGTATTACGAAGTGCTGCTTGCGCTTGACCTGTAAGTCCATCAGCCTCGTCTAATATAACAACCTTTACCTTACCATCAAATGATTTTGTCTGTGCAAAATTCGTTATATTATGTCTAATAGTATCAATACCAGACTCATCAGAAGCATTAATGTATAGGTAATTACACTTAAGAATATCATTAACAATAATTCTTGCCAGAGTCGTTTTACCTGTACCAGGATTACCGACAAACAATAAGTTAGGTATTTCTTCTTCGAATTGCGATACAACTCTTAGTGAAGCCTCATCTAGAATAACATCATCCAGCTTTGTAGGACGATACTTTTCTACCCATATTTTATTAAACTCAATCATATCTTATTTACCAGATGAACCAAAGCCCTTCTCACCACGATCAGAATCAACTACATCTCCTTCACTCACCTCTACTGGATAATTAGCGTATACAACGAACTGAGCCACACGCTCTCCCGCTTTAACAGTATAGTCTACATCTGTTAGATTGTAGAGCTTAACACCGGCATCCCCACGATACCCTTCGTCAATGATACCTGAGTGCGGCATGATACCGTGTTTAAATCCAAGCCCTGATCGACCTTCAACCTTAATCCAAAAACCAGGTTCAATATAAGCAAACTTAAGACCAACACCAACAACAGCAGAGCCACGTGCTGGTACAGTAATATCTTCAATAGAAGTAACATCCATCCCTGTATCATTATCATGATTCTTAACAGGTAAGATAGCATCAACGTGCGTCTTTTCAAATTTCAAAGTCATATATACCTAGTATAAGTTAAATTATATCAAAATCAAGCGGTAAGAATAAATATATGTATATGTCAGATGACCTCAACAGTGCGGTAAACGATATTATTACTCAACTTAAGGGTAATACAACAGCTATACCTGCTACTGAAGATGAGATTTTAGATCCGGATAAGCTAGAGGAGTTTCTAATTAAGAAGAGTAGTAAGCTTATCAATAAGTCGCTTACTATTGTTGACAATGTAAATGATTATATTAGCTCTGCCCCTGAAAACAGAGATGTAACTGCAATGGCAGAACTAATTAAAGCATCTTCTTCAGCTATTGAAACTCTCAATAAACTTCATACTGCTAAAGAGCGAAACGAAACACAGAAGGAAGTTAAAAAAATGGATGTAGAGGCTAAAGAGCGTATGAATATTACTGATAATCAAACAAAAGTCTTAATGTCGAGAGAGGATATTATGAACGCTTTAATTGATAAAGTAGATGATAAAACTATTGACATTTAGTCACTAATAGGATCTTCCTTTACTTCCTCACCGCTTCCGAGTTGACCTTCAATAGTATTAGGATTAAAGATCTTATCTTTATCACCAGTAATTTTAAAGGTAAACTCTCTTCTATCGGGAGAATCAAATTGATTACCTATAAGATCAGTTTCTATATTTGTATCTTTAATTTCTATCTCTTCAACTCCTTCCTTATAAGAGCGCTCCATAAATTGAAGCTTCCTTCTTATCTTAGCGTTAAATGATTTTGCTTTATTATCATCACCGAAATAGTTAGAAAGCTTTTTAAATGTAAAAACAGCAAAATCACTCTCTCCTAAATATTCTTCTACCTTATCAAATATATCCTCCGATATTTCTTCTGCTACTTTTCTAAACTCTACATCCTTTACACAATAACATCCATGAGCTTCTGTATCAAATCCATCTTCACCCTCACTTCCCACTCTTTCAGTTTGCCTCTTATCAATAAAAGGTTTCGTGTTATCTGTTATGTAAAGATACTCTGAAACATTGCTAGTTGTTATAGCTGTTTGTTTTGAAGCAGTAGTTATTAAATTGTTAATAAACGCTGTCGATTTATTATTAGAGGTAACAGTGTTATTAAACGCCACGGTATCAGTTGAAAATATAGGAATAGAGTTATTATCTGCAGCAGTATTTCCATTAGTTCCTAAATCATCAGTAGTATCTTTAAAGAACTTCTTTACACCACTAGGAGGTTTTGCTAACAGTAAAGTATTACCAGCTAAAGGCCCGTTAAAGAGTAAACTCTTATAATACTCTATTGACTCTATACTAATCTCTTTACCCTCTTCGTCTATCTTATTAATAAATTTTTCTAATTGCTTGAGACCAGAATAATAAATCTTTTTAAATTCTTCCATGAACTCCTTATCCTTATCAGTAAACTCATCATTAGCGCCGGTATCAATTAATTCATCAAATTGATTTTTTGTTCTTAAAAGCGCTCTAAGTAGCTCTACCTTCTTTGTAATTTCAGTATCCATTAGTCAATATTATCATCTAAGTTAACATCAGGTCCGACGTACGTTTTAACACATTGTATATAATTCTTATAGGTGTCACCATAGAATCTATGCCTACATTTAGTAACTAACCAGCGCCCTAATAATTTTTTATCCGAATCTACTTGTTCAGCAGTTCTATATATATCTATAAACTTACCAGCTTGCCGTTTTGTATCTCCTACAACATCAATAGATAAGCATAAGTTATAAAATATTAAATTTGATGACATTTCTGCTTCTGCAATATTTGAAGTTTTCTCTACCGAGAAAGGTGTGCTAATAGTTCTAAATAAGTTTTCTTTTTTCTGTTTATTAAGAGGTAAAAAAGGTTTAGGTTTACCACCCTCACTTTTAAACACATCAACAAAATTCTTCTTCCACAGCTCTTTAATATCTTTAATTCTCTTTTCACGTATTGCATGCTCACCTAAAATCGGATCATACCCCACAGCTTTATAGTTAATAAAAAACTCATTACTATAATCTAACATTGGTGTTGTAAAGTTTGTTTGTGGTAGTTGTGTTGTATAAGGATTTACATCTGCATCAGGAGGTGGATTATTTTTATTTGACTTTATTTTATCTACTAAATCATTAGCAGCAAAAGCCTCTGTTACCTCGTCTTTATTTTTTTCGTAGAGTTTAGATAGAGTTTGCAAACTATATTTTTTCGTAGTTCTATTAAAAGTTAGAAAGGATCTTACATTTAACCCCTTTTCCTTTTTATAAGATATTCGTAGTAAGTATTTTATTAGATCAGAATATCTAAAAGAGTCAGATGGTATTATATGCTCCGGAAATATATCTATTACATGATCCCCCGGCTCAAAATTATCCTCATCAACTACTTCCTCACTTATTATGTCTTTAAGAATACTCTTTATAATATCACCTGTAGCGCCTCTAAATCTCTTACCATACGGTATATTTTCATTAAGCTTAAAAAAGTTTTCATCTAGTAATGTGAATATTTTATAGTTACCAGCCCTGTCCTTATTACCAACACTATTATTTTCATCATTTAACACAAAATTATACTCTAATTTTTTCTTCCCACCTTCTAGCTTCAGGGAAAACGTAAAAACATCTCTTCCATCACCTCTAGTTATTATAAGATTTTCAATAAAATCATATGGATTGTTAATAACAATAGTACCATTAGTAAAAGGCTCTAAAAAATTCTCACTTAAATCTAATAGCTTAATAGCTGATTTAGTAAAATCTGCTTTAACTTCACCCTTATCATCCTTTAGTTGAAATTCACATTCGTAAGGAGCTCCGTTTATTATAAATATCTCAGACATTAAAAGTGTTGGTTGTCAAATACCGTGGAAGTAGTTATTTGCGAATAAATAAAACTTCTAAAATCCGGTAATATATATTTAAGCTGTTGCCCGCCTTCCACAAAAAACTGCGTTTTAAGTATTTTCTTATTTAGTAGATAGATTATCCACCAACTTTTTATATCATCGTATAATTTATAAGATGTTGTAGTTAAAGGTTCTTTAGATTCAGCAGTATACAATCCCAGAATATCAGAATCTATATTATCCGGAAACTCTATTTTATTTAAAATATTATAAAAATAAAATTGTTTACCGTTATTAGAAGCTGTATGAACTTTAAAAATTCTCTCATAGTCGACAATATCTAGACTCGATAGTGCTGGGATATTATCTTGATAGTCACCTAATTTTCCTGTAATAGATTTCATGTTATACTGATTTGTGATCCATAAAGTTTGCAACTTCAACAGTAAGTGATTTAAACGACATCGAGCAGATATACCCTTCAGGTATCATTTTACCGCCTATTAGTCTTCTTTGACCTACCATACTAAAACTTAAACTATCACAATAAGCCCATCTTATAAATCTTAAACCCTTTAATTTAATCTTATATATATGTGGAAAGTCCATAGTAATGGAATTTTTCCTTGTCGGTCTATTTAGTTTAGTAAACTCTTTAATAAATCTCTGATTTTTCTCCGCATCACCTTCGTTTATAGTATTTAAAAGCGGAAAAGAGACAGTAAGTGGAGAGTCAGTATTTGCGAATTGGTAGAATTTAGGGGTTTCAATATAGGTACCGGTGCTAGGACCACCACCGCCGGTTTTGGCTTCCTTAATATTGTTTATAAACTCGCTAACCTGTCCTGCAGCTCCTGCTAATTCACTACCAATCTTATTTACTACTTCACCAATAGAAACTGTACCTCTATCTGTTATATTGGATAGGGTATCAGCAAACTCTGTGGTAAAACTTCTAAAATCATTATTAAAGTAAGGAAAAACGTACCTACCCGGCCCGTCCTCAGTGGGGTATAATCCGTTATAATATTCTTCTGTACCCAACTTTGCTACAGAAGCGAATCCTTTTATTGATGCAGCAAGCTGCGTAGACTTTAATTTGTAAGGGATTACCACCACTCTTGGAGTTTCGTTTCTTAATTGTGATCCAGCAGGTAACGAAGTCCATGCACCTTCTTTCATAATATTCCTCATACGTATATATTTATAGTTACAGACTTGGTACGTTTATACTATAAGGAGATAAAGAATAATCTGCTCTAGAATTTAATAAAGACTCTGCACTGTTAACAGCTTCTTGACCAGCATTTCCTGCTAACGGCACTACTGAACTATTACCAATTTTTATATTTTTTATAGCTTTGACCGTGTTTCCAGTATTATCTTCAGTAAGCTTACTATAGGTAGTTAATGTATCCAATTGTATCCTTATAGTCTCCATAATAGTTGTTAACCTTTTAAATGGATCTTTTTTAGGAGGTTCCGGAAGATCGGGCTTAGTTTTAAGACCAACTACACCAGTTTTTCGGTTTTGTGTAAATTCTCCGAATTGTGATTCATCATTAGTAATACCGAAGAATTTTCCTAATGTCTTATTAATTGAACCAAAGAAATCATTACTACCAGACATACCTGGATTATACATCTCCTTAAAATATCCAACTGATTTCCTTTGAGCTCCTAATAGTCCATATACAGCTACTGTTATTTTTTCTATACCATCTACAGCAACATCAGGATCACCAGTAATTTCTAAATCAGCTAAATCAATTCTACCTAATGCATCTAACCCGCTTTTAAGCTCGGAGATAGGTTTAGCAACTTTACCCAACTCTATAAGTTTTTCAAGTGGTCCATCGCCGAGGAAGAAGCCAATACCATCTGCAAGTTTACCGATAAATTCTCCTCCGGTTAGCGCAAGAAGACCAGCGGCAAGACCAACAAGACCGGGTCCTAAGAGAGCTAGGTTAACTGCGTCTATCTCAGCAACTTTTTCTAGCAAGGGTGTGAAAGATTTAAATCCAGGGGCTGCTATTCTAAAAGCAGCGGCTAAAGGCAGTAGAGCTAGCCCTAATGCACCAAGAGCAAGTGCACCCACAAAAATCAGAGGTGATGCTATAGCAAATATAGCTCCTACAACGCCTAATACTAGTAAACCTACAAAAGCTTTACCTATTGTACTCCATTCTAGCTCCTGAAATTGCAGCATAGAGTAAGTTAAGGGAATTAAAGCTAGACCTAATAACCCTAGAGCAAGTGCTCCTAACGCTATGGGCGCCGCCACTAACCCTGCAAGAGCTCCTACTGCGCCTAATGCTAGTATACCTACTATAGCTTTACCTATCGTACTCCATTCTATTTCCTGTAGAGGTACTAAGGCACCACGGACCATTAATGTTAGCGCAGCGGCTCCGAGCAGCAAACCTACTGCTCCTGTTTTCATTAACTTACCTGCAAGCGCTATCCCACCTAATATTATTAATGCCTTACCAACAGTTCCCCAGTCTATATTGGCCAGGTTTTGAAGCGCGCCTGGTATTGGTCCAATACCCACGAGTAGGACTAAAGCACCAGCAGCTGCTAGCATACCATATGAGCCTTTACCCATTAACTTACCAACTAATGCTAGGCCTCCTAATAGTGCAAAAGCTTTGGTCATCATCATCCAGTCTATGTTAACCATATTTTCAAGTACGCCTGGTATTGGTCCAATACCAACTAGAATACCTAATGCAGCCGCGGCAGAAAGCATACCCATCCCACCCGCACCCATTAACTTACCTACTAATGCTAAACCTCCAAGAATCACAAAAGCCTTTGTAATCATACCCCAGTCTATATTAGCTAAGTTTGGAAGCACTCCGGGTATTGGACCTACACCTACCAGAAGCGCTAATGCTGCAGCTGCAGCAGCTATACCTGCAACAGCTCCACCAATACCTTTTAGACCACTTAAAAGCCCTCCTTTTTTAGATTTTTTACCTGTATTCGCCTTAACAGATTCGCGCGCGGCTCCGGCTGGTGTTTCTTCTGATACTTTTGTTGTTAGTGAGGTATCTTTTTTCTGCTCTTTTTCTTTACCGAAAAATACATCAGCTATAATATCTGCTATGTTAGTAGTTCTTTTTCGTTCTTGGGATGATAGGGTAGGCTTTACACGCTTTTTTCTATCAAACGAGGAAGAATCAGACTCAATAATATTTTTAGATACTTTTTCAGATCCTGATTCCTCGTTATCGCTAAATAACTTACTAACAATACCCGCCATCCACAATATTTAATTGGATGTATCAAAAAAGGCAGGATCTATAGCTATAGTTTTTTCATCGAAAGTTAATATTTCAGTTTCGTATGACGCGAATGCTTTAAAAAAGGTAGCCAACTGTCTATATACAGTAAGCGGTAAATTTTCAATTATATCTACCCTTTCGGTTATTTTAAGATCGTCGAATAATGCCGTTTCATCACCCACTGTTACCGATTCAATATACTTTATTAACTCGTATATATAGATTAATCCAAAAGCTTTATCCGGCGCCGGGTCGTCTTTACCCTTATCTAGCTCTGCTAAGCACTTACTAATAATACTATTTTCTGCCTTTAGCGTTGGTATTTTAAACTTAAGTTCGACTTTGCCCTCCTTCGCATTACCTTTCATGTTAAATGCCTTTTTAACTTCGTCTATCTTATCGATATATTTATCAATATTATAAACATCACCATCAATACTAACTTCACTACCAAGTGATTGTCTTCTTAAATGTAAAACTATTTTAGACCTATCAACTGTAAAAATATTATCTGTATCAGCATTCTCTAAAATAATATTATTTAAAACTTTTTTAAATTCAATGGCTCCTTTAATACCAGTTACGGCCGTACTAAGCAAATTTTTCTGCTGTTTTAGAGTTAAAGTTTTTAGAACCACCTCTCCTGATGTAATAGGAAGTTTTAAATTGCTCTCAATATCTTTTAACTTTTTAAGAAGGCCGCTTGAAATTTGTGACATAAATTTATTTATTGCAATACTCTATGTTTTCAACTCTGATTTTCTCTCTTTGTTTTCTTTAATATATAGCTCCATATAATCTTTTATATCTAAGTATGTACTTTTTTGCAAAAATGTAACATCATGTATACGTTCACTTAAAATAAAAATATAGTCTCTATAAGTACGAATATCTATAGGACTTAGTATTGTAGCTAGGAAATGTACTATATAACAATCGTTTAAGCTTAAGTCTATTTTATCACCTTTCAACATAAAGCTTATTTTAAGTTTTGATATATGCTGTTTATAAAATTCTTTTATCTTTGTTTGTATTTCTAAAGGAAGATAATTAAAAATTAAATCTTGCTCTGTATAACTTAAATTACAAAAGTCTATAGTCTCTCCATCTAATATTATAGTTTCTATAAAGTTACCTTCATATAATGTAGTTAGTGGAAAGGTCCTAGGGTAGTTAAGAGTAATAATATTATTATCAAATTTAAATACCTCCTTTATATCAACAATCTCTAATAATTCGTTTTGTATTTGTATTATATCAAAACTATAATCTCTCAACTCGATAATGTTTCCAACACACAAGTCTCTAATATGTAAAAGACAAAAAAACTTCTCTAATATATTAAGATCAGGAGTAATAAAGAGATTATCTAAATACGATAAAATCGCTTCTTTATTATCTATTATACAGTGAAGCTCCTTACAGTTCTCTATTGTAAAAGTTTTTAATAGAACTGATTTAGAGGTAGGAAGAACTAATCCTAACATATATTAATTACAACGGTCTGTAATTTTTACAAGCGAAAGTAATTGATTTTTCAATAAAATCTCCATCACCGTAATTTAAATTATAACCTTCTACAGCAGTAGGGAAAGCAGCTTCAAACACATAACCTTTACGCTTCGAACCATCGTTATTGTATTGAGTAACCGTAATATCCGATTTTAATTTAAAATTTGTTAATCCGTCAATACCTAGCGCTATAAGCCACGGTCTAAAGAATCCATGTTCTATATCTTCACCTGTTTCTAAAACATTTAAACTAAATGACCTAGAGAGAAAGTCAGTTCTTTGAACTAACCCATAACCAGGTAAGAATCCGCCACGATTTTCTACTCCTATAGGGGTAAACTCACTTGATTCTTGAGGTATAGTAAACTGCCTAGCAACTAGTAAAGTACCGCTTCTTGTTAAATCCTCCGGATTTACTTTAGCTTTCCAATTTTCATTGGCCTTACTAATTGCAGCATTAATAGCTTCATTAACATTTGTATCTATACTCACCTTCCAAAGAAAGGGATGTGATACGAAAAAGTTAGGATCCGTACTAAACGCGTCAAGAAAAGCTTTAGCTTCGTTGGCCATATAATATATTTATGGTCTAACTAAAGTCTCTATAGAAATGATATGCGAAAGTAACAGTAGTATTTAAAATTTCTCCGGTACCGTCAGCTATAGAATAATCAATTGGACTAATATCTCTAATAGACGCACCTACAAGTTGTATGGTTTGAACAGGGGCTAGATCCTTATTGATTACATCTAAAGTAATAAGATCACCGTCACCAGGCAGTCCGTACTGACCGGTTGAAGTTTCATTATTAAACACGGCTCGTGAAGCTGCTTCAAATTTAGTTCTTAATTCATTATTCTCATCATGAAAGAACTCAATAGAATAAGCTTCTGAACCTGGATAGGTAGACTTACCAGGAACATTAAACTGCTGACCGTAGTAAGAAACTGTCTTGTTTTCAATATTTCTACCAGGTAGTTGAGCTGATCTAGCGTAAACTAAATCTGAATCACCGTCGAAGGATACTCCTTCAACGTTAATTTGTTTAACCCTGAATAAAAAGTCTCTTGCAAATTGCTTTTCGGCTGCCCTTGAGAAGAAGTTTTGAATTGTAGTTGCCATAATATTATTTAATTGTTATTTTGT
>JGI24003J15210_10001369_pt1 | contig 10693 bp, 15 predicted proteins | sample LinPmetageLP28_FD_15210 | JGI IMG/M metagenome (IMG submission 15210)
TTGTATACAATTTCTCTGTCAGCGTCTTTGAGTGCTTCAATGTTGTTCTGTGCTTTCTCCATCTGCTTGTTAAGGAATTCTATGTTAATTTTGTTGTTGGACATACTGTCCAGATGCTTCTGCATTCTCTCCACAGTAGTGTAAAGGTCCTCTATCAGCATGAACTGTTCTATGTCCTGTGAGCTCTGTCCTAACTCACCCCTTGGATATTTGATCCTGAATTCATTGTTCTTCTCAATGTCCGCTGTAAGTTTCTGTTCTGCGTGTTCTAGGTCTTTTGTCAGTGATGCGTTTTTCATTTCCAACAAGGTTAATCTCTCTACTAGGCCAAAATATCCCCAGACCCCAACCGCAACTGCGGCCAAAATGGAAAGTAAATTCCGCATGGGCATTGAAATAGATGTGTTATCACTGATCTTCATAATAGCAGTATTTATTGTGTGATACCAGTCTCTTCGTAGTACTTTTTGTATTCTTCAAGCAGGTTGTTTGTTTCCTGCAGTTTTTGTCTGATTTGGGCAAAGTTCCTTGCCAGCACCTGGAAATCCTTGTCAGTGATTCCAAACAGTACGGGGTCTATGCCCGCCTCTTCCAGTTTCTTGAATACTTCGTTTGCGTTCTCACTGGTGATTATGATCCATTTGACTTCTTCTAATTGGAGTGCTGTGGGCATTGGATAATCTAATTTTTTCCTAGGCTCTTCAACTGAAAAGATCTTGATCTTCTTCTCACCACCTATGCTACACCCTGTCAGTGCCAGCACCAATAATACTAGCAATACACCTTTAAAGAAAGAAATCCAGTAGGTACCGTAGTGTGACATCTTCATTGCCTGCCTCATTTTCTCACAGTATGCTTTGTGCCAATTTATTAATTTACTCATAATGCACGTAATTCGGATTTGCTAGACTTGGGCACTCCGGATTGATCTCCGATTTCAATGTTGCTTTTAATTCTTCTGGTGTGTGTTCTGCACCTGATGCCAGTTCGATACATCTCGCGGCATTCTTCCCACCCTTGTTTATAATTCTCTCAATGGCCTTGGTCCTGCCTATAGCCAGTTTGCCAATATCTCTGTTCTTCTTTGTGAATCTCTTGTCTAGATCATCTAAGTCTTTCTTAAATGTACCTATTAAAACATTAAGTTTCTTATTGCTTTCCATTATGGCTTCAAAGTCTGCTTTCTGTTGTTCTAGCACCTTGTTCTGTTCTTCCACTGCTGTTTCAAGTTTAAGTTGATTTGCCTTTAGCGTGGCATTGTCAGATCTTAATTTCATCACATACATACCCGCACCTGCTATTCCAGTGATCAGCATTATTGTAATGGCCATTTTTATTGTCGAAAACATTATGTACGTATTTATTGTTCTTAAATAGGTTCGAGTATATCATGACTGAGAAATACCAAGTATACACTTACCGCCCGACATTCCGCGAAGGCATGGGCTCAATGGGTGATGATGAGCTGAAGTTAATGGATGAGGTAGTAAGGATATACAAGCAAGGGCACCCTATCTTATTCAAGGAGTATGTGCATAGGAACCAATGGAACTACTTTATTGAAAACACAAAAGGTATAGCAGGAGAAGTTGAACTAGAAGGTCCTTTACCAGATAATTGGGCAGTTGACTCTCAAAAACATGTAAGAATTTTCAACAGGTGTGTACACACAAACACAACAGAAGTGCTTGGCAGAAAGGCTCAATTGCCATTTTTAGGTATCAAGCGTGATGCGAAATTATTGGATAAACATTTTATAACAACGTATGGTTGGCACAGGGAACATGAAAGAGAATGTATCATGCAGGTCCTTGAACGTTTGCAAATATTAGAAGACAGCATCTATAGTAGACCAGATGCAGATAAAAACTTACAAAAAAGTGTGAACATAGATTACCTATTTCCTATAAGGAATGACAACGTTAAACATCAGAACATAGAAGGGACAGATCAAAAATTAGACAAAGAGACTTTTTTGAGACATCAACACCTCACACTTCCTGTTTTGTATGAGGCCGCCAAGAGAGTACACTGTTGGGTCGTTTTAGATGACTATGCATTAAATGATGACTTGAACGGCACCCCAAGCGAGAAGGTTTTATGGCCAGTGTTTTTTGGAATTCCTTTTATTTACATTGGTTCAAAAAATCAAATGGACGTGCTAAGATCATGGGGTATTGAACCTAATGATACTTACAGGAATAGTGTCAGAGGCGTTGCTGAACAGATGCTGTGGTTAAGAAGTATATTTGATGACCCAAAACTAGCACAAGAATGGCAAAACAGCCAAGGAGAGTTGATCATTAAAAATAGGAAGGCTTTGGAAAAGTTACCTGATATGATATACGAAAAAGATTCTATCGGGTTTGGCTGGCCTGAAACAATATCTACAGACTAAAAATAATTTTGTAAGTCACCTTTTCTCTTTGTGTCAAGTGTTGCACAATGGAACCCACCACTCATGCTTCTTGCTTGCCTCATGGGCAATCCTATAGTTTCAATTCCGTGCTTATCAAGGATGCGTCTGAGTGATTCTTGTTTTTCATCCACTATGATTAGTTTTTCATTCACACTTAAAAAGTTTAAACCTATGTATGGAGAGCAAGGTGCTACTCCTGTGTTGGCCGGAGGCACGTGTAGATCCTCTTCGCTTACCCAAATTTTGTCCCAATCTTTAAATATTGGTGGATACCAATCTTCAGTAAGCCTGCCTGCGTTGAATAACACCAGTCCCGGACGCAATGGCAATACTGTGCTATCAAAATGTGCGAAACTATAATATTTTTCTGCTATGTGTAGGCGATACCCTTTCGGTTCTAGTATGGTCTTGAGCCACTCAAAGCCCAATTGGTTGCCACTGTTACTGACTTGGCACAGCAGATCTTTTCCGAGACGCACAATGTTGGGTGCATCAAAAATAATTTCTTTGTTGACTAGTGTTGCATCCTTACGATCTTCTAATTGATAATTGTCATCTGTGAGTATAGGTTTTGGAGCATTTATCCATTGTGTGCCTTCTTTCATCCATTTATAAAGATGTTTGTAGTACGCCCTAGTTTCGAAATATCTTGCTCTCATGGGCGACGGGCATTCGACTATCATGTTGTCCAACGGTAACAATAGGTCCCTAGGACAGAATGTGTACCATCCTGTGGTTTCCCATTCTGGTGTGCTGAACTTTTTATTATGGTCTATTGGTTCTGGACGCATGGTCTTTACACCCAGGCCTTTGAGGCAATCCTCTAGTCCTTGCAAGTCTTCGTTTGCCTCATCAACAATCCATTTTGCAATTGGTTGTCCGTTGAAATGTTTAATATCCTCGTATTGTTCACCGCCATAAATGAAACTGTGTGTGCTGATATTCATGGTTGGATGCACACAATTATCAGCAGTCCCTATTATAATCTCTTCTAATGGATCCCAATCATTATTACTTTTTACTGGCAATGTCTAACCCCCTAATGTATTGTTTGTGAAAACTTAAACGGTTTGTATTTCCGCCTCTGTTGTATTGGTTGTATTTTTTAGAATCGTCTATGCCAAACAATACTGTTTTACTTGTCTTAACACCTAGAGTATTGCAAAAATCTTTTTGTTTGTCAATGTATTTGTTTGGAATATAATCTGGTGTGAAATTCTTGAAATATTCTAATCCTATCAGTGCACCTATTTTATTGTTGTAACTAATTTTATGATATACAAACATTGTATCGTCATCATCAACTTTTGTATAACGTATGCCTATTCTTGCATAGGCAACAGGAAAAGTTTTACTTAAACTAAATGTAACATCTGTGATACAAGAATAAGCAATATCTATGTTGATGTGCCTGCAGGCACCGTAGTACGCACAATCAACCAACACAGGAATACCGAGGGCACTGCAATCACGCATAAGATTATGATATTCATTATGTTTGTCACCAGTGTCCGCAAAAGGCAAACTGATTACGACAGCGTCGTTTTTATCAAGGGCACTATCTTCCAACCATTGCCAATCAAAATTATTACGCCATGCCAACTTGTGATACATGTACTCGCCTTTGAAACATCGGAATCTACGTTTTGCATTACGCATGTAAAATTTATCAAATGCTTCTGTTGTCCCGTTACTGTAACATTTGAATTTGTAATCTTCTAGTCCTGTAAAAGTGTTGAGAGTACCACTGTTAATCCACGAGTCGTACTCGTGTACAAATTCATCTATAATGCTGTCGTTGTTGAGGTCAGTGAAATCGTATTGCTGTCTCAATATACGCATTGTATTTGGATCTTGTATAGCAAACGCACTGCCGAAATCCATAGATCTCTTGTCATTGGGAATATTTGTCATGCTCGTCCAAAAAAGTTATCTGACTTACAACAATGTCAGTTGGGCCAAAATTAGCCATTCCGTGCCAGGTGTCACCTTTCCAAGTGTATGTATCACCTGCACTCCACCCTTTGTAAACTTCATTACCTACTTGTAAAATTTGTCCACGGTCCCAGTCATCCGTCATTACAACTGTCCTACAAACATTGTGTACATTTTGTTCATCTATGTCATTGTACTTGACGAAAGTTGCATAAGTGTCAAAATGCCACATGAGACTACAACCAGGGGTAAGTTTTAAAAAGTTGTAATTAAATTTCATATTTGCAAATGGTGTAATAATGCTTTTTAGCCCTTCTGTCAGAGTAGGACGAATGCTCATGTAGTGTAAACTGCCTGCCTTGGGCACTCCCCATTCGGCGTACATTGCCTCAAGAGCTCTCTTGCTTCTAGTTGCAAAAGTGTCCCACGGATTATCTTTTGGGATCTCATCTGTCATGTATGTAGATTCCCATGGCAGTGTTGTTATATCATCGTTGCTCCAAGTCATTGACACGCTGTCTTTAACGGCACTGTGTTCTCTCCAATTCTTATAACTTTTTGTGTCCATTATAATACTCCTTCCAGGTGTGATTTTATATAATGACTGTTTGGTATATCAAATTTTTCTAGCATATTTAAAAATTTACTTTTGTCTGTTTGGTCCAGGTTCACGATGTCCATGCCACGTGGAAAAGTTAAAACGTTTATAGTCCATTTTTTATATGCTTTTACAAAGTCGTGCATGTCAGATAGCCCATGCCAGTTGTTCTTATGCACTGTTGTATGTATGGTGTAGTCAAATTTTCCGGCGATCTGATTGAGTGTGTCAAGGACTTTACTCCATACACTGCCACTCCTGACTTTATCATTTAATGTACCAACAGCATCAATACTAACAGTGAAATGAACTTGTTTACATTTTGAAAGTAAATCTATGTCTGTGTCTTGTAATTTGTGCATTCCGTTAGTAAAGTACTCCACCGTGAGAGATTCTAGTGAATCTAAAGATTCTAAAAACTTCCTGTGCCTGTTTGTCATTAATGGTTCGCCCCCTAGGAATACCACGCGGTTTATACTATTAGGTATATTAGTAAATTTGTCAGTGCTGGTGATACCTTGTTTGGCAGGTAATTGTGGATTCTTCTTTGCCCACCAACTACTGCTCCATTCTTCCCAACAACCATCACAGGTGAGATCACATATGTTGTCGAACCCAACTTCTAGGTATTTTAATTTAGGTGAGGCAGGATCATATTTGGCATTGAATTTTTGACGCAGGCTCTCAACGCCTAGCTCTTCTTCTTGTTTACATTTGCCACAACCTGGAAGCCAGTTTGATTCCATATCTTGACGTAATTTTTTATATTGTTCGCTATGCAAGATATTACCAACATTGCCATCAAATTTCTGTATCGGTGTCTTGTATCTACAGCAAGGGTATATTCGATTGCCTCCCCTGACGTTGGTATGGTTATATAAGGCTGAACAAAACATTGATAAAAATATTTATTGGCTAAGATACGATGCGTTAAATAATTGCATGATTGAAGGTAAAATATCTGTTACGTGGGATAAAAATGATTATGAATCTTTGGAATATCAAACACACCCTAACATAAGGAGAGGTTATTCTTCTACAGCAAGTGAATCTCCACATTTGGATATTACACATGACATCTGCTACAAAATTCCAAATAGCATTTCAAGTTGTTTAGATACTTTCAATTTACGTAGTGTATCTTGCCAAATACAAAGATATTCTCCGGGCACCTATTTGCCATTCCACAAAGACGCCTATCTCACATATAAGAAGTTTAACAATGTTGGCAAAAATGATAGAATTGTGAGGATAATACTATTTCTTCATGACAGCCTTCCTGGACAACAACTTTGGATAGACGATCAGATTTGTTATGGGAAAGCAGGAAACTTTTACGGTTGGAAAGATGATTGCCTGCACATGGCCGCTAATCTAAGTGAATCTTACAGATATAATTTACAAATAACTGGAATAGAATCTAAGCAATAAGGCCAGGCTTGTAAACAGTTTTTCCGTTTTCTTTCATGGCAGTAAGGATACTTTGTCTGTTGCCTTCTGACTTGTATGAAACGTGTACCCAACCGGAATCTGGTATGCCTGGAGTATAAAATTCTAGTATCAATTGATCGAAGTCACAGTTTTCGGATATCCATTTGGCAACATCGTAGTTGCCTGTACCTGGACACTCTATGTCAACTGCTTCGCCTTTGCAGTGTTGTGATTTGCTTGAACCACCTACTGCTTCATTCAGTGCTGTTCCTCTGTATCCAGAATTAATAACTGTCACTCCAAAGTTCTCCCTGACCTTTTGCACCACGTTCATAAAAAGTTCTTTTGCGTTTGCTAGGTGTTCTTCGCCTGGAGTGTTGTCTAGACCTTTTCGTGTCGCTGTCTGACTTTTTGTGAATTCTGCTAGTGTGAAGTTTGCACTTAATCTCATGCAACTATTTATCAATAAGTGCGTATATTAAATTACCAGCCGCTTTTGCTTACAAGAGCAGACTGATCGCCCTTTGTGAAAATAAATTTGTTTTCGTTTGTTTTAGTAATATCATATGGACCAAAATATTTTGTAAGGTGTGTGCATTCTGAAATAGAGTCAAGGTCAATTTTAAATGCTTTAGCCTCTTTCATTATCTCGTTTGTTGCCCCAAATTTATGTAGTTCAAATTTAAGATCATGTCCTGCGCCTGTCTTTTTTACAGTCATAATATTTTCTGCTATGTTACACTCCATCATGTCGTACTTGTCAAAGAAATGTCTTGCTTCGCTTACTCTCATCTCGTTTACTCTTTGTTCGTAGGCCTCGGGTGTTGTAGGAATTGCTTCACCTAATGTGCCTGCTGAAACCATTGTTGGGTTTTCATTTTTATGGTATGTGTATTCAAATTCTTCTATGTTTGTTAATTTCTTAAGATCTTCAAGAAATGACATGATCTGTGCTATCACTTCTGGCGACCTTGCAAATTCTATGAACACTCTGTGTTTGCCGTCTTCCAGTGTTCCTGGTGTTGCATCTGCATCTAGCACTGACTTGTAACCTACTTCTGCAAAACGTTCAAGGTCTTTTGCAGGTGCTTGTCCGTCGACCACTAGCCCAAGAACTAATATGTTCTTGTCATCGCCCATCTTGGATTTGAATTGATCTATTGAGAACTGTTTGTTTACAACGCCTTCTAGATCTCCGGCTTTTAGTCCTTCATTAACTAATTTCATTTGTTCCTAAGTCCAGCCCTGGTTCGCCTGTGGAATCTTGTGTTTCTATCTCGTCTTGTCCGTGTTTCATGTTTCCAATTAATTCTTTTGGCATTCTTATTTCAACCACCCAGATGTCATGGGCATCTATTTTGCCTTTTGTAGTTCCTGGTCTGTAATCCTCTGGTGATTTGATCTGTCTCGGCTTCATCAATTCGTCTTTTCTATATGTGACTTTACAACCTTTGTCTAGCAGTCTCTTGCCACCTGCCGGATCAGGCATTTTGTCAGCGGGCCACATGAACGAACACGTTACAAAGTGTCTAGAATCAACTGGACCTGTAAGCAGTTCGCCGTCTTCCCAGTTTGCGAATACGTACACATCTAGTTCGTCAACTACTCTTTCGAAATCTTTCAAAATGCCCAAAGTAGGGCCTAAAGAATATAACGATTGTACGTTTTTGATTATGTCTAAGACGTCATGCATAGTTCTTATTTATCTTAAAGATCTGGGTTGTAAAATATGCATACTTTATTTGGAAAAAAGATCGTAAGTATTTGTACATGAGTCCTAAAACAAGACACATTAAATCACTCACAAATATAACCTACGAGGAACCTTATGCTATTATTCAAGAGCCTACAAATGCGACCTTTATTTCAGAGAAAACTATGGAAACAAATGAGGAAAAAGAGAGTGTACGACAAGAGAACAAAGTTGTATATGATGAATCAAGATTGGCTTAAGATTAGGAAACAAAAGGACAGGAGGAGACGTAGAGTGCTGGCGAGATTATGGAAAGCCAGTCAAATGGCCATGCTTAAACGAATGTACAGCCAGGCTATTTCATAAAATGATCGATCATACTTCCGTATGTTTTGTGGAAATGTTTGTATAAAGTGTCGTATGAAATATGGTCAACTAGGTTTGGTTGGCCAGGCACTTCACACTTTAAAACTTCTTTATCCACAAGGTCTATAATTACACCTGACTGAACTAACTTTCCCGGACCAATGTTTTTCTTGGAAAGTTCAACAAGCTCGTCATATGTGCCCTTCATATTCAGACTATACTTTACGATCATATATCTTTTTTTGTTGTGTTTGCTACCCATAATATCCTGTCAGTGTAAGTACGTATCTATCTTCGTAGCCAACGTTGCAACCCGAATGTGGAATATTTTTGTCAAATGTCAAAACTGTTCCCCGCTTTAAATTGTAAGCAACATCATTTCCAACAAACAATGCATGACCCATTTTTGGTTCTGTCAACGGAATCCATAGCCTTCTAATTCTGCTAGTATCGAGCCCTGTTTTACCTAATTCTTTTACAGCGTTGTAATAGCGATCAATGTGTGGTATACTGACAGTGCCTGGTGGATGTCTCATTATTGTTATACGACAAGTTTCTTGATCCATATTATACTTTTTCCAAAAACTTTTGGGAATTAAACTAGATAATATTTTATTTGTGTACCTGTAAAAATAAGCAACATTCTTTTTTGGATGATATAATTTTAGAATTTTTTTACTGAAATCTAATTGGTCTCTATTTCTATCAACAACATGGCAATTATCTTCAGTGTCGAAGGATGCATTAACTTTAGTGGATTTATTCTTTACGAGGTTGAGTATTTTTTCAAAAGGTAATTTAACACGTCCAAGGTATTCTATATTGTTAGCCATTCTGTAGCCTTGCCAGTTTAATCATTACACTTGCTAGGTTGATTTCTGGATCTGCAACGAAACTGTGATCTACCAATCCCTGCTTGATGATTAGCACCGCTTTGTCCTGTGCGTCCTCATCTTTGGATATGATCTCAAGGTTGTCATACAGCCATCTGTATATCTCCTCACACTCCTCTGGTCTTGCTTGAGCACACACTAACTTTCTTGCTTCTTGTATCTTGCCCTGTTTAAACAGATCCACCATTTGCAGTCTGTAATCCTGCTGTCCTGAGTCACCTGATGCTGGTGGCATCAGTTTGCCATCTCTGCAATTCTGTTGTAGCATGTTGATACATTTCCTCAAATCAGGATACGATGCTTTTACATAAGTGTCAAGCACTTCTATGTCCGGCGTAATACTTTCTGTAATAAGAATTTCACAAGCTCTCGCTGTGAATTCTGTCTTGTCTATAGTTTCCATATGGAAGCCTTGACATCTGCTGTGAAGTGCAGGGATCACCCTGTTGGGATAGTTGCAAGTTAATATGAATCTCGCTGACGTGTGATACATCTCCATCACACCACGTAATGCCGCCTGTCCGTTTGGACTCATGTAGTCTGCTTCATAATACTTCTTTATCGATAAGGTCTAGCACTACACCCGATTGTACTAACTTTCCTGGACCAACATTTTTCTTTGAAAGTTCTATAAGCTCGTCATATGTGCCTTGCATGTTTAGGCTGTACTTTACAATCAGATATCTTTTTTTGTTGTGCTTACTACCCATTGCCCAACCTTGCGAGTTTAATCATTACACTTGCTAGATTTATTTCAGGATCAGCAACAAATGAATGATCCACTAGTCCTTGTTTGATTATTAAGACTGCTTTGTCTTGATTGTCCTCGTCTGTGGATATGATCTCCAAGTTGTCATACAGCCATCTGTATATCTCCTCGCACTCTTCTGGCCTCGCCTGGGCACACACAAGTTTTCTTGCTTCTTGTATTTTGCCTTGCTTGAATAGTTCCACCATCTGCAGTCTGTAGTCCTGTTGCCCTGAATCACCTGATGCTGGTGGCATCAGTTTACCATCTCTGCAATTCTGTTGTAACATGTTGATACATTTTCTTAGATCCGGATACGATGCTTTTACATACGTGTCAAGCACTTCTATGTCCGGCGTAATACTTTCTGTAATAAGAATTTCGCAAGCTCTCGCTGTGAATTCTGTCTTGTCGATTGTTTCCATATGGAAGCCTTGACATCTGCTGTGTAGTGCTGGTATCACCCTGTTGGGATAGTTGCAAGTCAATATGAATCTCGCTGACGTGTGATACATCTCCATCACACCACGTAATGCCGCCTGTCCGTTTGGACTCATGTAGTCTGCTTCATCTAGTAATACATATTTGTAATCACCAAATGGCATTATCT
>JGI24003J15210_10001370_pt1 | contig 10685 bp, 19 predicted proteins | sample LinPmetageLP28_FD_15210 | JGI IMG/M metagenome (IMG submission 15210)
GTCCGATAGGTTACGAACCCTAAGAACGAAATGGCTTACACCTCCGAAAACTCGTCCCTTATCTTTCGAGGCGTCTAACTTCCTCAGCGAATCCCTAAGATTTTTACCTCTCTTCGGGGAAAAAAATAAACTTAGCGACTCAAGGTCACTCTTTTGTGGTTTATGATTCATTCGCATAATATATATATAGTGGGATAAAGTGGGATTGTCAAGAGGTAAAGTGAAAAAAAATAAAAAAAGATTTGCACTTATATAATAGGAACAAAAATTCATTCTCCCCCAGCACCTCCATCTGAGCTCACAGGGTAAGTTTACTATACTAGTAGACACGAGTGCTTAGGGGTTGGCAATGCAATGGAGATCCCCCAGCACAGCCTGTAGCTCCTGCACCCCCAGCTCATAGTATACTAGGACTGCAAATGGCGATTCGTGAGCAATGCAATGGAGATCCACCAGCACCTCCTGCACCCCCAGCTCATAGTATACTAGTAATGGTGCGAAGGTTCGGGCAATGGGCAATGGAGCTCGGCTACCAGCACATCCAGAAGCTGCCAGGCGGGATGGTATTATCCCACTTATTACGTGATGGCTGGGGGTGTGGGCAATGGAGAATGGAGAAGAACCTCTTGCACAAACAGCCAGGGAGCTCCTGCCAGCTCAAAGGTCCATCTAGGCTCGGTTTTTGCTCCTTCTCCCGCAATGGAGTGAACCAAGGAACCAGGAAATATGTGGAGTAAGCCCTGAGAGGGGGCCTTGGCCATAATAAAACTTCGACCACCGCATAAACCATGCTTATAATTCCACATAATTTGATGAGGTCTTAAATTAACTTTATTACTCTTAATTACTTTTAACTCAACCCAAAAAGATATTCCGTCTGCAATACCATAAACATCAGGAACGCCAGGCATTGCCCAGTTTTCTTGTCGTGTCCAAAAGATATTAGGTAAGTTTTCTTTAACTTCTTTCCAAAATTTACTTTCAGGTTTCATTGAAAAAACCAAGCTATCGCATACAAAACTGCTAAGATAACTACAAGCCCTTTAAGCCCACCAAACAATAAAAACATAGGTAAAACTTCTGCCCATGGTACAATAACCCTAGAATCAATTTCTTTCATTGAAACATCTAAAGGAATAGACTGTCTAGGTTTCATAATCATATTGATATTTTAAATTAAGTATTGCTAGCTTACTAGCTTCCTCGTATGTAAAGCCGTCTGCTTCATACTCATCAACTAGATTTTGATAAACACCATTTCTATCACTCATTTGTTTGCCTTATGTTTCTTTTTTTGGTTAATAGACCAGTCTATGTAGTCTCTTATTTCCTTTTTAGTAGCTGGACTGTATCTTAGTTCCGTAGCATTTCTGATTGTCTTTTTAACCTTTTCTACTTCCGCTTCAAGATTAGCTAATGCTACACTCATCTTTGTTTCCCACTCAGTAGCCATTATCAACTCCTTTGATAGAAACATTTCTGTCTCTTGCACTCCAACCTATAACACCTTTTTCGGCTTGATTTAGTATGTGAATCCATACCAATTTATTACTTTGGTTTATCTTATAATAACCAAACAACTTTAATATTAACTGTTTCATCTTTCTACCTTTCTTTTTAATCTTTCTAAAACTTACTCCCATATTATCACATAGTCAACTAATTCTTTTTTATTTGTTTTAATTCTTTTATTTCCTCATAATCAACAGTGATACTGAACTGTTCTTTTAATTGTTGTAGTTTAGCTTGTACTTCATCTCTACCCATTGAATCAATTGTTCCTGTTAATATTTCTTTTTTATCAACATACAAACCAGCTATCTGGCCTCTACGAGTTTCAGCAGCAACAGCTGCGTTCCAATTACCTGACTCTGAAGCTTTGTCTCTAATTCTTGCCAATGTAGCCAAGGATCTATCTTGTGTACATTTATATCTTTCTACAATAGCCCTACGCTCATGATCTATAGCTTTAGCTACAATTGGGTATCTATCGGGATTTTGTAATTCAGAAGCTCTTACAACAGCAGAGTCCCTGGCATAGCCAGCTTCAGTTGCACATTGTGTTGCGGTTTTTAAACCCTCAGAATGGACAAGTAACAAAATAAACTTTCTTTGTTTGCCTGTTATCTTAGGATTATATAAAGAATCCGATAAAGGTTCAGGTATTACTAAATTATTCTCTTCCATAAATTGCTCCTACAATAGTAGCTTTTTACCATATAAAATAAAGAAAATAAAACAAAACCAAGCCTGTTATCGGTATGACTAGGTTACTTATGGTTACCTCTAAATATCACTCAGGTAACCTTACTATTGTTGATATACTTAGTAAGTTACTCGGTTACCTAGGTTACCTCTAGTTTTGTAAAATATTTTTTATTTTATCTGACAGAATACATCTATAGAGAACGCTGTTTATGGAAATTGCTTAGGATCTTGCGTTATAATACTAGTAATTTTCTCTAAAACGTCTCTTCCCTCGGTCATTATTATCTCCCACTCGTCTTTTTTGTATTTTTTATTAAAGATTGGGTTGAAAAATTCGACAGATATCTCGTTACATTGGTAACAGGTGGATATCTTTTTAACGGGACTGTTTGGTAGGTTTATTGACATTCCTTTTCACCTTGTGTGATGGAAACAATATTACGTTGTCGGGTAGATTTTTCTTGAAGTAAATTGCATCCATTAAATCTAGTTTGGCTTGCTTTTCGTGGTCCGTGTTCCCTGCAGCAAGCAAGGTGTCTAACAAATCTCTTTGCGCTAACACTTCTTTATAGTCGTGGGCCATACTATCTCCTTTAATGTCCCCGTATGGACAGAATCCTTAACGGGGATCATCAATTTAAGACTAAATAATAGCCTATTATGGTAAAAAACGCAATATCAGTCTTCCTCGTGCATTTCGTCGTNATCNTGTGCCATGGCTGTTGCCAAAGCCCACTCACGCTCTTCTTTTACACCTTGTTTTCTTTGTTTATGCTTCTGCAACCTTTTGTAAGCATTATATCGATTTCTAGTTATATCACCTTGTGAAGAACAAGTCTCACATTGCATAATGATCTCATCCCCTTCCCACGAAGAACGAAGATAACCATTACCAGTACAAGAAGGACATATGACTTTGTTTAGTTCCATAATCTCTCACCCCTATACGTTAATGGTTAAATGTGTGTTGTTAAGTTTTGTATCTTCAACACCATTAAGATCAACAATTGTGTATAACACGCCATTATAGTCTGGATTTTTACAAAACTCATCTAAGGTTATTGTAGTGCCAGGTCTATATTTCATCAAATGTGTGTAAAACGCTTTTGTATCATTTTTTAATTCAACAATTTTTCCTGATTGGTCGGCAGTTCCTGACTGTTTAAAAGCCATGCCATCTATCTTTAGAATTGTTAACATCTCTGTCGGTGCATCAAAGCTCCAACTTATTTTAGCTATGCTCATGCTGATTTTCTCCTTTGTTGCTTTTTACTTTCTTTTAAAACTAATTCTGTTATTTGCATACCGACTGATCGGTTAGTTGCCTCCGCTAATTGTTTTAGTTTTTCGTATGTGTCTATTTTCACAGCCACTGATTTGAACTTTAATGTGTTCATGCTTTCTTCCTTCCTAAGTCCTCGTCCTTGGTTACGTGTTCGTAATCACCGAGATCTAGTTTGAGTTGATTAGAGTCGTGAGCCACGAATGGAGTAAATTGACGCCCTGCGTTGTTAGCAAGTTCTTTCCATGTCTTTGCGTTTTCATGGTATAACTCTGCCATTTCGAAGTCGCCTAGTCTTTCACAATCCCTAGCTCTTTCATAATTCATTCGAGAACGTGTTAAGCGAAGGCCAAAACGATAGCCTTCTTTAAACGTTAACTCAAATTCACTTTTTAATGTAGTCATAATATCCTTTCTAAAATTCTGGTTAAATGGGAGGATTAGTAAATTACCTCCAACTTTCAGGACACAGATTTACATTTCTACACCCTACTTGTACCCACCTTGTAGACCTCAGACACTTGTCCGTCAGCCTATGTTGGCGTTGCCTTACTCCTCTGTTAAAAAAGTTGTTCAGCCACATGGTAAAATTAATTAGATTTTACCACCAAAATATATGGGACACTATATATAAATATATGGGATTGTCAACACCCTAAATAACTATTATTTAGATGGATTTTCTACGAATATCGTGATGATTAGGGAATTTTTTATCGACTAACCAACAGTTGTATGCGTACTGCCAGTCACTTCCAAATTCATATCTGCAATATTGTTTGACACCATCATCTAAATATTTATTAGGATTTGATTTAAATAATTTTTTTAATGTGTTTAACATAAGCTCTTTATAAATCGTTTTTATAAAATGACTTNTGTTATTTTTGCAGGTCTACTATTCGCCTGCGTCGCCCCAACTACTGCCGAGTTCTACATCAACTTTACTTGGTACTAAAAGTTCAACACATGTTTCCATGATNTCTTTAATTTTTTTAGAATCTTTACCACACTTACCNACACTAAAATCTAATTCATCATGGACTTGTATATGTGCCAGATAACCTTCTTTGTGTAACTCTACCATAGCTTTCTTAGTTTGGTCTGCAGCTGATCCTTGAATTAATCTATTTAATGATTTGTATGTCCAGGCTCTTTTAATTGTATGTTCACCATACTCTCTTTGAGCGTCAACAAGTGGTAATGCTTTTGATCCCCATTCATTTGTTGGTTCCCATAAATCAAAACGACATCTTCTACCAAGAAGAGTTCTAAGAAAACCTTTCTTACCAGCGGATGCCATTGTTCTATTCATCAATTGTTTTACAAAAGGTACGCGCTCATGATACGTAGCTAATAAGTCTGATGCGTCTTCTAGATTTAAACCTAACTGAGACATAAGCTTTCCTTTACCCATGCCATAAAACAATCCTAAATTAATTGTCTTAGCTTGTTTACGATCAATGCCTGCCATGTCACTTACTAGAGTATGAAAATCTGTTTCGGGGTCCGTGGAGTATGCTTCGGCAAAATCTGTAGCACCAGGCAATCCTCCTGTATTACCAGCAGTGAGCGCTGCGTAATGGACTACAAGTCTAGGTTCTTGCTGTGAGTAATCAAAGATACCCCAGTCTTGCCCGTCTTCTGGTATAAAAATAGATCGAATCATAGGGCCAAGAATGGCGTTTCTTGCTGGGATCTGCTGAAGGTTAGGATTACTATAACTGAATCGTCCTGTTACAGTCCCTCCTTGATCAGATCGCATTTGATGTATCTCAGCATGAATACGACCATTGATAGAATGTTTTAAAATTGTATCAATAAAAGTTGTTCTTGCTTTATTTATTTCTCTTGCTTCCACAACCATCTTCGCAAGAGGAGACTGATGACTTGATAAAAAGTTTTTATCAAATTTTGGTTGACCTGTTGGTGTGCGTTCATAAGGAATCTGTAGTGCATCAAATGCTTTTGAACGCTAGATGCAGCCCATACTTCCACATTGAAACCCGAGAGCTTTTTGATCGAACCCAGGATCTTATTTTCTTGTTTTTGTAAATCACTTTTAATCCTTTCTGCTTTGTCTGTGTCTACTCTTACTCCCTTCATCTTCATCTCGAAGAGAACGGGAAATAAATCTATTTCTAACTCAAATATATTTGTGAGTTCTTGTTTTACAATTTCTTTTTTTAAATGATGCCATAGTCGAAGAGTAACAGCAGCATCTTGTTCTGCGTAGTCTCCAACATGCGAAGCTGGTAGCTTCCACATTTCTGATTTAGGATTTAATCCCCAAGCTTTTGCCGCTTCATAGAGTTGGGTTTCCGCTTTTGACTCTTGTAGATAATCTTTCGCTAATGAGTTTAGATCAAAACGAAACCTGTTCTCGTCCACTAAGGGCGCGGCAATTAAAGTGTCAATGATTTTACCTTTGATGTCAATGTCTAAAGTTTTTAACCAACCCACGTCATAGAAAGCATTGTGAAAAATGTAGTTGACATTGTCGTAAGAACATTGTTTACGCAACCACTTAACTACAACCTTCTTGTCCATGTTGGGCGGTGTTTCGTGAGCAATGGGATAGTAACCTTGCCACCCGTCTACTGCAATAGCAATACCAATGACTTCTCCTTCTCTTCTCATGTAGCCAGGGCCACTTGTTTGTATGCCTGGATCTCTTGTTTCTAAGTCAATAGCAATTTCATCATAACCTGATAGATCAGGAAAATGATCAGGCATAACCCATTCACTAGGCATGCGATGAACTTTAGGAAACCAGTTACTTTGTTCTTTCACTAATCTCTCCAGCTATGGCTAAATATGCGGCAGCATCTGTGTAGTTGTCTTGTTTTTGTTTGTGCATTGACCTAGCTACCTTTACCAAGGCCATGCACACTGCTACGTCATGGGCAGATATAGTCTTGCGGAGGAAAGTAGACCATAACGCAGCAATGTTCTCATGGGTTTCTAAAATGTCACCGTAATCTTTATTACGATCATTACTTGTAAGCCTAATGGCTTCTTCTAAAAATTCTTTTGTTTTCATACTTGCCTTTCATAATGAAATATTGGTTCATATTCGAACTGTCCTTGAGTTCTGTGTACAATATGTAATTCTTCTTTAGCTCTTGTTGCTCCTACATAAAATACTCTAGCTTCATCATCTCTACCTTGCTGGCTATCAATGTAAGAAGAATAAGGTCCATAAGATAGATCTGTTAACAACATAACTTTTTGTCTTTCACCACCTTTAGAAGCATGAATTGTTGATACCTCAATACGAGGCACTGCATCTAATTTATTTCCAGAACGCATGACAGCGCGTAGGTACTTAATCTTTTTTTGTAATCCTTTTGAATTTAACATGTCATACCAAGCTATTTCTTTTACACTTACTTCTTTTTCTGTCGTTACTTTAATATAGTCTTTTAGACCAAAATCCGCAATAAGAGTTTCAAGATTAAAAAATCCTTCTGACTTACCTTTAAACACTCCATAATTTCTTTTTATCCTTGTGCTGTCCATATGCTTGTAAATAATATCACATTGAATACCAGAAATTGTTTTTCCGTTCTGTAATTCTGTCCAAGCACGAATGGCTTCTATGTAATTAAAACTAATTACTGATTGTCCGTACCTTTTATATAGCCAACCATACATTTCTAGCGATTCGCACACTTGTTTAACGATTTCATGCGTTCTACAGAGAATTAACCACTCTCCAGAGGCTAATCCTTGATTTAAGGACCGTACAATATGGGTTTGTCTTTTTCCAGTATGATCCGTTGGCAAATATTGCTTAGGGATGCGTTTTGAGATCGAATTTGCTAACTTTGTAGCTAAATTATGTACTTCGAATGGGATTCTGTAAGATTGTGTCAAAGGAATGATCGTGTTGTTAGATTTTTCATTAGCCATGTCTATAAAATGTTCAATGTCAGCTCCTGCCCATCTAAAAATTGCTTGATCATCATCTCCAGCAACATAAGTTTCTAAAGCTCCTGATTGTTTTTGTATCATGTCAACCACCTTCCATTGTTGTGCAGACAAATCTTGAGCTTCATCTATAAATAAATATTTTAATTGTGGTGGATTTTTCTTTTTTAAAAATTCTGTAAAATAATCTACATACTCATGCTTATTCCTATCAGCTTTAAACTTTCTAAGATCTATTTCCATTTGATGTATCATTTTACGAGCTCCGTAGTTGTTTAACTTAGTATCTCTAAATACTTTATCTAATCTGTTCTCGTCGTCAGGGTACTTTGCATAAGCTAAATTAATAATGTCTTGGTACTCACTTTTAGCTGTAGGCATAGAAATATCTACACCATTACCTTTACGCATTTTATTGACATATTCGTGGCCCGTGATCCGAGATAACTCACTATAGTCAAAATCATCCATAATACTTTCCTGTGATAGCTGTAGCCTTCTATAAGCTAAGGAATGAAGAGTAGAGAAGTATGGAAATAGTACTTTCATAGCTTCTTTATCATAATCTTGCTTAAAACTCTCAGCTATTCTGTCTCTGATCTCTTCTGCTGCTTTTACCGTAAAACTAAAATATCCTACCTCTTTCGAACTGCATAAACCTTCCTCGATAAGAGACTTAACTTTATTTTTGAGGTAGGTTGTTTTTCCTGTGCCTGGCGGTCCTATAACTATGTGTCTATGCATTAGTATGGATCCTCTTCTTTAAAGTCTTTCTCGCTAACTTGATACTCTGTACCTAATATACTGCTAGGTATTTTCCATACATGTTCTGATTTATTAACAACTTTAAGCTTGGCTGTTTTGCCTCCAAACTCAGCAAACATTTTGTATTGATGTGAGTCTGATACTTTATTAAATCTTTTAGCTTTTAGAAAATCTCTAAATACTTGTGGTTTAAAAAAGAAAGCTTCTTCTACTTCAAACACCTGACCTAGTAATACATCCTGTCTATCTTTAGCTCCTTTGTTATTCTCAATAAATATTTGCAACTGAGCCAAGAATTGACCTTTGAATGATACTTCTCCAGGTAGTTGTATAAAATCACCCTCACCCATATTTTTTAATAATCCGTCTACCATGTCTGCCCAAACAGCTGGAGCTACTGGTCTTGGACTTATATCAGCCTGACCTATACATGCTTTACGATACTCAGCATGACTTGATAATTGATCAACAGTTAAAATAATAACTTTACCATTATGTGTAAGCTCATACATTGGGTTGTCTGATACCCACTTCTTTAAACTTGTGATGTCATCTTTACCAGCATTACCTATTCCAAACTTCTGTGACTGACATCTAATTTTTTCACACACTGATTTAAAAGTTGGCTCTTCACATCTATAGAAATACTTACTGTCTTGCACTTGCTTGTAGATAGTTTGTACTTCTCTACTTGGTAAAGGTGGCTTAAAATACTTACTATTGTATTCATCTAATCTATCTTCTAATTCATTTGGAAATCTATTGCGTAAATAAACACCCATTTGAAACAGGGACATGTTCCGTGATCCCTCGCTAAAGCCCTGTTCAGCAAGAGTTAGTAAACAAGGAGGAGCCCTTTAAAATCGTCTTTATTACTTTGACTGACTGGTTTTTCAACTTTGATTTCTTTTATATTATTAATAACTTTTGTTTCATAAAAAGCACAAAACTCTGACAGTTCTATTAAAGCCTCACCCTTATCATCAAAAGCATATCTTGTAGGATATTCTGGGTGATTGTAAGGTAGGTTTAAAAAGTTACCTGTTCCTTTAGAATTTAATTCTATCTGCTTTGGAAATATTTCAGAGCCACCATAGCCTAGCCATGCGCATATCTCTGTAAGTTTCATCTGCATTTCTTTTGCTGTGGCTGGTTCTCTTACAAATAAAAATATATGTGCACCACCACTCTTTGATTTACAAACAATCAAAGGAAAGTTTTTAGTTTGAATTTTTTTAATTAATGCTTTGTGATCTAAACCGTCATAAGAGTCAATGTCTATTGCACCCCATGTACATGTATTATCATCTTTAATAGGTATTATACCTAAACTAGGTTCGCGACCTTCTAAATGATCTAACCATTTTTCTTTTGTTAAATTTTCTTTTTCAATCCAGGACTTAGCTTCTAGTTTACCTGATTCATTCTTAGAACGACTTTGTGTTTGACCATAGGCTCGGTCCAAGCCACTAAAAATCTCTATAAATTTTTCTTTGTCGTCCATCAATTCTCTTTCTCATTCGTTAGTGAAATGGTGGCCTAAGAACCACCATTTCGTTAGTTATTAATTAGTAATTAGTAAGGAGTGTTATCACTACCAGTAGTCTCTTCTTCATGTTTAACTTTTACTTCACCCTTGTCAACACTTTCCGCAAAGTTTTTTGCAGTTTCGTATAACTCTTGTGATTCTACAGGACCGACTCGGTTGACTTCCCAACCAAACCACGTTCCTTGATCGTTAGAATCAGCAAAAGAGGTTAATTTATAAACATGAGAATAAGATGGTGGATTAAACATACCATTTTTACCTTTTAGCTTGAGTCCAAGCATCAAAGAATTCCATCTTTTAGATATTTTTCTTTGTGTTCTACTCATGGCTATTAAAGCTTGATCGTATGTTCCATCTTTATTTGCTATCAAAACAAAGTGATTAGCGGTATCTTCAATATAGTTACCATTATTTAATCTATCTTTATTTTGATCATCTCTTGTTGTTTGACTTAGTATGTTACTACTAACTGTGTGAAAATTTACAGGTGCTCCTGTTCCTTTTCCTCTGTCCATCCACTCTATAAGTTCACGTTTGTATGCGCAAGGAACCACTTGTAGTCCTTGTTCCCCGTCATACAATTGTTTCGTTAAAGTGTTAAACATCATACCCGATTCTGCACCCTCAATATACTTGGCGTGTCTTTTTTTTACTTCATCATTTGTATCTTGTAGAATCCGTAAAAAAGGAATGGATAGATCGTCAGCGCCTAAGTTACTTAGACCCTTTCCAGCATCTTCTTCAAAAAGACCTGTATCAAAAGTGACAATGTTTGTCTCTTCTTTTTTCTTGACTGCGTTTGCCATTTGTTCTCCTTTATGTTTTTCGTGTTATTTTAGTCTTCTGTCCGATAAACAAATTAAACTTATTGTCTGGGACAGATTTTCCTTCTTCGTGCCACTTTTTAATAGTAGCCTTCAGTGTTGAAGGATGCACTGAAACTTTTAC
>JGI24003J15210_10001374_pt1 | contig 10670 bp, 15 predicted proteins | sample LinPmetageLP28_FD_15210 | JGI IMG/M metagenome (IMG submission 15210)
ATAAAGAGTAAATGAAGAAGTCATAAGACTCCTTCTTCATATACTCTATCTCTACTCCATTCAACCTACGGTATCAACAAGTTGATACTCATGCCTTGACTACCAAGACACGATCCCTTTAGGGATTCAATGCGTTGGAGGAAAGACCTCAGTTTCAGCCTCTTGAGCATCTCTTCTTGAAGAGATAGTTAACCTTCAGTATTGAAGGTTGTTATCTAACCTAAGAGGTTAGGGGGAGGATTGACAGCGGTCTCTCTTGAACTACGTAGTAGTTTAGCTTCGAGCTGTTTCTAGCCAATCGGTCTTATTCCTTTGATTAGTAGTTAGTTAACTACAATCAACTCTTAACTTCGTAGAAGTTAGCTACTGACTTGATTAGCCTAAAAGGCTAAAAGTTCTGGCTAAAACCCCCTTGCATTATACCTACGGGGTTTACGAGATTCGTTTCGGGTTCGAGGACACAACGTTCATACGTATAAAAGAATCCCCAAACTCTGTATTACACAGGATTTTTTTGGCGATCCCATTTTTTCGCCGCTTCTAGCGGTGACTTATGCACGGAGTTATCCACAAACCACCTCTCTATACTGGTTAATAGGCTGTCACTTAGAGACTTATGGGGTTTCATTAAAGCGTATTGCTGACTTGACTTTCTAAGAAAAAAGTTGTAACTTCGCCAAAGCTTCACAGCGATAAGCTTCATATGATGTTTTAAACCTACGAGGCTGTCTTTAGGATTACTTATGTAAGTAATAAAACAGTAGCTACGGAGCGTCACTCAAACCAATTAAGTTGTAAAGGCGCAAAAACTGTCTTCATTATATTTGCAACATGAAACCTATAAGAAGAAAAGCCCGACAGCTTGCTCGCAACATCGTAGAAAGGCGCAAGTTTGTTGCCAAGCAATTAAGGAGAGACAAGGATCCTGGAGCCAAAAAAGCTATGAAGGACATGAGGTCAGACAGAAAGCGAATTAAGAACAACTACATACAGACTCGTAAGGATATCAAGAAATATATCAAATCTAAAAAGTAGTATATTTGCTTTATGAGAGCAAAAAAGAAATCATACGTTCGAGGCCAGAACGTTTCGACAGTAAGAACTGACAAAGACGGAAAAAAGTTTGTGTGGGACGCTGGAGAAGACGGCCTTAGAGCAAAAGCTTCAGACGCCGCTTGGGAATCAGTAGGAGCCAAGAAGATATACGGATCAGAGCAACAGCTTAAAAGAAAGATGGATGGGGGTAGCGGATATATCACTGATGATTATAGGCATAAAGTGAAGCAGGGAAAGGATGGAAAGATGAAGTTCTCTAAGAATAACCTGAAGGCAAGGATTACAAAAAGAAGAATGGGATAACTATTATGATTCATAAAAAAGAAAAAGACTTAGCCAAGTCTGCTAAAGGAGGGCAGGGAGCTTCACGAATGGAGGACCTGCTAGAAAAGCTTTCTGATTACAAGAGAAGCCAGTACGGAGACAAGTACAAAGCGGGTGGTAAGTTTCCAGATCTAACTGGTGACGGAAAGGTCACTATGGCTGACATTCTTAAAGGTAGAGGAGTTAAGTCTGGAGGTCAAAGAGCTAGCTATGAGCAGGGTGGTTCCGTGGATATGCCACTCCCAGAGAGCATCCGAGGAGACAAAATGTTTGATGGGGCTCGACATATGGGCAAGATGAAAAACACTCTTGCTAGAAACGCTGATAATGCCTATGTTTCTGGCGATCTTCGTTTTTACAGCAATGATGATGACGGCTTTTATGTAGTAGATAAAGACAATAACACTTGGTCGGTTGAGAAATGGTACAGGAACGAAGGAGACGAAGACCAGGAGTTTGCGCTAGATGACTACGTAATGAAAAACCTAGACGCTAAAAGATCTTTTAAAGCGGGTGGTAAGTTTGAACAAGGCGGCGAAGTAAAAGGCGATGGATACAGCATTAAGATCGCAGGACAATACGCCGTAGGGTCTATTAAGACAATCCCTGATTCTGGTCAACAGTACGTTTCAATGGAACTACCTGACGGAAAGGTTGTGCCTGTGTTCGGAGACTGGGAGAGCTATGGTAATCCTAACAGAGAAGGATTGATTGAAGACATGGATTATAGGATCTTCCCATTGGGAGACGGAACCTATTCACTAGACACTGGGGAGATGGAGAGCGAAATGAGCAGGGACGACAGCAGAAAAGTTGCTATGGAAGCCCAGGGCGGCCAAGGAGCATCAAGAATGGAGGACCTTATGGAAAAGCTTAGCGACTACAAAGGAATGGGACAGTCTCCAAACGGAAGAATGCGACCATATAAGCGACAATGAGGAAAGTAACGGACCCTAAAAAGAAAGCAACAGGCGCTAACAAGAATCTTTCCGCTTATTCTGGATGGACGACTGAAGCACCGACAGCTCAAGAAGCTATTTCATTAGCCAGGAGAAAGTCTTTAGTCACGACAGACAAGTTAGGTCCAGCCACTGGTAAGGCTAAACACAAGTTAGTTGCTATTACAGACCCAAAGACAAAGAAAACCTTTTATAGGGTTTACTCTAACAGGTAGTGGGTAGTAAAAACTACTTCAATCCGAGGCTTAAGCGAATTAACCCTGCGTATATTGCAGAGAAAAATAAATTCAATGAGGTTAAGCAAAAATCTAACGCTAAAAGAAGTGGTGAAGTCAAACACCGCGACAAGAAAAGGGATTGACAACACCCCTGACCAGTGGGCAATCAATAACCTACAGGCTGTAGCTGACCATATATTCCAACCAGTACGCGATCACTTCGGCGTACCTATCGGGGTTACCTCTGGTTTCCGATCAAAAGAATTAAACAAGGCGATAGGGGGGAGCAAGTATTCTCAGCATATGATTGGGGAGGCTCTTGATATAGACGCCGATATGTACGGGAAGGTAACTAACTCGGAGATATTCGACTTCATAAAAAAGAACCTAGAGTGGGATCAGATGATCTGGGAGTTCGGAGATGACGAGAACCCCGCATGGATTCATGTGTCATTCAAAGAAGGTGGCGGTAACAGATGTCAGGTCAAGCGAGCCTACCGAGATGAAAAGGGTATCCACTACAGGGTGTTGTAAAAACGCTGTACCGCTAGCCTACCTTTCTGCGTCATCGCATAGCGAACTCTGTAGTTATATTTTGTCTCATCACGGAACAAGTGATCCTCTAGCGTCTGAGACGGTGTAAGCTTATCGAAGTGTTTATATAGGTACCCACTAGACACAAGGGGGTATATCATTCTATCAGCTAGGTTCTTCTTGTACATACCGTAGTTCTCTGCTACCCACGCTATAGTGAAAAACTCCAAATCGTAAACGAACAGCATTAAATTAAGGTAAGACCTAGTAAGGTCTGGGTTGCTATCTAAGAAATCATCCGTAGCACTACGTAGATTCTTTAAGTAATTGCTCTTTACGTACCTTTCTGGTAGCTTCGAAACTTCTCGAAACAATCTTGTTTTTTTAACGCTTGACCTAGGCATGTGTATTGTGTCGTATATTTGACTTAAACAAATTTACATAATGAACCCGAAAGACACCCTCTTCTTTGCCGAAATGTATTCTCTCGTCAAAAAGATGGAGGAGACAATTGATGAGTTCGAAATGAAAGATCGCACCCTNGCNTCTATAGTNGTNGGNGTNATAGACTTNGANNCTGTNGANNNTGGAGATGAAAGCGCAGANATGAAAACAATGTACAGCTTTAACCTAGAAAGTAGAGCAGAGCTAGACACACTGAAAGAAGTAATGGATAGCGCATATCAAGAAAACGATTCATTAGACGATCTCTTGGGTGATTTGGGCATATCCCGAAACTAAAATGGAAGGACTTATTAGAAAGATTGTCGTCGGCAAGGAACCGAAAGACGGCATGGCTTATTACATAGGCATGAAAGCTGGAAGAGGACAGGTTTCCGCCATACTAGAAGATGATCATTACCTGCATAAGTTTGGTAAGAGAAGATATCTTGTATATATTGAGAACGATGAAGGTACCTTGCTATGGAAATCTATAGACGAGATGCCCTGTATGCTTGAATTTGACTTGAATTTTTAATTGATGAGGACATTTGACTTATTTATTGTCAAGCTAGACAAACAGCTTGATGATAAGATCACGACCCCTGGAGGTCTTGAGCTTTTTATAGACACTAAATTCAATGAGTTTGAAAACAGAATTCAAGAAGGCCCCGTTGTGGCGGCGCCTTTCAAGCACGATACAGGGGTTGAGGTTGGGGACACTCTTTATTTTCACCACCTCGTGGTTCTTAACGAAGGCCAGGTACTTACTGGAGAGCCTAATCACTATACTGTTCGCTTTGATCCAGAGCACACTATTAATAATCAGGCTATTGCTTATAAAAATCAGCACACTGGGGATATACGCCCTCTTGCGGGTTGGAGCCTTCTTGAGCCAGTCGAAGAAGAGGAGGTTCAAGAGTCGGACACTATCGAATTGGTTAAACTATCAGAGGTCCCTGTCACAAAAGGTCGTATCGCGTTTGAGGCTCCTTGGATTAATGAGATAGGAGCTAAAGCGGGCGACATAGTAGGATTTCGCAAGAACATGGACTATCGAGTTAACATTGATGGTAAGGAGTATTATCGAACCCGCGCAGAAGATTTGCTATATGTCGAAGTCTAAATTCACTACTGTAAGCGCCGCTAGAAGACTCATGCAAAGCATGGAGATAGCTATCAATAATATGATCGAGGAAGTCAAGAAGCCAGTAGACCCCGAAGCGGGGGGCTCTGCGCGTAAGGCCGAGCTCCAATCCATAAAGCAAACTGCTATCGACTGTAAAGAGCTTTTGGTGGAGCGACAGAGACTAGAACAAATGGTTAAAGAACTAAACGACAATGGAGAAATTGAAAAAGACAAAGACTACTCAGGAGGATTCGCAGAAAGGTTCTCAAAATAACCCAAGCGGACTTGTCTATTGGGGTGACTATGACTTTGACAATCAGACAGTTACAAGCTGTCACCTAGAAGTTAACTATACGCCCTCGTAGCTCAGCTGGATAGAGCAACAGCCTTCTAAGCTGTGGGTCCTAGGTTCGAGTCCTAGCGGGGGTACCAATTAAATTAAAAACTATGCCTGATCTTATTTGTGAAAAATGTAAGACAGAGAAATCTGTAAGAAGTCTGACCATGAAGTTTAAGAACGGTAGTGTTTACTACCCTGAAGGGCAGTGCGAGTGTGGTGAACAAATGGAGATTAAAAACCCCAAAGAAGGCGTACCTTCGCTGGGTAGAATGAACTCACATGGACAGAGCTACTGATGTCCAATTTAATCGACATAGAAAGTTATGAAGCTAAGGGGATTAAGATCGACCCTAACGGTACAGAAGGAGAAGCTATCGAGCTCCACGGGTTACTCGTGGTCCTACCGAAGAAACCGCGCAAATCGGAAATTCTCTTCTATGATCAACCAAAGAAGCTGCAAATGTGGAAGCGCACACCTATGCCAGAGGAAATGCACAGGATACGCAGTATGGATGAGTGGCTCGAAAAGCCTGCCGAGTTTCGTAACAAGTTTCGTTCTTACATCGAACAAGAGTTTCAGCGTAGGCGCGACGGTGTATGGTTTTACAATAATGGGAAACCTACGTATATTACAGGGAGACACTATATGTTTCTACAATGGTCTAAAATTGATATCGGATATCCATCATACCTCGCTTTCCAAAAAGACATCTTTACTCACATGGCTGCTTGTGAAGCTGACCCTCGTTGTTTCGGTCAGCTTTATACTAAGTGTCGTCGTTCTGGCTACACTAACGTATGCTCTGCTGTCTTGGTGGATGAAGCTAGTCAAGTTAAAGAGAAGCTTCTTGGCATACAGTCGAAGACTGGTAAAGACTCGCAGGAAAATATCTTTATGAAGAAGGTGGTTGCGATCTTTCGCAGCTACCCGTTCTTTTTTAAGCCTATCCAGGACGGTACCACAAACCCTCGCATGGAGCTGGCATTTCGTGAGCCTTCTAAGCGTATTACTAAAAACAATAAAACATCTCAGATTGGTGATGCCCTTAATTCAGTAATTAACTGGAAGAACACCACGAACAACGCATATGACGGCGAAAAGCTACACATGTTATATCTCGATGAGGCTGGTAAGTGGGAGAAACCCACTGACATCAGAGAGGCGTGGAGGATTGAGCGTACTTGCTTGATCGTGGGTAAAAGAGTGGTCGGTAAAGCTCTGGTGGGGAGTACAGTAAACCCCATGAATAAAGGAGGTGAAGAGTACCGAGAGTTATGGGCTGACTCCGATCCTAATGAAAGAAATCAGAACGGACGAACTAGGTCAGGACTATACAGAATATTCATCCCAGCCTATAACGCACTAGAAGGGTTCTTTGATGTTTACGGTAACTCTGTGATTGATGACCCCTCCCAAAACGTACATATACATGGTATAGACGGGGAGGTTATTGATCAAGGCAGTAAGACTTATCTTAAAAACGAGCGCAGCTCCTTTAAAAACGACCCCTCTGAACTAAACGAGATCATTCGTCAGTTTCCTTTTACTGAGGACGAGGCCTTTAGAGATAGTATCGAGGGCAGTCTATTTAATATCGGTAAGATCTACCAGCAAATAGAGTTTAATGAAGATATGTTTCCTAACCCAGTAGTAAAGGGTAACTTCATATGGAGAAAGAAAGACGAAGAGGTTGTTTTCTCTCCAGATCCTAATGGTAGGTTTAGGGTTTCATGGATGCCACCCGATCACCTAAGAAATCAGAAGAGTGACGAGCGAGGCAAAAAGGTGGCCCCTAATTCGCATATCGGAGTAGGAGGTGTTGACTCGTATGATTTAGACGCTACCGTTGACGGCAGGGGATCTAAAGGTGCTCTTCATATGTATAATAAGTTCAGTATGGATGCCCCTTCAAATATGTTTGTTGTGGAGTATGCGTCTCGCCCTGACCTTGCCAGTATATTTTACGAAGATGTATTGATGTGCGCTTTTTTCTACGGATATCCTTTACTTGTAGAGAACAATAAGTACGGTATCGTAAGGTACTTTGAGTCAAGAGGTTACGACGGTTACTTAATGGATCGACCTGATTTCTTAAAGACTGGCAACTCATCTGCTAACGTAAGGACTAAGGGTATTCCATCGAACTCACAAGACGTGATACAGTCTCACGCTCAATCTATCGAAGCCTATATACATGACCATGTAGGCATAAAGGCTGAGACTGAGGAGTTTGGAAATATGTATTTTAACAAAACCTTAGAGGATTGGATTGCGTATAAAATAGACAAGAGGACTAAGTTTGACTTGACAATCAGCTCTGGGTTGGCGCTTCTTGGTGCTCAGAAATCTAAAAAGAAAGAGCGTGTTGTTTCAGACCTTGGCAATAAGAAGTTTTTTAGGACTCACAAGCCTAAAGCCTGGCACTTCTAGTTTTACTATATTTGCATTGGAGTTATAATAACTCAGCTCATTGCAAATGTACAGTAATAACAAAAAATCTAGCTTTCCAGACCCTTTAGCACCTTCTGAGCAAAAACAAAGCAAGGAATATGGTCTTAGCTATGCCAAAGCTGTGTACAAACAGTGGGGCAAGATGGATCAGCATAATTCTATTTTTGGGAATAGAAAAAAAACGTTTGAAAGAAATCGAAGGTACGCAAATGGAACTCAGGACACGGCCATTTACAAGTCTCTTCTCACCTCTTTAGACCCTAACAATGGCGATGGAAGTATGATCAATATTGATTTTACTCCAGTTCCTATTTTACCCAAGTTCGTTCGAATCGTTGTAAACAAAATTCTATCGCTTTCTCCATATCCTAATCTGGAAGCTATTGACCCTCTGTCTTCTTCAGAGAAGGACAAAGAAAGAAGAAAGATAGAAATGATGATACTGGCTAAAAATCAACTAGTCAAGATTGAAGAAAAAACAGGCGTTGTTGTAGGTAAAAGCTCTAGTGAGATACCAGAAACGCTAGAGGAGGCTGAAATATTTATAGGAGAAAACATTAAGTCTTCTTCCGAGATAGCAGCACAAATAGGTACTAATTTGACGCTTGACTGGAATGATTTTAACGACTCTATTCTTAGGAGGTGCGTAAACGATCTCGCTGTTACTGGTATGTCCGTGGTAAAGAGGTCAAATGACCCTAGTTATGGGATAAAAACTGACTACATAGATCCCGTTAACTTCGTTCATAGCTTTACAGAAGATCCAAATTTTTCTGACCTTACTTATGCTGGTCATGTTCGGTACGTTCCTATCCATGAGTTAAAACGCATGGCTGGAGATCAGTTTACCGAGGAGGAGTTTAAGAAGATTGCTCAAACAGCTCAAAANAAATATGGATACGATTCAGGAAAGCTGTCTCAATCCTCTTACGACAGAGCAAACAATAAGTCTAGCTTTGGTTATGACGAATACATGATTGAGGTGCTTGACTTTGAGTTTATGTCTGTTGATTGCGAGTACTTTGAGAACAAAGAAAGCAGACATGGAAATATAGGGTTTTACTCTAAAGGTGAAAACTACAAAGGCCCTCAAAACTCTGTTTTTAACAGGGAGGTTGTTAAACTAGAGTCTGCTTCTATATATGGAGGTTGTTATGTTTTGGGTACTGATTTTCTCTTCAATTACAGCAAGAAAAACAACATACCTAAAAACGTTCACGACATCTCTAAAACCAACCTGTCGTATTCGGTTTGTTCTACAAACATCTTAGACATGATGCCTAAGTCTATGGTTGATAGCTGCATCGGTTTCGCTGATCAATTACAGCTTACTCACCTGAAGATTCAGCAGGCAGTCGCCAAAGCAAAACCAGATGGCATCATCATTGATATTGAGGGGTTAGAAAACGTTCAGCTTGGAAAAGGCGGGGAATTACAGCCTTTGGACTTACACGACATTTACGAGCAGACTGGTGTGTTCTACTACAGGAGTAAAAACCCAGAGGGGGGGTTCCAAAACCCACCTATTCGCGAAATCGGCAACAGCATTAGAAACGTAAATGAACTGATAGGGCTGTATAACCACTACCTGAAGATGATCCGCGACGCGACAGGAATTAACGAGGTGATGGACGCTTCTTCTCCTAAGGGTGATGCGCTTGTTGGTGTTCGTCAACAAGCCTTAGCAGCAGCCAACAACGCTATATATGATATTACAAATTCTTCTATGATTCTTTACAAGAAGGTTTGTAGCGATATTGTTAAGTGTTTACAGGTAATTCATCCCGACTCTATTCTACACCGTATTTACGAAAACGCTATTGGGGCGGAAAACATGTCGGTTTTGACCTCTTTCCACAATTTATCTATGTACAACTTTGGGGTTCGTGTAGTTAAAGAAATGGAAGATTCTGAGCGTCAGTACTTAGAACAAAATATTCAGATAGCTCTTAGTCAGAAGGAAATAGATCTAGAGGACGCCATAGCTGTTCGTCAGTTAAGAGATATAAACCAAGCTGAAAAGCTTCTTGTTGTTCGTAGAAAAAAGAGAATGGCTAAACAACAACAGGTTGCTATGCAGAATTCTCAGCAGCAAGCTCAGATTCAACAGCAATCAGCTCAAGCATCGTCTGAAGCTAGACAGCAAGAGATGCAAATGGAAGCTCAACTAAAAGCTCAAGAGCTGGAGTTAAAAGCCCAGCTTGAAGCTCAGCTAGAGGAAGTTAAGCACGGGTTTAGAAAAGAGATAGAAATCATTAAGGCTGATGCTATGTCCAACAAGTCTGAATCAGAAAGGCAGTTTAAGTCTCAGATTGAAAACACAAAAGATGACCGTAAGGACGATAGAGTCAAAAAGCAGGCCGTTGAGCAGAGCAAGTTGCTTTCTCAAAGAAATGGTGAGAGAGGGGAATTACCAGAGCAATCGGGAGATATAACATCAGAAATATTAGGATAAGATGGCCACAAAAATAAACTTAGATACATCACAAAGAGTAGATATCACCTGCCGTAAGGGTGATACATTTTCTCTTCGTCTTACGTTGACTGATAACTCAAGCCCACCAGTAGCCTCTTTTAAGAACGCTGATGTATTTAAAATGGAAGTCAGAACCTCTGACCTTGGGGATTCTGACTCAGACATTGTTGAAAATGGAAGTAACACGGACTTTTCTATTGTAAAAACAGCATCATCCACCGACGTAACTGCGGGTTTTGTTGACTTGAGTCTTGCGGCTTCAGTTATGGAAACCATGCCTTCTGGACTTTATGTTTATGACATAGAGCAAAAAGTAGTTAAGGACAATCAAGACCCACCACAAGATCTAGCAGACCCTACTGTAGCTACTTTAATTCACGGAACAATTAAAATTAATGAGGACGTTACTATAACCAGTTAATAGTAAGCTATGCCAATAAGCGTATCCAGACCATCAAGCATAGCTGTATCCAGCTCTAAAGAAGGGGTAATAAACATCTCTGTCGTTACTTCTGAGGAGACCAAGGTGGTTTCCCTCACGACTACTGCTGCCAATAATATTTCTATTGCTGGCGCTATTGGAGCTGGCCCAGCTGGTGCTTCTGGAGCTCAAGGGACTACTGGCGCTCAAGGACCGCAAGGTCCTGCTGGAGCTGCTGGAGCTGCTGGATCTGACGGAGCTCAAGGCGCTCAGGGGCCTGCGGGCGCTCAAGGCCCTGCTGGTGCTGATGGGGCTGCTGG
>JGI24003J15210_10001381_pt1 | contig 10651 bp, 12 predicted proteins | sample LinPmetageLP28_FD_15210 | JGI IMG/M metagenome (IMG submission 15210)
GGATAATAATTCCAAGCATCGCCTTCTGCTGTTTCTACTACCTGTCTTACAGGCAACAACAACAATTCTTAAAAAAGTTAGAGGAAAGACTTGACAAGTGATCTCCAATAGGTTATATTATAAATAACAACGGAGGACAGTATGTTGAATATATTTGAAGAGGCTGAGGCTTCACTAAAGATCGGAGAGTCTTATGGTTGGAACCGAGTAAATCCCTTGGAGCACATAAGTACACTGGGATATGAGAATGAAGAGGATTTCCTATCTTACATTGCGAACTGGAAAGGCAGTCAATGGTGGACAAACCAGATAACTGGATTGTATAGTATGAAGATTCCACATCCAAGTATTATTGGTGATTACACCGGAACATTTGTATACTACAATGGATATGTTACGACGTACCCAGATCCAAAGCACATGCCAGAATATTTTCAGAAGCTCGAAAAGAAATTTGATTATGATCATCATGATGACGATGATCATTTGTATTGGGATGACGACGACGACAACGAAGACTACGGTCTCGATGACCACAACGATGATTATGGTTGGTGGCGGTAAACTTTTTAATACAAATAATTTGACAAGCAATAGCAAACGTGTTACATTAGTAGTATAACAATCATGGAGGACACATGAACAAACAAGAAATGATACAAGAATTAGATGGATTGATAGGAACAAAATTAGAACCTAGCAAAAAAAGATCCAGAGATGATGGTAAGTACGGCAGAGCTGCTGAGGAAGCTTTAGGTATTGAGGAAAACAACAGCAAAAAAGCAGATTTAGTCCTCGATGATGGTTCTGCGTATGAAATCAAGACTACCAATGGTAAATCAAACCAAACCCTTTTCCATAGGAAAGCTGACCATTTATGTCCGGAGTTGGGAATCAATTCTTGTCGAGAACTTTTTGATAGATATCCAGATACGCAAAAAGAGCCCAAGCCCGACAATCCCCAGAGAAAATGTTTTAATGTAGACTTGAAAACTACTGGTTTCAATAAACAGGATTGGAGGTTGGTAGTTAATGAAACAAAAATCATAGCAGAACACCGGTCCGATGGAAACGTGCTGACATGGGACATTGAAAAATTAAAAGAAACCGCCATGGAAAAACTTGAAAAGAAGATTGATATCATTGTTGATAAACAAGGAGCTGTTCAGGGATATGAGATCCACGAAGGCTTCTGCACTGATCAATTCATAGCTATGATAAAGAGTGGGGAAATAAACATGTCCGTACAGATGAGATTTGACCCACAGGCAAAAAAGGATTCAGACATCTGGAAAGATCGCGGAATGGGCTGGAGATGCCCTCCGAAGAAAGCTGGTAAACTATATCTAAAGGAGGGAAAATGAGCTTTACAGTAAGAGAATTTAAAAACGGCATAATGATTCTAGGCGACTGCCTAGATGTACTATCGGACAATCCTGTGAGAGAAATAACGGTAGCAGACAAGAAAGATCCATCGAAAATGATCACAAAAATGGTCCCATTTTTAGACAGGAACTCAGTGGAGGTAACAGTCACTTCTCCTCCATATAATCTTTGCAAAAGATATTCAGACTATAAATGCTCAAAGACCAGTACGTCAATGACTGAGAAGTATGAAAAGTGGTACGCTGACGATTTACCAGAATGGGAATACCAAGGTCAGCAACAAGCGGTAATTTTTCAACTCATGCGTGTGTCTAAAAGTTCAGTTTTCTATAATCACAAAGTTCGATTTGCATGGCATGGTAGAAATATCTATAGAACAAACAACAACCTACATCATCCAATGCATTGGTTGCACAAGTTTCCAATTTGGTGTGAAATCATTTGGGATAGGTGTGGCATCGGCAATCCATCTAATCGATATCACATACAGGAAGAAAGAATCTATCAGATCCAAAAACCTAGAAAATGGGACAATAAGGATTTGAAATTAACAAATATTTGGAAAATCCCACCGAGCAGGAATGATGGTCACGTTTGCACATTCCCAGAAAAATTAGTTGAAAACTGCATTTTGCCCACGACTGAAGTTGGCGATGTTGTTTTGGATCCCTATATGGGTTCCGGAACCACCGCCGTTGTTGCGATTAAGCATGGTCGGAGATTTATTGGAATCGAGAGAGATCCTGAATATTTTGAACTTTGTTGTAAAAACATAGAAAAGATAGAGAAANAANTTGACAAGCAATAACAAACGTGTTACATTAGTAGTATAACAATCATGGAGGACACATGAATTACAACTTAGGCTATGCATGCATCAACATGGAACTATCGGCTCAAAAGCCAAAGGTTTCCACCAACCGCACGATGCGAAAGAAAACATTCCAAGAGAAAGGTCTTGATTATACATCGGAACTTATCTTGCAGAATGTAACCGACTTACTTGCCATTCTTCAGTGGAACGCAAAGCACGACATTCACTTCTTTCGCATATCTTCCGAGATTTTCCCTTGGGCTTCGGAATACAAGCTCGAAGAACTCAAAGACTTCGACGCAATTGAGGAAGCCCTCTATGAAGCCGGACTGTTTGCTAGTGAGAACAACATTCGCCTTACTTGTCATCCCGGCCCCTTCAACAAACTTTGTTCTCCTAATGAGCAGGTTGTGCTTAACACCATCAAAGACCTTGAGATCAATGGTCGCATGATGGATCTGTTGTGTCAACCTCGCTCACCTTGGGCAAAGATCAACATTCACGTAGGCGCAGCCTACAACGACAAGCCAACGGCTCTTGCTACATTCTGCGAGAACTTCGACCGCTTGTCTGACGCAGTTAAGACACGACTGACTGTGGAGAACGACGACAAAGAGTCGCTTTACTCAACTCAAGAGCTTTACGATGGTGTATTCAAACAAATAGGCATCCCCATCGTTCATGACTATCACCATCACCATTTGTGTACTGGCGGTTTGTCTCAGCAGGATGCCGTTGAGTTGGCTCTGACNACTTGGGGCACTATTGTGCCTGTTGTTCACTACAGCCAGTCTCGTGCTGTCGAGCACGATGATCCAAAGATCAGACCACAAGCGCACAGCGACAGCTATTGGACGCCAATCGATACCTTCGGCCACCGCATGGATGTGATGCTGGAGTGTAAGCACAAAGAGATCGGTCTGTTCAAGATGCGAGAGCTTATGGGCGAGACTTTATGTCTTGCAGCAAAGTAGGGGTTAGCATGAGAATTTTTTTACCACTTTTGCTATTTATGGCAGCACAGATCGCAGCATGGTTTCAAAGCAATTCAGGAATCCTTGGCGGTAAGTTACAGGAAAATTATATTCTTGTTGCTTTACTGCTAGGGCCCATAGTTTCTTTATGCTTTGCCGTCGCAACCAAAATGTTGTACACTGAGATAAACTCTTTGTGGTCGGTACGTTTTTTGACTTTTGGAGTTGGATATCTCGTTTTTATTCCGCTAACATGGTATTTTTTAGGAGAGGAGATATTCACTACTAAAAATATTATATCTTTTTTACTCTGCTTGACGCTAATATCAACACAATTTTTCATGAAATAGGAGGATAAATGAATATATTTGAACAAACGGACAGCCTGTCCTTAATGGCGACACTGGACAAGGGCTCGGTAGATTTGGTTCTAACCGACCCTCCCTACATCATATCGCATGAGACTGGATTCAAGAGTGTGAAAAAGGGTGTAAAGCGCTTTGCCGTGGAGACCGAGTATGGAGAGTGGGATAAGCCAGAGAACTTCTCCCTCGTTGATCTCGAGGATTCCATCAAAGAATATTATCGCGTTCTGCGATCTGGTGGGACTGCTATTATCTTTTGCGATCTATGGAAGACCAGTTATATCAAAGAGATACTTGAAAGAAATAGGTTTAATCAAATTAGGCTTATCGATTGGATTAAGACAAATCCAGTCCCCTTGAACTCCAGTAGAAACTATTTGACAAATTCACGAGAGGTTGCTTTGTCTGCTGTCAAGATTGGAAAGCCAACATTCAACTCACGATATGACAACGGCTTGTATCGGTATCCAATTTGTCATGATAAAGGTAGATTTCATTCAACTCAAAAGCCCCTTGCATTCATGGAGGAACTAGTTAGAAAGCATAGTAATGAAAATGATGTTGTCCTAGACACATTCGCAGGAGCAGCAACAACATTACTAGCAGCAAAAAACCAAAATAGAAAATATATAGGATGCGAAATCGATGATGAATATTACCAAAAAGCAAAAGATAGACTTGACGACTNAAAAATGTGAGTGTTGCGAATGCTGCCCTTGCGACTGCCATGGTTGTTGTGATTAACTTTGGAGACTAAAGTTTATGAGGNTCATCTACAGAGTAGGCGATCTAGTTTACGATGCTGATCTCGGAATTGGCATTGTTACACGAATTATGCAGGACGACAATGAGTTTGACGGACTGGCTTATCTAGTGTGGTGGTCAAGGATTGGACAAAAAGTTTTAGAATTTGAAACAGACTTGACCCCCCTTTGGATGATTGAAATTGAGAGGAAGTAACAATGAGATACGAATACATATTTTACGAAGAGAAGAGACGATATTGTGTACCAAGGGTCGCAACAATGTGTGAAGCAAGGGAGCGAGACGCTCTTTTTGAAAAATTCATGGGAGTCTCTCCAATAATCATTAGCCCAGAAGACTGGGAGATATTGCTCAAAAGATTTAAGATAAAATATTTGGAGGCTTAATGTTTGAAATTGGAGATCTTGTCAAATTTAAAGACAAAGGTGTAGCCAAAAGAAACAGAGAACACCCAGACAAAGTGATAGCTATCGTCGTCGCCATAGACAGAGATGTTTTTTGGACATACACTGGCGATAAAGATGATAGCGTGACTGTTCAGTGGATACCTCTTGGGACACAAGAGTCGATGCCTGAATTTTTATTAGAAGAAGTAGCAGAGAATACTTGACAAGTTGTTCTCTACCGGTTATATTATATTCAACAACGGAGGACAATATGAATATTAATAAAGAAGATTTTGTAAACTTGCACGGTCACTCGTGCTTTTCGCTTTTTGATGGGTTTGGTTTCCCACAAGAGCACATGGACTTTGCCCACGGCAATGGTTCAAAAGCTTTAGCTCTAACGGATCACGGATCAATGAATGGCCTGTCTTATCAATTGTTGCGAGCAAAAGAAATGAAAGCCGAAGGGAAGGACTTCAAGCCAATCTTTGGTATTGAAGCATACTACATCGATTCAATCGATGATTGGCGGGCCAAGAAGGCTGAGATGTCTGCCGACAAGAAGAAGGCAAAGCAGATTGATAAGTCTGACTCTGCTATGGTTGTAGAAGATGAACAACGAAACGACAAGAGAGCGCTCTCTCGTAAGCGCCACCTCGTCTTACTAGCGCAGAACCAGAAAGGTCTTGAGAACATCTATGAAATGGTGTCCAAGTCTTATACTGGTGACTATTTCTATCGCAAACCACGCATTGACTGGGCTATGTTGAAGAAGCACCAAGAGGGCGTAATCGTCCTTACAGCGTGTCTTGGTGGTATCGCCGCTGGTTCTATGTGGGAAAAGCAAGAAGAAGGCGAGGATGCTATTATTACTCATATGGCCGAGAACCTACAAAAGTTCAAGGACACCTTTGGTGATAGATTTTATGCTGAATTACAATGGAATAACATTCCAGAGCAGCATCTGCTAAATCGCTGCCTAATTAATGTAGCGAAGCAGCTTGATTTAAAGCTAGTTTCTACATGTGACTCTCACTATCCAAGCCCCGACGCTTGGAAAGATAGAGAAGTATACAAGCGACTTGGTTGGCTTGGAAAGATGCCGGAGTGGATGGATGACAATATACCTAGTTCAGTTGATGAGATCGGTTACGAGCTTTATCCAAAGAATGCGCACGAAATGTGGGAATCTTACAAGCGATATAGTGATGCTCTCAATCTCGATTACGATGATAGTCTGGTCATGGAGTCAATCACAAACACAACGAATATCGCTTTTAGACAAATTGAAGATTTTCTCCCTGATACTTCTGTTCAGCTTCCTTCTTTTATCGTCCCGAATGATATCAGCGCTGATGATCATCTTAAAGAACTTGCGGATAAGGCTCTCGCGACCTATTTGCGGGGAACGGATAAGACTACGAAGAGGCGGTACCGAAGAAGATTGGAGGAAGAATTAGATGTTATCTCGTCTCAAAAGTTTAGTGAATATTTCTTGGCGACCAAAGCAATTACTGATTTCTCATGGAATTATACTTTTGTTGGTCCTGCTCGTGGCTCGGCGGCTGGCTCTCTCCTTGCTTTCCTGCTAAAGATTACACAGATTGATCCAATCAAGTGGGATCTTCCTTTCGAACGCTTCCTTACTCGTGGCTCTTCTGGTTTTCCGGACATTGATATCGACTTTGCTGACAACTCTCTTATCAAAGACAAGATGGTTGAGGAGTGGGGAGAAGACTCTGTTGCGTTTATCTCGAACTTTAACACTCTCCAGTTATCCTCGTTGATTAAAGACATTTCCAAGCGTGATGGCGTGGACTTTACTATCGTCAACAAGGTTACTAAAGCTATGCTGTCTGAGGCTACGCCTATTGCGAAGAAGAAGCACGGGATTAAGGCTGGTGTATATACTCCGACATTCGCAGAAGTATGTGAATATTCCGAAAGTCTCCAAGATTTTTTCCGACAATTTCCTGAGATTCAAGCACAAGTGTTTGGTCTTATCGGTCAACCACGATCTATCGGTCGCCATGCGGCTGGTGCGATCATCGGAGACTATCTCCCGAGCAAGATGCCCTTGATTACCTCAAAAGGTGTCAGGCAGACACCTTGGGCCGAAGGAATGAATGTTCGACATCTTGAACCTCTTGGGTTCATCAAGTTCGACATCCTTGGTCTTGAGACATTGAAGACCTTTGAAGATACAATCGAGCGCATCTTGATGAAAGAGGGCAATCGTAGGCCGAGTTTTGAAGACATTAAGTCTTGGTATTACCACAATCTCCACCCATCAGTTCTCGATATGACAGATCAGAAAGTGTATGATGAAGTGTTTCACGAGGGTAAATATGCCGGCATATTCCAGTTTATGAATGGAGGTATGCAACGACTAGGCTCCAGAGCAAAGGTGTCTTCTATCGAGGAAATTGCGACTGTGAGTGCTATCTTTAGACCGGGTCCATTGTCGGCTGGTGTTGATAAGATGTATATCAAGGCAAAGTTCGGAGATGAAGATGTTGAATATGATCACCCGCTGATTGAAGAGGTGCTTGGCAAGACTTATGGTCTGATTGTTTTTCAAGAGGATATCATGAATTTGGTAAACGTTCTCGGAGATAAGATCACAATGTCTGATGCGAATGTACTTCGCAAGCTCTTGACCAAGAAAGGCTTGTCTGATACAAAGATGCGAGAAAAGAAAAGCCTTTATGAGAGATTCATCCGTGGATGTGAGAAGAAAGGCATGTCCTTTGCCTCAGCCAAAGTCCTTTGGGACAAGATGGAATACTTCTCTGGCTATGGTTTCTCAAAGAACCATGCGATCCCTTACTCGATCATCTCTTATCAGTGTGCTTGGCTACAGACGTACTATCAAGACGAGTGGGTTGCTGCCTTTCTTGACCATGAACCAGACTCTCGTAAAGAAGCAGCGATTAACATCGCCAGGTCTTTCGGATATAGCGTGAAGTCTCTCGACATCAACACATCTGGTCCTCGTTGGGAAATTGTAGATGGACAACTTGTGTCTCCTCTAACTACTGTCAAAGGACTCGGGTGGGCAGCCATTGAAGAGCTTATGCTTAAACGCCCATTTTCGTCCGTAGAGGACCTTCTCTTTGATAAAGGGGTGGTAGCACGGAAAGTCAACAAGAAGTCCTTGGATGCCCTTTGTCGAGCCGGAGCGATGGAGTGTTTGATGGACGATAGGTTCTTCGGCACAAAGCATTTCTGGTCTGCGGTTGTCGTTGATAAACCAAAGAGCAAGAAGAAGCTTGATGCGAATATTGAAAAGTATCGTGACGAAGGTGACTTTACCAAGGCTGAGATCATTGCTCACTACAAGGCTCTGACTGGGATCTATCCAATCAACATGGTTGTACCCGTCAAGGCATACGACTTCTTCGAGATGCAGGGCATCAAACCTATCTCGGAGTACGACAGTGAATTGGGTAAGGGCTGGTGTGTCCCGACTGAAGTCCTCATTAAGAAGACAAAGACTGGTAAAGCATATTATATGGTCAAGGTTATTGATTCAAATATGGAAGAGCAGAAGATTAATTGCTGGGGTGTAGACCCGCAAAGAGATTTCATCTATGTTAATCGACTCTACGTCCTTGAATGGCCTCAATACAACGAGACTTGGGGCTTCTCAACTCGTGGAGGCTTATCGAGGAACTGGAAGTTGTTGGGATGAAACTGCCAAAAGAAATCAAAGTAACTGTAATGTGGGACACTTACTATATGTCTGTGTCCGCATATTCAATCTATCACGAAGAATTGGTTGAAATTTGTGATTTTTGCTCGGTCACCCAACTAAACTTGTTTACGATTGTAGACGAAGAAGCAATGATAGATTGGATAGATAACATATACCACAGAACCCCAGCGGCTATCTTTATTGATCAAATAATTTACTGAAAAGACTTGACAGCTTAACCAAAACAGGTTATATTATATACATAATAAAAAGGAGGTGACAATGTCACATAAATTAACTGTAACTGATGCAACTGCTGCGTCAAGAATCATAAATATGATGAGCGTCAACATTCCAAAATCCATGGCCGTAAGAGAACTTGTGGTAAATGGTATAGAGGCATGTTTGAGAAATCCAGACGAGCCAGGTGAAGTTAGAGTCATGAGAGATCATGTTCATACTAACAAACTGATGGTCGTCAATACCGGAGGTGACTATTTGAGCGAGAAAATCTTTAAAGAGAATCTGTGTAACTTAGGTAGTAGCGGCAATCTCAATCCAAACGGTGACTTATATTTGGATGAAAACAAGGGAATTGGTGTAAAGGTTGCCTACCTAGGAAAGGCTCGGAATGGCCTTGTATATAGAAGCGTAAAGTCTGGTGACGATATTGGTACTATGACGCAAATGTGTCAAAATATTGATAATGGCATCTATGAATTACCATCGGTTTTTTGCGAATATTTGCAAGATAAAACATCTTGGCCCAACACTGGTAGATTTTCTAGCTGGTTAGGTGGCTGTGAGTTAGACCCAGAGGATAATCTTTACTATAGACTTGATTCAACTCTTACTGGAACTGAAGTGGTTTGTATGGGAGACCACCAAGGCGATAACACATGGGCTGAGTTTGACAATCTTTGTGGATCAAGAAAGGGTTCGTCTGACGGCGGTACTGGTTACGGCCTCTACAAGAATCTAACACATAGATTTTGGACAGAACCACAAGTTCCTGTGTATGTTGAAAAATGTGAAAAGGAAACTGGCGAAAACTGGGGTTGGATGAAAGTTCATGGTTTAATGAGCTTCATGAAGGGTGAAGGTTGTAAGCTAAATGGTACAATTGATTTGACTTACGGTGATGATAATCTCCCGGTCAAAGCTCATTGGTCGGTAATGAAAAAAGCCGGAGAATCTGGATATAATTCAAACCGCTCGTCTATGGGATATACCACCATTGCTTGGAAAGGTGAAACTTATACTGATTTTGATCAACACTATAACTCAGTCAAAAAAGAGATGAGTGACTGTGGTGTGATTATCGGTTGGCAACATGTGTTGATAGTTTTTGAATTTGATGACAGTATTGACTTAAAGAGCAACCCTGGTAGAACAAATGTTGTTTTCAAGGAGACTAGGATAGATAAAAACCTTCTACATGAATTGTTTAGGCAGAATCTCCCAGAAGATCTTAGAGACTGGATCCAAAGCAATCAAGTTGATAAAATTGAAAGCGGTGAGCTTGAAAAGACTTTGAGAGCCGATATTAAAAGTATGGGTTTCGGATTCAACAAGAAGAAGGTAGATGATGATCAAGGTAAGAAAGAAAAAGACCTTCATCTAGCGACACCTCGGGATTCCGATGACGATAAACCTAAAAAGGAACGCGTAAGAAGTAAAAACCCCAAGGTTCAGGCTAGGATAAACGCAAGGGCTGGATTGAGAAACTGTAGGGTTCCAAAAATAACAGTTATTGATGAGCAGGAAGAGGAATATATAAATTTCAATGCCGATCACTACACAATAATTCTTAACATTGGGTCCGCGCTTTATCAAAAAAGAAGAAGTAGGGTTTTAGACATACTTAATGAACCTTGCTTGGTTTTCAATTCTCTAGATTTTGAACTAAAAAGGCAAATAATTGCTAGTACTCTTTATACAATCTTTGAGACAAGTACTTATTCTGAAGATTTGTCTTGGGAGGAGAAAAAAGAAAAATGGAGACCTGAAGTTTTGGAATCAAACTGGAACAGACACAATGAAGGTGGTGTTTTAAAACAGATCAGAGCAGAACAGAGAAAGGAGAAAAAATTAGCTTCTTAAAAAAATGAATAACTGCCCTTGACAAAATGTTGGGGGCGTGTTATATTATATACATAATCAAACAAAGGAGGACTTTATGTCATACGATTATTTAACACTACAACCACAAAACCAAATTGTAATGGAGCAAAAAATAGCAAGCGAGAAAAATAAAGAAGAGC
>JGI24003J15210_10001384_pt1 | contig 10646 bp, 3 predicted proteins | sample LinPmetageLP28_FD_15210 | JGI IMG/M metagenome (IMG submission 15210)
GAAGTTTTAACAACTACAGCAACAACAATAGCAGATTTAAATCCAGCTACTGGATCAGCAGCAAATACAACTAATGTATAAACATAATATGAAAATAATAATTCAACATAAATCAATATTATGGCATATTTAAATACAGGATCATTAAGTACGGAAAAAGAAGGAAATCCAAATTTTGAGTCTAATTTTGAAGAAAAATCCACTACATCAAGATTTAAAAAACTTAAAGAGGAAGTTTCAGATAAAGGAATTATAGAACTTCAGAATCCTGTTGAATCTCCAACTCTATCACCTATAAGTCCTATTATTCAAGTAAGTGCTTCTTGTGTTCCAATTAACCCAAACACATTATCAGATGATGGGTTTGAATTACAGGATCAAGAAATAATCCCTCAAGAAAACATTACAGGATCATTTATAGTTCAAAATAATGTAGTTGAATTATTTATATATGATGCTGATAAGAATTTATCTAGTGTAAATTATAATTATACAGATTGGAGTATTGGAGAAAACACAAATACCACACAACTTACAGGATCTTCCACTGACGCAAGCGGTACTAACACAGTTATTAATAATCCTCCAACCTCGTCTATTACAGATGCTTTAACATTAGACCCAACATTAGATGTATTTAACTCAGGTTTTGACAATGGTCAAGTATTTGCTTCTTATAATTTTATTAATTATGAGTTAGGGTCAAATATAACAGAAACATTCTATATATCTGAAATATCAGGGGATAGAACAGAAATTTCTATAAGATCAAATACTATAGAAGCCCAAGATATAATTGATGGGTATCAAGATTTAATAAGTAAAAGAAATACGGCTACTAATTTTGATGAGTTTTATGTTAGTTTATTTAATAACCAATATCAAATAGCAATTAATTTAACCTCATCTGCTGATTTATCACCTACAGATCCCACAATATTAATTAAATTATACGAACCATTAGCACCTCAATTTGGGGTAAAGGATGAATTATATGTAGCAACTAAAGTAGGTGAAAGTGTAGCTTATAAAATAAACTTTGTTGAAGAATTCCAAGACTCCAATAGTGGAGTTTGTTCACTTGGTCCTCAATACAAAACACAATCTGAATGTATAGCAGCTGGTGGTGTTTGGACATTTGTTAACGCTAATTACATTAAAGGCCCTAATATTAATATATCATTACAAGATTTAGTTAATAATTCAACAGTATTACAGTCTAAAGAAGATTTATTAAATACAGCATCAACCGCATCTTTAAATAATGTAAAAAATCTTTTAAATACAACAGGCGTAGCAATAACACCAGATTATTCTTGGAAAACTTTTAATGAATTTGTTAATTTTTCATCTGCAAAAGAAAGAGTAAATAATTTTTATGAGAAAGTATCTCAAATTCAAGCTTATGAAGCTGACATAGAATCAATTCAAACCACAGTAGCAGGTAATCCCAATGTAGTTGCTATATCACAGAGTTTAGCTAGTTTACAAACTAACGTAACTAACCTTATTGAAAATTTTGATGGGTATGAAACATATTTATATTACAATACTTCATCTTTATATGCTTACCCAAAAACAGGATCTATTTATCCATTTGAATTATTACCAACAAACAGTGTTGAAGTATTAAGTTGGTTGGGTAGTGACGCAGAATTAAGCGTATACTACGGTGGTATTATTAGTTCCGCGTCCTTATATGATGAAAATAATCAAAATTGGTTATACTACACTATACCACAATATATTTTAGATAATAATGACAATGTAGATTATATAACTTTTTGTAATATGATAGGTCAATCTTTTGATGAGGTTTGGCTTTATACAAAAGCTTTAAGTGAAAGATATAATACTACAAATGACCCAGATTCAGGCTTACCTTTAGGGTTAGCTGCGGATGCTATTAAAGGTTTAGGGTTTGAAACTTTTGGAAACAATTACAATAATCAAGATAATTTTATAGGGTTAGCAGGTGCTGATATGGAATATATGTTCCTCCAACAGGAAGTGAATTAATTACTAAATATGTAGCTGTTAATCAAGGTCAAATAATAAATTATTGGGATCCAGGTTATTCGTGGGCTGATTATGTAGAAGAAATTACTGATGCTGGTTTTCCTTATGCTATTGATAGAGTAAGTAAAGAAATTTACAAACGTCTTTACCACAATATGGCTTATCTTACAAAAAAGAAAGGTACAATATCTGGATTAAGACAATTAATTAATATATGGGGTATACCAAATACAATTCTTAGAATTAATGAATTTGGTGGTAAAAATAAAGATAATAGTAATGACTATGATTTATGGTATAATAGATTTAGTTACGCATATACACCAGTAGCAGGTCAATCACTAGCAAGTTCATCTGTTAGAGTACCATGGATGCCTTTAGAAAGAAATTACATAGCTAACATAAATGCTAGTGGAGATAATGAATTTATAGTACCTGATGGAGTAGGTTTAAGGTTTAAAACAACTGGCTTCCCATCTTCAAGTTTCGGTGGTAACTTTAGAAGTCAATCTTTAATGGTTAAAAAATCAAATGGTCTTGAAGATACACAATTTGATTGGGGTGTAAGTTTAGTTTATAATGATTCTCCAACTGGATCTTACAGTGGTTCAAGCAGCAGTGATTATGAAGATTATGGAAGATTATCATTTTTCCTATCAGGAAGCGTAAGTGATGGTGGAACACAACAATCTGACCCAATATACTTACCTTTCTTTGATAAAGGGTGGTGGACATTTTTACTACAAAGAGATACTCATGTTACAGCTAGTGACAATACACAAACAACAACATATACTTTATTTGCAGGAAATAATCAATATAATGGAGCTGATGGTAATACAATAGGTTGGACGGGGTCATCAAGTATTACAATAAATGGGGCATCAACACCTTCATTAAACAATTCATGGAATGATTTTGGAAGTAATTTTACTGATGATATTAATGGTGTCTATGTAGGAGGTTATGTTTCTGGATCAGCAGTAGGCACTGATATTCTTCAACCTGAAGGAAAAATATTTTCAGGATCACTTCAAGAGTTTAGATATTATTCAAATGCTATTGGGCAAGAAGTATTTAATGATTTTGTAATGAATCCTGAATCGATTGAAGGAAATGCAATTACAGGATCTCAATCCTCTTTTGATATAGTAAATTTTAGAGCACCATTAGGAAATGAATTAGAAAATTTATATGCTTCATCAGGAAGCAATTTATATGTAACAAAAATTTCTTCATCCCACCCCGCAGTTACAGGATCAGCACCATCTGTTTTTACCCAATCCTTTATTAATCCATTCAATTTTACAACTACTTCAAGTTATGATTGGATTGTATATGATAATTTAAATACAAGAACTTACAGTAAACCCAATTATGAAGTTTACCAATTAGATCAACCCGCTATAGGAATCAGAAATAGGGTATCAAACAAAATTCAAGTTGCTGATGGCGATGCTTATGGGAAGGTATTGTCAACTCAAATCAGCATAGATCAAGATTATTTAATAAGTAGAAGTTATACTGAAGATACTACTAATTTAGAGGTTGCATTTTCTCCTCAAGATGAAGTAAATGATGATATTATAGCAACTTATGGTTTTGGTGTAATAGCAGATGCTCTAGCAGATCCTCAATTTGCAACATCATCTTTAAATTATTATCCAAAATTAAGAAATGTAGCTGAAGATTATTTTAAAAAATATACTGAAGGTAATGTTTGGGATTATTTAAGATTAATTAAATATTTTGATAATTCATTATTTAAAGCAATTAAATCCTACGTACCAGCTCGTACTAGTGTAACTACAGGTGTTGTAATTAAGCAACATATGCTAGAGCGTAATCGTCGACAACCAATAATATTAAATTCATATACTACATTTGCTTTTTCTGTAACAGGCTCACCATCGAGTATATCAACAAATACTGGAGGTGTGTATTCAACACTAGCAGCCCCAGCAGCACCATATGGAACAGGGTTATATGGAACAATTGGAGTACCTTCCCAATCATATGAATTAGGTTCATTTAACAACCCAATACCAATGCAAAATTTGGTATTTGATGCTGACATTGGAAATATAGGAGAGGCTGTGTATACAGTAGCAGGAGGTGCCGCATTTGAAACATTTCCAACAGCATCCTTTAATAAGGTTGAAGAAACAGGCTCTTTATTTTATAGTTCTTCTTTAAGTTCTATACTTAAAGGAAGTTTTAATACAAATCAACAATTAACTATACCTTCCCCAGCACCAACATGCACAGTTGCTGCTTCTACGAATCAAATTTTCACTATAACCAGTGGACTTGGAACAGGAGCAACAATAGTAGTTACAGGAGATGGTACTTCAATTACTGCAGCTAGAATTGTATTTAGGGGAGGAAATTATGCACCTGGTGATACTATTACAGTAACTAAAGAATCAATGCAAACGGCAATTCCAAACCTAGGTACTGTTTCAGGAGATTTAGTTATGACTATACAAACTAGTGATTTACAAAATACTTTTAATTACAATGGTGGTATCGACATTAATGCTACTCAACAAAATCCATTTAATATTTTTCAAGATAGTACAGGTGTTTCTCCAATAGTAAATCCTAATCCAGGTTCTTTATTTACTACAGGTAGTAATGTTTTTGTTGAACCAAATAGTGATATTTACAACACTTTTCCAACATCATCAGGTAGTACTTATTTAGAATCAACAAAACGAATTAGAAGTGCATTTAGTTTTACTCTTGGAAATGATGCGGATGGTTCTATTGATGGTGTTTGTAGTGCTCAACCAACCGTTCGTCTAACCCCAGCTGCGTGTGCATCCGCTGGTGGTACTTGGACATATACAGGTCAATTTCCTTTAGGTAATTTACAATTATTTATTTCTTCTAGCCTAAGAGGTATTTTAACAGCAGATCCTTCAGGTAATGGAGTTTACCAAACTTATACAAATGTAGATGTAAACACAGAATATACTTCAAATGCTACTACTGGGGACAAGGGGCCAAGTGCAGATTTTTCAGGAACTGGAGGGTTTTTAGACATGTTCCCAGGAGAAAGATTTGCAATATCTTTTAGTTCAACTACATCTATCAGAAGAAAAACACCTTTTTTATTTAGAATTGGAGAGTTACCTGAAGGAGATCATAGTAGTAATGGAGCATACTCAGGCTCTATTAGCAGTACTTTACGTCAACCTATGTCCCAACAAGGTTGGATTGATTACACAGACACTATTTCAGGTAGTGTAAGAAACTATAATGATTTTCAATATCAATTTTATAATGGAGAATATAGTGGTAGTGAGTTTATAGCAACTACTCAATCATTATTAAATAACCCATTTGCATCATCAACTCCTGATACAACACCTTACCATATGTTAGTTGATTTAGTAAGTAGTCCACCTGATAGAAAGCTTGATTCCGTTGAAAACCCTATAAATTCATTAAACGAAGACGATCAATATAATGTACATATGTTATTTGTTCCCCTAGAAGTGCCAGGAAGTGCTAGAGCAGTAGCAAATGAAATATATACTGACCCAACAAAAAAATATTTTATAGGGGATACCAATACTACAGGTGCTTTTTTCATCATTCCATCAACTGCTGTTCTTCCAGGACAAGGAAATCCTCAATGGGGAGGAAATCAACAAGTTGCTAATTATAATATTGAGGCGATGGTTCTTCCACCACAATCAACAACTGTTCCAGGTCCACCAGATTTTGGAAAAACTTTACCATATGATGAATTAACATCTAATGAACTTGTACCACTCCCCCCACCTAATGCTTTTTCACCAACATCTCCATTTAACTCAGCACCAACAATACAACCATTTCCTGGAAGATATCAAGATTTTGGGCTTAATAACAAAGGATATGGTGCTCCTTCTTACCCAAATGAGGTTTTAAGCCAAGCTTTTAGTGGTATGAATATAACAAATCCTTTTATTAAATTCTCTCCACTACCAGCTTTAACTAATCAACCAAGTACAATAAACCCAGGTGGAGCAAGTTGGAATGGTACATATGCTACCATGGCTCTTAATGGGAATGAGAGGAATCAAAATCAAGGTGTGTGTTCTCTTTTTCCAGAGTTATTATTAACTCAAGCTCAATGTGAAAACGAAGGTGGTACTTGGACTCCTGGGACAGATAATTTATTACCAACCCAACAAATTCACACTGGGTATTTAGGCCCAACACCAACCTGCACAAGGTACTACTCAATAAGGTCAAATGATGGAGTAGAATATCCTAACCTCACCTTTTCTGCTGTTCTTCCAGCAGATCAACAACTACCAATACCAATACCTGGACAACCATCTTATCCTTACAACTATCAAGCTGATGGGTTTTATACACTTTATGATTGGGGTGTTGGTTTAAACTCAAATGAATTTGCTGAGGGCTATCATACTGGCAAAGTTGCATATAAACCTTTATTAATAGCTACTTCTGAGGGAAACCCACCAGATCTAGCATCTACACTTGTAGTTTGCAACGCAATAACTAATGGAGCATCTACTTATCCCGTAGATGCTATACCACCAGGTATTGATATGCAATTTAATTTAAGTAGATATGTAGGAAAAAAGAAAACATTTTCAGATACAATACCTACTTTAAATCAAAACATAGGAACGGGTAGTATGCTTGTTATGGGAACTTCTTTTACATCATCTTACTTTTATGATTCTGGTAATTATGTTGTACCTTATTTAATTTTAAATAAAAAAACTGTTGATCCTAATACTGGAAGAACTGTTAATAGTGAAGCAACCTTTCAAAACAACCCAAATTTTAATTTTTTATTAAATGCTAGTTCAAGTGGAAGACCAATACCATTAAATGAGGATTTGGGAATAAAAGATCCATCACCAATAGGAAACATATTTTATCAAAAAGGTGCTCACCAAAGATACCTAGCACCTTCTTACACCATTACTCCACCGGCAGCAAAACTAATTTCTATGCCCATAGCAGAACCTTTAAATACAGTAAATAACGAAGCAGGCACTATGGCAGGTTGGGCATACTCAACTTACAATGAAGCTCCAAATGCACTTAATAATGCTCTTGCTCATCAATTTTCAGGCTCAGCTTATAAGGGTGCTTTTGCAACAACATTGCCATCAAGATCCATATATCTACCAACTCCAAATCAAAATACTCAAACATTTGGATTTTCACCAAATCTACCTGCAAATGATGGTTTTTATAATACACCATTTAATGCTTTAATTAATAACGCAACTTCTAGTAGATTAAATACATACATTGAAGAAGTAGAGTATGATCAAGGTGAGCAAATACCATCAAATCTACAATTAATAATAGATGGAACAGCCCCAAAGGCAGCAGTTCCAGATAGTAATTATGTTTCAAAAGCATGGACAAATCCTAGATACAATGGAACTTTAATTGAAAGTGCTAACTACAATCAATTTACACCAAAAACATTTACATTTAACGACTCAAATGGTAAATTATTTGGAACACCAGATTATTATCTTAAATCTATTACCCAAATTCCAACACCAGCTTCAGCATCAACATACACAGGGGTATTAGGAACAGGAAGTGCAGGAAATGCAACTTGTTTAGCAAATATAACTATTACTGGTGAATCCCCATTTAATCCTTTAAATCCAACTTCACCAGCAGTTTCATCAATTACTATTACAGCTACAGGATCAGGATTTTCAGTAGGTGACACAATTTCTTTTCCTTCAAGTTCATTAGGAGCTGTTGCAGTTGTTGAAGGTACAAATCAAAAGGATTTAAAATTAACATTAGTAGCAGGTGATATATTTTCAGAAAATACTGGAGAAGAAATAACATTTTTAAATGCTTTAAGTGGGAGTAATGTTTCTCAATCACTTTGGCCTGGAGATAATAGTTATGGTGATCAGGCAGTAATTAACCACAACCCAATTTATTTTGCTCACTTTAATACTTCATATAATAATTTAAATTTAGAAGGTACTTATACATTTGAAATTGATGCATTAATTTCAACCCCTACAGGAAGCATAACAGAGGGTTTTGCTGCAAGTGCAGCATCCAACATAATTAATGTAGATGGTAGTGGAAATAGGTTAATTGATGTTAAAAGTACATTTGAAATAGACAGAGGAGTAGCAGTAACTTACCAATCAACAACATTTGAAGGAATTAATTATGCCAGTATAGCACCAGGAGTAAAAACAATTGTTCAAGGTGCTGTAGAATATAGTACAGTAGCAGCCTCAACAGTTGGTCAATCTGCACCACTTTCAACTACAATAGTTGATGATATTTCAGGATCAACTAATTTCCCATCATTTGCACCTACTATGTCATTTGTTACTCCAACTTGGGTATCTGATGAAAATGCTGCACCAAATTTTAATAATTTTTCAGCTTCAGCTGCTAATGGAATTGGGGCAAATGCCGGTTATTTAGTAACAGGAAGCAAGTGTTTATATTTAGATGGAAAAAGTAGTACCTTACAATCTCCTATGTTTTCAGATTCTACTGCAGGTCCATCAGGAGAGTCTTACATACAAGATGTTAAAGGTCCAGGCTTAGGTGTTATAAATAGTATGAATACAGCTGTAAGTGAGTCAATTTCAGCATCTTTTGATTTAACTGATGGTGGTGCTATTACAGATGGTACAGCTCAAGTTGCACCTGGAATTCCTTTATCTTTATCCAATCAATTAAAAATCCTAAAAAAAGATGTAGTAGGTAATTTCTGGAGTTTGAATTTTTCTGGAAGTAATGTGCCATCCTTTAAGGAAGTAGATGGTGCTTTACCATTTATAATAAAAGTAAATGACGAAATTGAATGTACAGTAAATACTGAGCAATCTTTGGGTAGCTCCACAGCACCAGCATATGAAACTGTAGTATTTACAGTAACAGGTATATCAGCAGATTTAACTCCACCTCATGGTGGAGCACTTTACCAAGCTAAATATACAGGTAATTCAACTGGAACTTCAACTTACCAAGAATGGTCAAATCAAAATAATGTATTGCGTAATAAAGTAGAGGTTTACCCAGATCCATCAACTTTAAACATTCAAGGTGGTCAAATAGGAGGTTTTATAATTAGAAGACGAATAAATGCTGATGATAGAGTTATTGTAGCCCAACAACAACCTAATGCTTTNGGTGCAGGTGAAACAACTGGATCTGGNACAGGTTTTTTAATACCAAATGACTTAACACCACAACAAAAGACAAATATTCAAACAGTAATTAATCAATTAACGGCACANAATGCATTTAGAGATGATTCTCAAATATCAGATCCAAAATTANNATTTCCAATTCCACCAACTGATTAATATAGCTTGGAGTAAAAATAAAATTAACGTATATTTATAACTAAAATAATATAACAAATGGGATATTTAAATAATCAGGTAGTAACAGTAGATGCTATCTTAACAACAAAAGGAAGAGAACTTTTAGCAAGAGGAGATGGTTCTTTTAATATTACACAATTTGCATTATCTGATGATGAAATAGATTATACACTTTATAATCCAACTAATCCATCTGGATCAGCATTTTATGGAGAAGCAATTCAAAACATGCCTCTATTGGAAGCATTTCCTAATGAGCAGCAAATGTTAAAGTATAAATTAGTTACTGTTCCAAGAGACACAGCTGTGATGCCCGTGATTTCAACAGGTCAATCAATAGTTACATTAGCTCAAAATGCACAAATCACAATAACACCTCAAACTTTAAATTATTTAGGTAACTCGGGTGCTGGAGAAACTAGTGGTTACGTATTTACTGTAAGTGATGTAAGACAATTTAACTCTGTATTAGGGTCAGGTATTACTACTACACAAGCCGATACATTAAATGCAACTCAAACAAATGGAACTGATGTATCTAAAACAGTAATAGGAACTACATTAACATTAGCAGCAACTGGAGTAAATACATTATTTGGTAATGTAGGAGCCTCAACATCAACTTTATTTAGTTTATTAACTATTGTAGGTAGAGACTCAGGTGCTAGATTGCAAATTCCAATTAACATTACAAGAACATAAAAAAATTAAAATATGTCAGCATTTACAACACTCTCCCCTGAAGATTTAATTATAAGTAATGAAGGTGTAACCAATACAGTTTGGTTAAATAATTCACCAACACTACAAGCTTATTTTACATCTTCCGTTCAAGTACAAAGTACTACGGGGCAATTTTACTATAACATTTACTCTGGAATATCAACCACGGGATCAATACAATTTGCAATTGCGTATTGTGATGAAGAAGGTAGTGGTAGTTTATTATATAATCCAAATGTTGATGGTTTATCACCAACAAGAACAAATTATGGTCAATATAGGTCATTAATTATAGGGGATGAAGAAAATTCATTTGTATTTGGTAATCAATCCGCATCGTACTTTTATGCCTTACCTATTGAAAGATCAGGATATAAAGAGCAACTCCTACCAGGAACAATGACATTATGCATATCAGGATCTGGTGCTGGTGGTACATCTCCTAACCCTGTTGAGCGTTTATTTCTTACAGATGACAGTAAGTTAGGTGGTGCTGCACAATTTACAGAAGCAGGTAGAGTTTATAATTTAGTATCA
>JGI24003J15210_10001387_pt1 | contig 10643 bp, 11 predicted proteins | sample LinPmetageLP28_FD_15210 | JGI IMG/M metagenome (IMG submission 15210)
TGTGAATTGGGATTGAGCAACTGTAATGATACTAACTTTTCCTGCTGCAACCGAAGCTGAGAGGTCTGAGTCGTATCCTACATCTTGCCATGAAGCTGTTGCTTCAGTAGCACCGGCACCTGCAGAGTGAGTTAAATTAGTAGAATAAGTCCATCTACCAGCACCATACAAACCATCAGTAGGAGCAGTTGCTGTATCAGTAACACCATACATGGAGCCGTTACCAAAGACATCACCACCTACATTAAATTTGGATCCTGATTTATCAGTACCATACTGGAAGTCTAAGAAGAAAACAAGTCCAGAAGGTAAGCTCATTGGTTGAACGCTAACGAAATCTTTCGCTGCGATTTGACCAAATACCTTTCTTACGAGAGGTAAAGCAATACCAGCCCACTGTTCACCAGTTCCAGCTGTGAATGAAGCACCGGCAGTACCACCACCTGTTTGTGAGGATTCAACAACAAGTTGCTTTGCTTGGTTTTCGAGGATGAGAGACATATTGTTCTTCTCAANNTCATTACCCAAACCCTCAAGCAAACCTGTCTTGTCCCACTTGTTAGCTAATCTAGCAGCATCAGACTGAACTGATTTCCACTGATTAGAGCTCTCTAGGAGAGAATTTAAATTTGACATTTTTTGTTTTAGTTTAAAGTTTAAAATTAATTAATACCTGCTAGTTTTTTAAAGCGATTTACCATAGCATCTTCTTGAATAATACCTTCATTCAAGTTACGTTTTGGAGCAACGCCGGCAGGCTTAGAAGCAGCACCTAATGATTCTCTAATATTAGATTTCTTAGTTTTAGTAACTAAATTCTCGTTAAGAGTTTCAAAAATAGCTTTCGCTTCTTTAACAGTTTCGGCTTTATCAAAAGCCTTAAGAACCTTAATTTTCTGATTTTCAGTAAGGCTCTTGCCTTTAAAAATCTTGTTAGTATAGAGTAATTTAGAATTAAGTAAATTGACTTCGTGAAGTTCAGAACGTAAGTAGTTGATTGCAGCTTTAGCTTCATCAAGTTCCTCTTGCATTTCTTTTCTTTCTTCGTCTACCTTCTGTTCTTCTTCGAGATCAATATCGTCAACTTCAATATCTACGTCAGCATCACCTTCCATACCGTCATCAGTATCTGCATCTTCTTCAGCTTCAGATTCATCAGCGTTAGGTCCGGGAACTAATTCTCCGTCTTCAATTAAGTCTTCAATTATACCTTCGATGAAGCCCTTTAGGTCTTCTTCACTCATATCTTCGAGGTCAATTTCTTCCTCAGCTTCAAGCTTGTCTTCNGCTTCATAAGTTACTTCAGCTTCTTCCATTGGATCTTCGCCTTCTTCCATTTTTGGATCTTCAGCTTCTTCCATGTGGTCTTCACCTTCTTTAACTTCTTCACCTTCTTCAAGTTCTAACTCAGCAAGAATCTCATCTAAATTGAGTTCTTCTTCTAATTCTTCAGCTTCTTCCATTGCGTCATCAGCTTCTTCAATTTTCTCATTTCCTTCTTCTACCTTTTCTTCTTCCATTGCTTTTTTCTCCTTATCAACTTCAGCTAAGTCAGTTTCTTCTAACTCGTCCATTTCGTTAATTTTTTGAGCAAGCATGGTTTTCAGATGGGGTGTGAAGGATTCTTCTAAAGCCGCCTTCGCATTAGCGATAGCCACTTCTTTGACTGCTTTCGCATCAGCGATAGCCTCTTTCAACAAATCTCTGTTTGCCATTGTTCCTAAATTTTTTTGGGAAAGTACGCTTATTCTGTAGAAGCGTAATAGTGATTAATAATAATAATTAAGATGCTGTATAGACTGACAGCATATTCAATCGTAAATATATAAAAATAAAAAAGGTGCGAATAAAATCGCACCTTTCTTTTAAATTATGGGACATTGCCCATTGTTACATAATATTTCTGTTATTACCTCATTTACCCTACTATATTTGTTAGGTTTAAAAACATTAGGATTTAATCCTTCTTGTATAGGAGCAACATATGCTCCTGGGGTAGAAGGGGTTGATACAAAATCCCAACATAATAACTCAAAATCGTCTTGTACTTCTTGCACTCCATCAGATCCAGGTTTTAAACTACCCATACCTCTAGAAGATACACCTACCGTAATTCCATTTTTAAATAACTCCATCAATATGTTGCCTGAGGGGGTTGGAAGTATTTCGATTTTGCCTATTACATCATCACCATCCCACCAAATATCTTTGATGTTATGAGAAACATTTTTAAGATTAATAATAGAAGAGTCTGGGTGGTCGAGTTCCCCCAACGCTCTATTTTCTGCTATAGGACCACTTTTATAGTTATCAACTTCTCTAGCTAAAACCTTTTTAGGGTAAGTTCTATTATTACCATTTTCGGTTCGGGCAGATTGGAGTAAACCTTCAACAATCAAATTACCTCGTTCGGTTTTAACCGCTTCAGTAAGTGATTGTGGAAAAATCTTAAAGAGTTGAGTATCTATAAGAGTTTGCATTATTTATTGTTCTTGCTATATTCGAGTTCTTGCATTGCTTTGCTGCAATACTTTTCATATAAAGCAATTTCAGCTTGGACTGCTGCTGTTTTACCTTCGTCTATGAACTCAGCTAAATTTTCATCTTCATTTATAGTACTAAGGGTTTCTTTTAAAGAATTCATTTTACCTTCATAAGCTTTTACAGCAACTTCATTTGCTGCTCTCTTAGAAAGTTTTTCAACTTCTTTAATAAAATTTTCAGGTTTCATTCTGCCTTCTTTTTTAGGCTCTTTTTCTTCCTTTTTCATTTTAGCCTTTTCAATTTTTTCACCTTTAGCAACTCCCGCTCCATAAGTGTTTTCTTCACCTTTTTTACCGTATCCTTTAGAGTCTTTTGCTCTATCATAATCGGTATCACCTTCTTTAACTTCTTTTTCTTCAGCTAAGAAAGCTTCAAATTTGCTTTCATAATTTGCTTTTTTACGATCTGCAAATGGGTTACCAATGGATGGTATTCCAGCTACAGCCTCTTCTAATAATTCTTTTAAATCTTCTGATTTGCTCATTTTATTTTCTTTTAAGTCTCCGTAGCCGGAGGATTTATATTTTCCAGTGGGTTCACCTTGTTGTTTTAATTCTTCGTAACCTAATCCATCTACTTTAAAAGCAGCATTTTTAGTATAAAAAATGGGATCTTTTTCTAAATTTTTAGCAACTACTTCTTTTGCTTCATCCATAGTTAATTTAGGATCTTTTTCCATTTCAACCCTTAAACCATTAAGGTATTGATCAAAAATTTGATTATTTAAATTTTTTGGATCTTTATAATCATACCCCGCAGTTTCAGCTTGATTAACTTCTTTAGTAGTCTTTTTTTCTGTTGCTTTTACTTCTTCATTGACATACTTGTCAAATGTAGTAAAGGGATTTAAGCCCGAGGAGGGCATTAAAGGGAAAATATTTTCACTAATTACACTACGTTGTTTTAGTAGTTTAGTAGTTTGATTGTAAGTAGCAGCATTAGGAACAATATTAGGAAACAAACGTTTTGCTTCTTTCATAAATATGCCTTTATGTCCTTTTCCTTCTTTAAGTAAATTATATTGTTCTTGAAGTGTCTTCATATTGATAAATATTAGTCTTTATACAAATCTACATAATCAAATGCCTTAGATTTTTTTCTAAGTTCTTTTTGATTAACAGGTTTATAACCCATTGATGTATATTGTGAAATGTTAGCAGGAGAACCTTTTTTTCGATATGCATACTTTGTTAAATAGCCACCTGCTGCTCCTGATGTGCTAATTTCTTTAACTGTGGATTTGACCATAGAATATTGATCTGGGTAGTTATTTCTAAAGAATGTTCTAAAGTTGTTGAATGTTTTAGCTACTTGTTTGGCTTGAGCTTTATAATCAGCATCACCCCTTAAATCTTTTTTAGTACTTAAATCTTTAGCAATTTCTTTGGCATCACCTAAAGTATTAAATAATTCAATAAAACTAGGAAGTTTAATAATAGTATGAGTTATGCCTCCTCCTTCACCTCTTTCAGAGGGCTTATCAGCTTTATAGTAACTACTTAAATTGTCAGAAAAGAAATCATCCTTACTAATAGGACCATATCTATCTTCGATTTTTTTAAGAAAATTAGGATTTAAATCTTTAGATCTGATAGATGCCATTACTTTACTAAGATTAGTTCTTCTGTTAATTGATAATATTGAAGTAAATTGACTAGATCATCGTTATTAATACGAGATGATTTATCTATTTCTTTAAGTATTTTTACTACTTCTAATAACTTAATTTTAGTAACATGGTCCTCCATCTTTTCAGCATAAGATTTTAGTGCTGTTTTGATTTCGTTTACTTTAAGGTTATAAATTTCTTTCAAACGTGGAGTGTTATCAATAGAATTCATAAATTCTTTAAGTACTTCTTTTTGCCCAGTATTTAAATTAGCATATTTACCATTAAATTTTTCAAGCATTACTTTATAAGTAAGCACTCTTAAATCTTTATCATATTTAGCAAATTCTTCAATTAAATCTTGCTTAACTTTCTTTTCACTAATAGGTTGTTCTGTTAAACATTCTAATATTGTGACTTTATTATTTATTATTTGTTCGGTTTCTGAGAGTTTATCCGAATTGAATATTTCTATTAAATTATAAAAAGCAGCATATCCCTTATAATTAGGAACTTGGTGTCTGAAAAATTCATTAGCATTGTAATGTTTTTTTATTTCATTAATGAGGTTATATTTTTCCCTCCTTAAGGCACTTCGATTAAGTCTGCGGGTTGCTTCTAATATTGTATTAAGTGTAATCTCTGCTTTGCTTTCTTTTAAATTTTTATCTTTAAATAAAGTCTCATAAAGTTTATATTCTTTTCCTAATTCAGTATTAGCAAATGATTTTTTTAAAATATTTAATGAAGGAGATTCTCCCCCATTTAAAGTATCTGCAGTGATTTGCCTTACTAATAATTCAAATAAAAGACCTGTATTTTTATACTTGGAATGTTTAATTTTCATCTATAGGCTTTTTTATAAATATATAAGGATTTTCACTTCTTTAATTGATCTTCATCAAGAAGTGATTCGTCTTGCTCAAATACTAACTGTTTGCGATTAACTGGAATCTTTTTTAGCATTTCTCTATTCTGAAGGTAGGCTGTTTTGGCTTCTAATGCTAAAGGAGATCCACCTTTATATGTGGGTTTTATTGAACTTGATTCATTTTCTTTACCTTTCATGGCATCAACTCCTAATCTATCTTTACCAAAGTTTCCATCTTGAGTGTTAATATTTGAAACTTTCACTTCGGGACGTCCTAATTCTTTTTCATCATATCCCGCAGGTACATTATCAGGCTCATCGTAATATCTACCTTTACCATAAAGTGAAGCTAAATCATGTGGTGTACCATATGATTCTCCAGTTTCAACGGGATCATTTCCTTCTGCTTCTATTTGAGCGTTGCGGAAAGCACGTTTGGAATCTTCTCTAACTAAATCTCTAAATTCATGATATTCATCTTCACTAAAGTGGAATAAATGATCATATATAAAGTCTGAAGGGAATAATTTAGTTTCTTGCATTTGAGCAGCAAGGTCTAGTTTTTCCTTCATTAACGCTACCCTTTCTTGTTCATAAATTATTGAAGGAGTAGTTAAATTAAGTTCAAAATTTGTTAATTCTTCACCATCATACCCTTGTGTGTAAAGATGAACCACCGCTATCTTATACAGTTCAGAAAGGATAATTCTTTGAATGCGTTCAATAGTACGAGCAAACCTAATATCCTCAGCAGCTAAAGTAGCTTTACCATCTGTGTTTTCGTCGTATCCTAAAAATGCTTTTGGTATTTTAAGAGCAGCAAATAATTTGTTTCTTAAATACTCTACGTCTGCAATTCCATCATACTGCATCCCAGGTGTAGTATCAATTTTAGTAGAAGATTCACCTCCCCTAACCGGGAGATAAAAATCCTCTAACATATTTTGCATGTTATACTTTAAATTATATTCTCCTGTTTGTTGGTCAACATAAGGAGTACGTTTCATAGTAGATATGGTTTTCTGCATAAAGTTTTCTACTTCTGCAGGGGGAATATTTCCTATATCTATATAAAAAATTCTTTTTTCAGGAGCACGAACAATTCTATGTACTAACATAGCATCTTCCATAAGCATATATTGCTTAAATAGTTTACGACCCGGTTCTATATAGCTTCTACCATATGGGAGATAATTTACATCTGATAAAAGTCTAAAGTGAGCTATTTCATAATTATCAAAATATATAGCTCTACCACTGTTAGTTGTTGATCCTGGAGAGGTTAATCCCCCGTAATAACCCCCATATTCTCCTCCTCCACTTAATCCATCAGGGTCAAATTTGAATTTGACTTCTACGTCATGTTTATTTGAATCACTAATTTTTTCTTCTCTAATAATGTTATATGCTGTATAAGGAATAACATTATATACACCAAAGTTTTCAGCAATTTCTAACTTTAAGAAAAAATCACCATATTTACACATTTGGCGAATCCACATCCATAAATTAAATTCTATGTTTAAAACATCATAAAATAAATTATAAAGAATTTTTTGTAAATTTTCATCAGGTGATTTTATTTGAAGAACTTCACCCATAGAGTTTTTAAGGGTTGATTCATCTGCTAATATATCTAAGGCGGATGCTACAATTGCATCTGTATCCATAGCTTCATAGTCTGAATATAATTGAGTTCTAAGTACTTGATAATTTAATGCCGGGTTATATACGGGCATTTGATTAGTAGTATATAGACGATTAAATCGGTCTATCATAGAATTAGTCTCAATTTGACCAGCTTGTTGCTGTTGATTAAAATCGAGAACTTTTAATTTACTTCCCCCTACATTACGAATAATTACGTCTGTGGAAAATAGTCTTTTTAGTCTTGTAAATACAGTTGTATCAGCCATTGTATATTAATATATGAATAAATATTATAAAAGCCAACTAAAATCTTCAGTTCCTCCTTTCCCATCATCCATACTATAAGGATTATCATTGCCTGTAGCAAAATAAGCTCCTTTATAAGAAGATTGGGATTTTTTTATAGAACCTAAAGCGGCTTTAGTAATATCTACTCCATGTTGTCTAAATTTTAATGCGGTATCTCGTACATATAAGCCGATACCAAAACTCATAACTAAATCATCATTATAGCCTGTTTGGGCTTCTGCTCTACCATACTTCCAAACAAACGTTTTCATTTCTTCTAATAAACGTTTTGATCTTATTGTAACTCCTTTATCACCTACATATTCTTGGAATTTACCAATAACCATAGGACGAGTTCTTGAGGACATAGTAAAACCTGCAGTCATATTTGAACTTCTGCTATATGATTTTAAGTAAGAACCTACATCAGGNGCATCTGCTTTAGGTGAATAATATAAATTCTCATAATTTTTATCTATTATNGTTTGGATAGTACTCCATCCTATATTAGCATTTTCTACTACTAACATAGCATTGTTATATTCAGTAGCTATAGCAGTTAATATATTTCCAAAATCTTTAGTACCAACTTGGCCCTTATATTCACCTACTTGGACATTAGATTCAATATCAAAAATATGGAAAGCAGAATAATCTTTCCCATCTCCCCTAGCCACGTCTGCTGTAATCATATAAGATCGACTATAATCTGCAGGCTCCCAAATCCAAAGATTTTGGTCAACCCCTCTCCTTTCAAGAGGTTCTTTAATTGTAGTTTTTTCCATAAATTCTACATATTCAGGATAAAATACTACATCTCCAGATGTGCTAAAATCACAGTCACACTCTTGTGCTGCCATTCGGGGGTCACCTAGCAATTCATCTTGTCTATCTCTCCAATCTTGATTTCTTTCAGGATGAACGTACCAAGGTAATTTAATAGGTAAAAAGTCATTTTCTTTAGCTTCAGCTCTTGACCAAGTCTGNTGGAACCAATTACCAGTNCCATACGGNGTAGAAAGTGCTATACANCCACCACCCGTAGCAAGAGTTTGTTGGGCAGAAGCCCAAATTTCACCTATATTTTCAATAAATGCTGCCTCATCAATCAGTAGAAGAGAAACTGCTTCTGATCTACCAGCATCACTTGATGCCGATGTAGCCTTAATTTGGGATCCGTTTGTTAAACGTAGGGTTAATTTATTATTTTCTTCAAAATCTTCTTTAAGCCATGAAGGTAAATTCTCATACATGAATTTAACCTTTGTAACCATATTTTTAGCAGTTTCTTGTTTTGTTGCTATGCAAAGGATATTTTTATCCTTATGAAAAGTCATTAACCATAAAGAATAACCAGCAGACAATGTAGAAATTCCTAACTGTCTAGATTTTAAAATAATTGAATAAGGATTTTCTTGAACTAATTTTAAAACTTTTTCTTGGAAGGGGTATAAATGAAAATTAATCCTGCCTCTTTGAGGATGTTGGATCATACAATACTTTTTCATAAAATGGATAGGATCCTTAGCACATTTTATATACTCCTGTCTAATTATTTGTTTTAAATCACTCATTGAGGTAATGTGTATTCTATAGTTCTAATAAGAATTAAAGTTCCTACAAATCCTCCAGTAACTCCTACCCAAGGTTTATTATACCATTTATCTACTTGGTCTAAACGGTCAATATATAGATTAATTTGTTCGTTTAATAATTCTATTTCTTGATTTTTATAATCAATAATTAAACTATCTTGATTAGATAATCTATCATATAAAATAATTTCAGCCTCAAGATTTGAAATCAAAACCGTTTTAATAGAATCTTGAAAGCGTAAGGTATCTAGAGACAAGAAAAACTCTTCGAGCTCCTCAGAAGGAATTCGAAGAGTATCTTGTGAATAATAAATGCTAGGTATTCCTAATAATAAAATTACTAATAGATACTTCATGCTTTTTTTCTATACTTTTTTTCAAAGCTATCAACAGTTTTTTTAGTACTATCTGTATTTTTAGCTTGCTTTTTAGTATTAGATGTTTTCTCCTTAGCTTTTGAAATTTGGATTTGAGTTTCCTTTTTATCCTTTTCTATCTTACGAGTTTCAACTTGAACCGTTTTAATTTTTTCTTTATTAGTTTTGACTTTATCGTCAAATTCTTTTTTACTTTTCTTTCTAGAAGTAGAACTTAAAGCAATTATACCTCCTATGAAAGCAAGTATACCTAAAATGTATTTCCACAATTTCATGCCAATAAATATTAAAATTGTATGGTTTTTATGATTTGGTCAATACGTTCTTCAGTTGATCCCTTAATAGTATAAATCCCAGGACAATATTTAAGTAAAAGTTTTTGAATATCTTCATCTATAATTTTTCTATATTCAACATCTGTTTCACGAACCCCATTATCTTCAATTTCTATCCCTTCTGGGGAGATGTAAAACATATAATCATATTGTTTAAGGAAACGATGGGCATACATTTCAAATGCATCAGATTCCATATAATTAACATTTTTAGCACATCTGGTAAAAGCCATTACATCAATTATAGTTCTATCAGTAATAATGTTAGATTGCATAAGTTCACTAACACGTTCTGCTAAAAATATAGTTTGACCTTCAATAGTGGTTTCATGATTCAAAGGTATACCCAAAGAACTTAGATACGCACTGCGTTCCGTAGCAAACTTATAATCTTTAAATTCAGGCACCCTTTGAAGTGCTTTTACCAATGTAGTTTTACCTACACTCATCGTTCCTGTAAATCCTATTCTCATATTATCCTCCTTGTCTGGCTGATTCGCGCATTGCCGGGTTTTTGTACCAAGGTAATCCTGTTCGATCTCGTTTTTTTTCTTTCCATTCTTCTTCAGTATGGAGTATGCCATAAAGATAATACTCTCTTAGGCGTCTCACACCCTGAGGTATAAGAGCTGGTCCATCCCAGTTGTGGAGTTTTCCATCCCATGTGTGAAGAATAGTACCCTCAGGAGTTTTAATTCGTCTTGGTTTAGGCCATTTGTTGTCTTTAGTCATTATCCTTATTTATAAATTTCATAAAACTATTATCTTTATCATTAGTCAATCCTCCTATAAGATGAACTGCATCATCTTCTTCAGACCATGTTCCAGGAGTATCTTGCATTTCTAAAAATTCTATTACTTCAGGATCATTTTCCCATGATGTTTTATCTTCTAAACATTGTAAAATCCATTCGGCAACATATGTTCCTTGTGCCCCCGATACTGTAATACCTCGAGCACTAAGAGCATCACCTACAAAGTGTACATTATTATAATCAGCTAATGCTAATGTATCATAATCTACAAGGGGTTCTGGTGAAAGGTATTTAACTTCAGGCACATAAATTCCCCAATCATCTCCAAGTGTTGGGAATACTTTTTTCATATCTTCAATAAAATCTTCAATATAATGAAAGTATCCCTTAAATGCATCTTTTACTACTTGTAGTTCTGACTCCCCAATGTAATGTGCTTTAACCCAATCACCTTCAGATGTAAGTGTTTTATCTTTACCTGAGGGGCTGTAATAAAGACCTGCTTTATATTTGTTTTGGAAACGTCCTATAGCTTTTTTACTACCATGTCCCTCACCACTAACAATACTCATTCTATTTACCTTAGAAACTAATTCACGGGACCAATCAAATGGTTTAT
>JGI24003J15210_10001390_pt1 | contig 10624 bp, 17 predicted proteins | sample LinPmetageLP28_FD_15210 | JGI IMG/M metagenome (IMG submission 15210)
CTGTTTTCATCCATTTCAACTTTGTTCTGTGAAAAACTGTTGTACACATTAACAAGTGCAGACGGATCTGCTTCTTTAACGTATTCTGAAATATCATTTATAAATGCTGATCTAAATGTGTCTGCATCCATTACAGCATCTTCTTTTTCTTGTGTTTTAAGATCAGCCAACTGTTGCTCCAGGCCGGCGATCTTGTATAGTCTATTGCTTTCGCTCATTGTGGATTCTCCTTCTGGTTGTGCTGATTCAATGCCCATTTCTTCTTTTTCTTTTTGGACTCTGTCCCAAACTCTTACGTTGCTTTCTCCATGTTTTTTAATAAATTCTGCTTTGCTCATGCCAGCCGCATCATCTTCCATATCCATCATCATTCCTTTTACTCTGCCTTCTTCAACCTCTTGGTTGATTTTGTCTTCATAAGTTATAGGTTGTGAAAGCACGTTCACTGCGTCTAACGCCTTACGGATCATGCTGATATGTTTATTGTTTGACATATGTTTATTTATATTAGTTTAGATATCACTGAACTTTGTATTGGTTATAATAATCCTATTCTAATACCTAATTCGCGTGGATTTTGTTTACTTTTAGTGTTTAAAATGCTACCACTGTCCTGTTTGACATCAGATCTTCGTGCAACAGATAGCACTTGTTCACCATTTACACAATAACAGTAAGTCCCAGAATTTTTGGATAAAAATAATATTCCTGCATGTCCTGATTGAGCGGCATAAAAATCAAAGGATGCCTTATACCATTCAAGTATAAAATTAGGAGTATGTATTGAGTTTTCTACAGCACTATTACTAGTGCCAAACCAGGACTGTGTTACTGTTTTAATAAAGCCTGCCGAATCAAAATCCTCTGTAAATGTAAATCCTCCGGAGGATTTAGTTCCTTTTGCAGTTGCTAAATCATTTACTCTTATTGTTTGTCCTTTAGTATTGAGTTGCCATTTGCCTTTTTGTGTGTTTAGAAAATTAACAATTCCAGACTGATCAACTGGACTACCTCTTAATACTCCATTGTATCCTTTTACTTCTGTTTTGCCAGCACCTTTAATCCTAATGTCTCCACCAGTTTCTTCTCCATCTTCATCTGGAGCAAATGAAATACGTGGTGATAAAATTGCTAATGCACCTTCACCAGGACCAGCATCACTAACTCCTTTTTCCCCTTTTTTAAGTTTTGCACCTATTAAATCAGATGATATGTCAGTGAAAAGTTTTTTTGCAAGAGGATCGATTACCACATCACTGAGCGGTTTTGGTTCTGACATTCCTCCTGGCGGTACTAATTTTTTGACATCAACAAAATCTCTCCTAGCATTTTTGAGTTTTGCTAAAAAAGGTTTTAATTCATCTATATCATTTGTTAGATTAGGAATTTGTTTTAACAAATATTGAATATTAGCAATAGCATCATTATCTTTTCGTGCCATAATAAAGTTTTCTATCCTAGATTGTAATGGCGTTCCGACAACAATATCCTTATAAATTTTTGCGAATGTTGGATCGTCGTCAGATAATTTGCTGAGGGATCTTAAAACCTTTTGTTTGATATCTTCAAATAAATTTATTTCACCGTATCTCATTTGTATATGCTCGCAGACCCATATGGGTAGTCTTTTTTCAAGTCCTTCTTTTTAGTATGTATCAATTTTACACTGCCGTCTTTGTCTGTCTTTACTTGATACCTGTAAGACAATGCACTAGGATGAAATCCCATTGTTACTTCCTTAATTCTCATACACATCTCTTAATTGTTCTAATGTAGCCTGTGCTCTGCCATCTTTGTACTTAATTGCTGTGCCGCCTGATGCTTGCCAGTTCTTGATGTTTACGCCAAAATCATCTATGAGTACATTAGGAGTGCCATCTGATTGTTTAGCATATATGCCTTTGTTTGCTGTGGCAGACATTATAATTGTGTCTACAGGCTGTATAGATAGGTTTGCTTGTACCCATGCTCTCTTCTGTTTTTCTGCTCTAGGGTCTCCGGATAATGCTTTGCTCAGTACCACAAACTCACCTACAATTTGTTTAATGCCTGACAACAATTTATTAGCCTCTGGCAACACTTTAAGATTAGGCCAAAAATCTTCTGTCTGTGCAATTTGACTTAACGTTTTCTGTAACGTTTCTTTGTCTGCATCTTTCCAGTCTGTCACTCCTGCCATCTTATTAAATGGAGTAAAGAAGTCTGCCAGTACACCATCCAGATCAACATACAGTATAGGTTTTGTGCTGTCTAATTCAAACAACTGCATTATGCCAACCTCAACTTCTTCATCATTTTTTTAAGTGTGCCAGGCCCAACGTCTTTGGTTGTGTTTTGTTTTGTAATAATACCTACACCAGCCGCTTCTTTCATCCCCATACCTAATCTTACTGCCGAGTACATGTCTTTGATCAATTGTTCTGGACCTTGTACCATTTGTGCAAATGTTTTGATGTTTGCGTTTGATGCCGCTTCACGTGCCTTCGATGCTGATGCACCCTCAACACCCTCTGAGTCAGGATCTCTATCTCCTGCTGATGTTACAATTATTTTGTCAAATGTGTATTCTTGTCCATTATATTTTTGCAATAGGTCATTAAAAGATTTGACTCTATCAGAACCAGCAACCATAATCACACCATCATGACCTTGCTTCTCAAGATACTGCATTATGTCTATTATTGTTCTGATGCCTTCGTTCTGTACAATTTCTGCGGTGTGTTTTCCAAACTGTCTCTTCATGAATGATATCTTAGTTTCATAATCCAATGGATTTTTTTTAGAATCAGTTGTGTGTGAAACAAAAATATAATGAGGTGCATCTGATCTAACAGAAGCAACTTTGTCTAGCAATTTGCCGTGTCCTATTGTTGGCGGGTTGAATCGACCAAATGTGAATACTGCTGGGTTACTCGCCTGTTCGCTTATTTCTATCAGTCTCATTGCTCATCATTTCTTTGTACATGTCGATAGCGACTTGTTTTTTAACATCTGTGTCTATTGCTTCGTATGGAATATCTTGTGTCTTGCTGAATTTATGGCAGGCATTATCTACCAATTCCATTACTCTTGAATGGTCTTTGGGATTTTCCCGCATGTGATAAAATGATGGCACATAATGGCGTCGATACATATCTTCGTCGTTGAAGATATATTGTGTAATAGCTAATCCAAGTGATTCATCGTGCATGATAATATTTATTCATTTATTTTTTCAAGAACCCAAAGGTATAGCGGTGTTTTAAATTTAAATTTATATTGTCCATTATAGCCAAGTTCTGTAAGTCTATCTAAAATAGGTGCTTTTGGGTCTGGGTGATCGGGATAAAATTTAGCATTCAGCATCATTATCTTTTGTAAATCGATATTATCAACTACTAGATGCTTAATGTTGATGTATGAATCTTTAACAGTCTTTCCTTCTTCTTGCAAGACATTATCAAATGTTTTACCAGATACAACAATCTTGTACTCATGCTCACCATCTGGTAAGTCAACATCCGCTTCTTGTTCTATTTCTAGATCATTTATAAAAAACTGTACCTTTAAAGGGTGATGATGCCAAACATGATCATAATCAATTTTTATGTTTGTCATAGATAAATTCCATGCCGTGTAAATTGCCTACAAATACATCAGGCTTGAATAATTTTAGTTCTAGTCTTACATCACCTGGCTGAAGAACTGTTACTATATTATTATGTGATTCTGTTACAATTCCAGCAGTTACCCATTTTTCTTTGTCTGTACAATATAATGCTATTTCGTCCATACCATTATTATACAGCATTAAGTTTAAATGTCAAATTATTTGTTGAAGCCAACTGTTTCACGTTTGATATCATCGTGATTGAACTCTGCCCAATATAGTTCAAACGCTACACCATCTTCAACACCTTCGAATTGATGATAAACACCTGGTTTCACACGACAGAAGTCACCGGCTTTTAAATGAGTTTCGTCCACAAGATCATAATCATTTTGCCAAACTCTTATAATCATCTCGCCTGACTCCACAAAGAAGCCATTCCATTTGTATTGATGTTCGTGTTTAGAACAAACACCACCTTTTACATATTCGATTCGATGGAACTCAAGTACACCATTTGCATGTACCAGTTCTGTATTCCCCCAAATTTTTCCTGCTTTATTTCCCATGCAAGTAATTATGTGGTGGTTTAAAAGTTGAGTAATATTTTGGTTACTGATCCAGTGACAACATTAGTAGATGATCGTACCCACACAAAGTTACCTGTAAAATTAATGTATTGCGTTGCTGTAACAGTTGAATCATCTCCTGCTGTGGTGCCATCGATATCAAACCAATCTACAGCATTGTCAGGATCTGTTGCCAGTGATCCTTGCATCTTAATTGTGCCTACAAAGTCCGATGAACAAACATAAGCCACAGTGTGCAAGCCGTCTGCATTTCCGTAATATCCATCTGCTTTTACTTTTTCTGATACAGTAGCCGCAGATGAGTCACTAGCATCTACCTGTGATTGTAATATGACTGATGACGTTGGCATATGATTATTTATTGCATAATCTCAGGGAACAATCTTTCGATGGTAGACTGATCCATGCCATTAATTTCATGTATTCTATCGGGTGTAACCAAATATTCCCGCAAATTTGCAGGATCACAGCCTTTAATAACAATTTTGTTTTTTTTACTCACATGTGAATCAAACAACAAATCAATTGGGATCAACACTGGTTGAGCACCTAATCCATATGCACCTACTGTGGCATTTAGCATTGCGTTCTTTTTGAGATACTGGTTCTGTATCATAAATTTTACTATTTGTGTTTTCATATAATTGTAAATTCATCCTGTTCTTTGTTAAAGTCCACAGTAAGTTTTTGATCCTCTATGCTGTCAAATAATATTTTCTTACTGAGTGGTAGTTTTATTCGATTATTAATTACTCTTTGCAGAGGTCTTGCTCCCATTTTTTTATCAAAGCCTTCTTCTTGAAGTTGCTTGTTAGCATTTTTTGTAAGTTTAACTGTAATCTTTTTGTCCAGCATCTGCTCATTCAATTGTTTAATAAATTTATTAACAATATTAACCATGATAGACTTATCTAACGATTTAAATCTTAATACAGCATCTAATCTATTTCTAAATTCTGGGGCAAAGAAGTTGTTAATATCTACTTCACCATCATGTATTTTATTATCAGTAAACCCTAGTGTATTCGATTGCATGGCTTCTGAACCTAAATTAGATGTCATTAACAGGATTGAGTTATTAAGTCTTACTTTTTTGCCATTGGATGATGTTATTACTGCGTCGTCCATTGCTTGTAATAAAATAGTCATTACATCACGATGTGCTTTTTCTACTTCGTCAAACAGTATGACTGCGTTTGGATGTTTTTCTAACTCATTTACAAGTTGGCCTGAGCCTGTTGTTCCGTCATCGTACCCAACATATCCAGGAGGAGCACCAATCAATTTTGCTACAGAATGTTTCTCTTGATATTCACTCATGTCAAATTTTACTAGAGTCATTCCTAGACCGTCTGCTAGTTGTCTCGCAGTTTCTGTTTTTCCACAACCAGTTGGACCAACACATAAAAATGATCCAATAGGTTTGTTTTCTTGTTTCAACCCTGCCTGAGCAACTATCACGTTGTCTACAAGTTTTTCTATTACATCATTTTGTCCAAATACTTGTCCTTTAATTGTTTCCCCTAGGTTTTCAACTCTATTTGTTTTTGTTTGCTCTATAGATTCAAAATTTATTCCTGATATCTGTGCCACTTGTTGTTGTATATCAGTTAAAGACACGTCTTTGAATGCATCAAATATTTTTGCTTTAGAACAGGCTCTATCTAAGACATCGATACTTTTGTCGGGCAGTTGTCTATCTGTAATGTGTTTTACAGATAAGTCTACAGATGCGTCAATAGACTCTGGATTTATTTTCACTTGATGATAATCTTCAAATTGTGATTTAAGGCCTTGCATAATCTCTTTGGCATGATCTACAGTTGGTTCTTCTATGTTTACTTTTCCAAACCTACGCATTAGTGCTCTATCTTTTTCAAAATGCTTTCTATATTCTTCCCATGTGGTTGACGCAATTACTTTAAGATCTCCACGTGCCAGTGCAGGCTTTAATAAATTTGCTAAATCTACGCCACCCTGACCACCTGAGCCTGCTCCATGCATCATGTGAGCCTCATCTATAAACATAATTGCCTTGTCATTCTTTTCTAGTACCGATAATAGAACTTTTAAACGTTCTTCAAAATCACCTCTGTATTTTGATCCTGCTATCAAGGCTCCTACATCTACAGAAAATATTGTATGATCCTTAATAACATCCGGCACTTTGTTTTCTACAATCATGTGAGCAAGTCCTTCTGCTATTGCGGTTTTACCAACACCTGGATCGCCTATCATGATTACATTATTTTTAGTTTTTCTACCCAACACAAGAACTATTTCATCAACTACATCTTGTCTGCCTATGCAATGGAAAGTTTTATTTTTCTTTGCTTGTTGATTTAAATCAGTTGTGTACTGTTTAAGTATCTTTGATGCTTGTTTAGGATTCACTAATGATTCTTCCGGAACTTCTGACCCTACTTCAACCAAGTAGTTTACTATTAATTTTTTAGTCAATCCATTCTTGTTTAAGAAATACACAGCATGAGAATTTTTTTCTGCGTACATGCTGATAATCAATTGAAAGACATCTACAAATTCTTTGCCTGAAAATATTGCTGTTGTAAATGCTCTATTAACTGTTCTATCTGTCGACTGAGTCCTTTTAGGATATACTTCTGTGGTCACCTTTATTTCATTTAGATCATTCTCAATATGATTTTGTAGATCATTCATTAATTCCATCACTTTAATACTTTCATCACTCTGAAGTAGTTCGTCTAGTTCAGGTTGTATTAATAAAACAAATAACAAATGTTCTAGTGTCACATATTCATGACTGTGTGACTTTGCAATTTTTACTGCTTCGTCGAATATGTTTTTAAGTCTATCGTCTGCTTGGATCATTTAATTTCCTTTGTTTTTTCCTATAATAATCTAATTTTATTTTACTAACTTTATCAATAAAACATATTCCGTCTAGATGTTCTATTTCGTGTTGTATACATTGTGCCCACATATCATCGAATCTGTCAACTTTTTTGTTTAAATTTTTATCATAATATTCTACAACTACTGATTGCGGTCTTTTTAATTTCATAAACAGATTAGGAAATGACAAGCAACCTTCTTCTACCAATTGCATGATCGGAGATGTTTCAATTATTTTTGGATTGATTAATGTCTTTTCACCATACATAACAAACATTCTCATACCAACACTTACTTGATTTGCCGCTAGTCCTATACCATTCGCTGTCCTCATTGTACGATACATTAGGTCAGAAATTTTATCATACTCTAAATCCTGAGAAAGATCAGTTTCAGGAATAACCTGTTTCAGAGCCTCATGCCCTTCAAGGTTAATTTTAAGTAGTGTCTCTTGCAATGTCTCTGATGACATTCATCTGCTCCTCTGTTAAATTTTGTGGGATACTTACATTTATTCTTACAAAAAAATCTCCCATACGTGAATTGGGGTGCATCATGCCATGTTCTGCAATTTTCATCACTGTGCCCGGTTGTGTAGCAGTTGGCACTTTTAAATTAAACTTTTTTCCGTCTATTGTGTTTACATTAATACTGCACCCTGAAATGGCTTCCCAGCAGGTTATACTATGTTCTGCATATAAATTCATACCTTCGCGTATAAAATAAGGGTGATCATCTACATATATTTTACACATCAAATCACCAGGTGGTGCATTTTTTACAGTGTAAAATCCAAGACCTTTGTACCTTATTGTTTGACCCGATTGGATTGCTTTAGGGATAGCAATATCAACACTTTTACCAAGTTGGTCTATCTGTATTCTTTTTTTATTGCCTTTGTAAACTTCTTCAAGTGTTACTCGCATAGATATCTGAATGTTTTTATTTTTAATTGATCTTCTAAATCCTGTACCACCACCACCAAAAAACGAATTTATTAAATCGTCAAATCCGCCCATGTCTCCATCTTGAAAATTAAAATTGAAACCATTTGAATTACCAAACATTTGTTCTTGATTATATCTTTCTCTTGCTTCAGGATTTTTTATTTGTTGATACGCTTCATTCACTTGTTTAAATTTTGTTTCATCACCGCCACGATCTGGATGATGTGTTTTGGCTAAATTTTTAAATGCTGTCTTGATGTCTTTGTCAGACGCATTTTTATCTATACCTAGAGTGCTGTAAGGATCCATGTTCACAGTATACTATATAATGACGTTCTGTCAATGTTGCAAGTGGGTTATTTTTTACTGGTACCGGCATACAATCCAAACCATGCCGCACCGGCGCCGACAACAACAGACACTAGGCCTGATTGCTCAAAGTTTGGAGTTGGCAAAGCCATAAACCATATAACAACTTTGTACAGTAAGATTATATAGACAGTAAGAAACATTCTTGGGAAAATACGCCAGGCATCTACTGCTTTGGCCATGTGTATAATTCTTGCATATGGATTAGGGCCTAGATCTTTTACACTAGTATCTACTTCTAAATCCAGTTTTACTTTCTTAGTCGTACCTTGCTCTGTGGCAGGTACTACTACTTCTGCGTCGTGTTTTGGTGCTGTTGGTTCTTCGTATGCCATTATGAATATTTAGTTGGAACAATGTTATATGCTACTATATACCTGCGGACACCTGATGCAGATGGTTCTACATAGTGTCTAAGATAACTGGGAACTAATATCATTTCTCCGTTTTTTGGTGTGTGCTTATAATCACAGGTCGGAAATACTAATGCTCCAGAACCTTCCGGACAATCCATGAAAGCAACACCGCTCCATAGTGCTGGATAATGATCATGTTCTTTTGCATATTCATCATCAGTATATCTTGCTCCCCACAACGCCCCTACAGAAAATGCTCTTTTGTGATCTTTCTTTAACAGCGTGTAACTGGTTGCAAGTTCGCATGCCTTGTCACCTATCATTGAAAAAGATGTGTGCAGACTCATATCCCATTTGGTCATGTGACATTTCAGGTTGGTCTTTTTATTGTGTGGATCAACCTCGTTGTCTATAAGTTCAATAATTTTTGATTTGTTTGATTTGTAGTGGGGGATGTCTGACACTATGACATCCAGTTTGTGTTCTGTTGTGATGCCAATAGTGTCAAACTTCATTTTTTATGAGTCTTTTTTTAGTATCTTCCAAACAGAATACACTAATCCTGCGTATGCAATAATTTTTGCGAACGGGGCAAATAAAATTATTAATACACAAGCGATAAGAACGCCAGCACCATCAAGTGAAGATGATTCTTTCATTCTTGCTTTGATATAATCCATCATGTTATTTTTTCTCCAATTTTTTGATTCGTTTTTCTAATTCGTCGATTTTCTTAGTAACGTATGGATATTTCTTTCTCCATGCATCCGTAGGTTGTTCTAACCAAGTTAGTCCCCAACGTTCTACTAGATAGTCTAGAATCATGTCGAATTTAGCATACATCCAAAGGCCTATTCTCGTACTTTTAAAGTAGGTTGAAAATGCTAATCCGAACAACGACCCAACTAATGCTGTATAAATCCACAACCTGTTAGTTGCCATCTCTGATATCATTTCCCACATAGTTTGCTCCTTTTGTTATACTGTGTTACTTATCTACAATCTGCAACTCGCATAATTTGATCACTTTACCGGCAACTATATCTTGATGTTCGTTGCTAGTATGATATATTTTATTAATAGACCGATCCCAACCATCATATGGAATATTTTCTTTCACTACAAATTTAGCAAATTTATCATCTTGTAAAAAGTGTATTTTGATTGGATTTGTATCTATAGCAAAAATTTTCAATTCGATATTTTGTTCTATAATCTTATTAAACCAATATGACAACATCCATACTTGTTGCTTCACTAGTTGTGTGGACACATTATGTCTAAAGAATTGTTCTAGGTAAGTTTTTATTTGAGGTTGTTTTGCCAGTGACGCGTCATGATCACGTAGAGATATCGGACTATAAGAATCAAAATATCCATTCTTGCCATGATACTCGGTTGATTGTATGGTTGGATGATGATAACATAAATTCTCCCAATTAAATTCTGTAGATTCTGTACAATCACTATTTGGTACACAAACACGATACTCATCGTCTACACCTATAAAAATAGTATCTGTATTTTCCTTAAGTGCTTGTTCTATCTGTAAACATATTGATACATTGTCTACTCCTGGATGGGCCAAATTTAGATATTCAGCACCAAAATGTCTAGCAACTTTCTCTGTGAAATGCTGGTGTCTGTCGTCACCAGTGATAGCAGTCATCCAGCTGGCTCCACAAACAACAAGTTTACGCATTACTTGTCCTCTTTAGGCTCGTAGTAGTTTTTGTATTGTATTATGATTTGATCTTGTGCAAGGATATGCTTTCTTAGGTCAGCATAGTTGATCGACAATGCTTCATAGCCTTTGTCGGTAATTGCAAACAACACAGGCTTTTTGCCGTCTGCTGTTAGTTTAGCAAACACTTCTTTGTAGTTGTTTTCATTGATCAC
>JGI24003J15210_10001391_pt1 | contig 10615 bp, 17 predicted proteins | sample LinPmetageLP28_FD_15210 | JGI IMG/M metagenome (IMG submission 15210)
GATGAAACCGACACCGTTCTAGGGTGGGGTGTCTGGTGTAAGTATGCCAACGATTGGGCAATTGATGATGGCCTAGATGAAGATCTGTCTAAGGATATCGCCAACTACCTAAACAATATTAACAGCGACGTTCTTTTGCAGATGTGTAGGCGGCACGGAAAGGACACCGTTTACAATACGCTGCGGTTCTACGGGTTTATGCATTAGGCCGGGCAAACTTTCTCGCAACTGGGCGGCCTTCGGGTCGCCCTTTTTTTATGCCCGGTCGGGTCGGGCGCCGGGTCGGGCCAGGTCGGGCGCCGGGTCGGGCCCGGGTCGGGTCGGGTCGGGATAACTCGAGCCTAGCCGCCGCACCCTGGGCCGCCGCACCCTGGGCTTGGCGCTCGAGCTCTAGCCAGGATCCTGCCCGAGCTCCAACCCGGTTTCGCCTATCGCCTATCGCCTATTGCCGCGCCGCTAGGCCTAAAATTAATTTGAATTAAATGCATTTTATGGGTTGCGCCATCATGGGATAGCGTGGTACAACAGTCATGTTGTAACGAAAACAACGAACAACAATAGAAAGCGAGAAAGACAATGAAACACTTTACCTTAAACGATGGCACTACCATTCGCAGTGAGAAACAAGCGGCAGAAGCTTTCATCATTGTTCATGCCACGCATGACGAAACCAAGTCAGACTTGGCCACGCTTAAAACCACCATTAAAGACAATGACGCGTTTGAATGGTTTCGTCATGGCATCGCGCTAACGGCTCAAAAGACTTCGAGCTTTGACAAGTCTGCCGCGATTGACTTGCTGCGCGAGCTTGGCGCAACCGACCAGCAAATTGCCAAGCTCACCAAGTCCGGCGAAACGAAACGCGTATCACTGGCCAAGTAACCACTAGGGCGCGGCGATGGTCGCCGCGCCCACCAACCAAGAAAGCGAGAAAGACAATGAGCGATTTAATGAAACAAGGTATTAACGATATGATCCATCAACTAGGGCTGAGTGATAGCCAACGCGATAGATATAATAGATCACGCAATTGGACCGCAGCCGATTTCCTAAAATGGTATGCTAAGACTTCGCACGCATCGCGCCAAATGACTGCCGACTATTTGTATGGCATGAGCGATGCTGACGTTAAAGCATTGTCTCGCGTGTTGGATGATTTAACTTGTGACCTCGCACGCCATCGCAAGCGCAAGCTTTGCATTGAACAATTGAATGATGGCGAACAGCTCACACACTGGTAGCGTCGGGGGCTAGGTACTTAGGGCGGAGGCCGATTGACCTCCGCCCGCCCGCCGCCCGCCCGCCCACGTCGGGCGCGCCGCACCCCGAGCAGAGCGAGGGGTGAAATACTGTTTTAGAAATATAATCAGGCCTAATTTCCATTGAACCCCGAACCGTGCTCCTCCAGCCAGACCCCCCACCTTCATTTGAAAAGCAAAGCGGCCACAATTTTTTGCAATTGTAATTTCGTTTGGTAGTGTGTTTTAACTTTGATGGGAGATATAGATGCTGAGTGCTTCTGACGAGGTTCTTCGTGAGGTTCTTGCTTTGGAGCAGGCGAAGAAGACTCTTTCTGTGCGGGAGAGGGCGCAGGATGATTTCATGGTTTTCGCGAAGCATGTGTATGAGGGCTTTATTGAGGGTTCGCATCATAAGCAGGTAGCGAAGCAGTTTGAAAAGTTGGCCAAGAACCCTGGTTCACGGATCATTGTCAACATGCCGCCTCGTCATACGAAGAGTGAGTTTGCGAGTTATCTGTTGCCTGCTTGGTTGATAGGCAAGAATCCCAAGTTGAAGATTATCCAGACGACGCATACGGCTGAGTTGGCGATACGGTTTGGTCGTAAGGTGAGGAACCTTATGGAGTTGGATATTTACAAGGAGATATTTCCGGAGGTTGAGTTAAGGGCTGACTCGAAGGCTGCTGGTCGTTGGGAGACGGGTCAGGGTGGTGAATATTTTGCTGCTGGTGTTGGTGGTGCGATCACGGGCCGTGGTGCGGATTTGTTGATTATTGATGATCCTCATTCGGAGCAGGATGCGTTATCGGAGACGGCGATGGAGGGTGCGTATGAGTGGTATACGTCTGGTCCTCGTCAGCGTTTGCAGCCTGGTGGTTCGATAGTTGTTGTCATGACGCGGTGGTCTTTGAAGGATCTTACTGGAAAGCTGATTAAGGCGCAGGCTTCTGATTCGATGTCTGATCAGTGGGACATTGTGGAGTTTCCGGCGATCTTGCCGAGTGACAATGTGTTGTGGCCGGAGTTCTGGAAGAAGGATGAGTTGTTAAGGGTCAAGGCTTCGTTGTCTTTGGGCAAGTGGAATGCACAGTGGCAGCAGAATCCTACGGCTGAAGAGGGGGCGATTATTAAGAAGGAGTGGTGGAAAAAGTGGGAGAAGGAGTCCATTCCTGAGATTAGTTATGTAATGCAGAGTTATGACACGGCGTTCTCGAAGAAGGAGACGGCGGATTATTCGGCTATTACGACGTGGGGTGTATTTAAGCCCACGGACGGTGGACCGGACAACATTATCCTTATGGACGCGAAGAAGGGTCGTTGGGACTTTCCGGAATTGAAGGCCAATGCGATGGAGGAGTACAAGTACTGGGATCCGGACATGGTGTTGATTGAGGCCAAGGCCAGTGGAACACCGCTCACGGACGAGTTACGGACGATGGGTATTCCGGTTGTTAATTATACACCGTCCAGGGGCAATGATAAGCATACTCGGATGCATATGGTGGCTCCGATGTTTGAGTCTGGGAGGGTATGGGCTCCGGACAAGCGTTTTTCGGAAGAGGTAATTGACGAGTGCGCTGCGTTCCCTCATGGGGACTACGATGACTACTGCGATAGCATGTCTATGGCACTCATTAGATATCGTAAGGGGGGTTTTGTTCGTCTTGACACTGACGATGAGGAAGAAGAACCTACGCCAGTTGTACATCCCCGACAGTATTATTAGGAGATTCCCGTGAATTGGATCCTTAGTCGAATGAAAGAGCCTTCCAGTTATGCCGCTCTTGGCGGTGGAGTTGTAGGAATTGGCGTTCTTATCAGCCAGCCCGTTGTCATCATTATTGGCATTGTTGGCGGCGCTGCCGGTTTCCTACTGAAGGAAAAAGGCGTTATCTAGTTATGTCACGGTGGATTGGGCTAGTCGCATTTGCGTTAGTTCTGTCTACCGTGACAGCTAATGCGGCGGACACTGTAACAAGTGCCACGGTCAGCAGTTCAACGGTAGTAGACAAGACGCCTCCTACGGCGTCCAGCCCTTCGATAGTCGTTAACAATAACGACATCTGTCAAGTTGGAACCAGTGGCGCTTTGCAAACTGGTCTTTTTGGTGTGTCTGGTGGCACAACCACTCGAGACTTGAACTGCGAGAGGATCAAGCTGGCAAGGTCTGTGTTTGGTATGGGGTTGAAGGTTGCCGGCATTAGCATCCTTTGCCAGGAGGTTCGTGTATTTGACGGTCTTTGGATGGCTGGGACGCCTTGTCCGTTTATGGGCAAGATTGGGGACGCGGCGAGACAGGAATGGATCAAGAACCCGAAGAAGGCGCCGGAAGGTTCTATTGTGCGGTTGCAGGTAAAAGCGGAAACGGTATCTTCTCAGCCTCAACCTCAACAGGATTGGCCCGACCAAGAAGAATGGTACGGAAGCGATTGATGCGTTGGCTTATTGCATTCCTGCTTATGTCGTCTTCTGCGTTGGCGGAAACTGTAACGACGAGCAATGTCCTTCCAAATCTGTCTGCGTTTACGACGAGTGGCTCAACGACTTCGAGTTCGACATCTGGATGCACTGCCGGAGAGTTTTGTACAGGTAACGCTACGGCGGGTGGCGGAACTTATACAAGCACGTTTGATGTCCCCTTGACCGAGGACGAGGTTCGCAGAGGCTTTACCCTCAACAGCGCGGTTACCGTGGACAGTCATCCGAGTAACGCTAGGCGTGCTACATGCACGAGCGTTACGCAAGTGGGGGACTGCCGCGATCTTTTTACGTTAGGCATCACGCTTTTGAGCGGGGAAACCGTAGCGAAGAAGTTTACTCACGAAGTGGAGTTAGATTTTACTGGGGGGAGACTGTTTTCGTTCTCGGACACGATGGCGGAGAACGACTTTGGAATTTTGACGGGAAGCTTCTCTCTATTTGGGATAGACGCGGGGTTTCATTCCGGGTTCTTTGGTCCAAAGTTTTCTGATCCCAGCCTGACGTTTACGCATGAACAGGTTGTAGAGCAGCAGATTTTAGATCAGATCGTACAGAACGACGTTATAGCGGCTGCGCCTCCGGTTCAGATTAACCTTCCTCCTCCTCCAGTTGACTTACCGCCACCGCCAGCAGCGGCCCCCATCGTNGTTGCCGTTGCNCCGCANGCTCCGTCTGAGCCACCTCCCCCTCCNGAGATTGTGCCAATCCAGATTGATCTGCCCCCACCTCCAATGGAACAGCGGCAACAGGAATCACAAGCTGAAGCAACCATTGAGGCTCAAATAGAACAGGACATAGCGCCTCCTTCTGTAGAGCAGCCTCGCGCACGAGAGCCTGAACCAGAGAGCAGTCTTCTGAAGGAGAGCCTGAACCAGAGGGACAGCCAGCAGAAGCGCAGCCAGAGTCCCAGCCCTCTGAGCCCGAACCAGAGCCGGAGCCTTCGGCGGAACCTCCGGCAGAGACTAGAGAGGCGCAAGCTCCTCCAAAGCCCAAGAGCCGACAGGAAAAGGTTAAAGCGGCGGCTGAAAAGGCTGTTGCAAAGATAGCTCCGTCTCAGAGATACTCAGCAGCGTCTCAAACCACCACTATGGTGGCTATGGGCATGATATCGCCTAAAATCGTGGCGCCAACGGCATTGGTAGATACACCAGGGTTCTTTACAGGAACAAAAGTTCCAGATGGGCCTTCTATGGTTGACCGGATGCAGAATTATACTCTGTTTGGCAGATCAAACGGAGCGCACAATGCTCTTGTAGATCTGGATTGGAAACGTTGATATGGCTGAAATTGAATTTGCAGGTGTGAAATTCAAAGGCGGCAAGATGGTAGCCGTATTTCTGGCGTTATCTACGCTGGTTGGTGGCTTGTACGGCGCTTTTGAGGTCTACAAGGACTACATGGACATGAAAAAGAAGATTTCGTCGTATTCCGCACCTGATTTGAGCGGATTTGACAAAAAACTAGCCGTTTTGAATGAAAAGATGGTAGTTTTGGACGGAGAAATGTCTTCTTTAAGGGACAGAACGCAGGAAATACAAGAAATTGTGCGCGATACACGACAAGATGTGCGCGATGATGCTACTAAACTGTATTCCGGCCTCTCTGGCGTGGATAAACGTTCTCGAACGCTGGACGCAGAGACAAGAGAGTCGTTGAGACAGGCCGAAAAGACAATTCGCGACATTGTTTCTTCGGCATCGGCGCGTTTTGACGCTAAAATAAACGGTATTGACTCAAAACTAGACGCTTTTGAAAAGCGTCAGGACAAGAAACTCCAAAGGGCTTTGGATAACCCCTTACTGAGGAACTAAAATGGCACAGAAAAAATTAGAAAAGGGCAGCGTCTATAACGATCTAGATTTAGATGGCGATGGTGTGGTCTCGGATGCAGAACTTGCTACCGCTGAAGCGTTGTCTAAGCATGAGAAAGCAGACGCCCAGCGCAGAATGGCCTGGGTCGCTATGGGGTCTATGATAGTGTTTACACTGGCAGTGTTTCTACCCATCTTTCCCGATGCTCGAATCAAAGCTTTGAGCGACCTGTTTGGCTTGTTTTACATAGGACAGGCTGGTGTTGTAGGTGCCTACATGGGCATGACCGCTTACATGGCGAAAGGTAAGTGATGCTAAAGATCTATCTTCTAATTTTAGTGCTGGGGTTTGTGGGCGGCTCTGCCTACGGAGCGTATTACTACTATAAGGATAGCCAAGATCGCATTCGCATCCTAACAGAGAACACAGCAAAGCTGGAAACAGCGAAGCAGCTTCAAGACGACACGATAAATGCAATGATCGAAGACCGTGAGAAGTTTGAAGAGTTAACTAAAGATCTTCAGACCAAGATAAATGCAGCAAACGCCTATAAAGACGTTTTGATAGGTAAGCTACGTAAGCACGATCTTGCAAAATTGAGCCTTAAAAAGCCCCTTCTGGTAGAAAAGAAGATTAACAATGGAACATCTAAGCTGTTTGAGTCGTTGGAGGCTATTTCTGGCGCTCCCGCTCCTGCCGTTGCTAAGTAGCTGCGCGGAGTTTAAGAAGGTACTTCCCGTTGAGATTAAAACGGTAGAAGTTGAGCGAAAGATACCGACTCAGAGTCGTCCTCGTCCTGTATCGTTAAACAAGATACATTTCTATGTTGTGACAGAGGACACGTTTGCATCTTTTAAGCAGCGTTTTGAGAAAGAGAACGGCGATCTGTTGTTTTACGCGATAAGTGTTAGGGACTACGAGACGCTTGCCTTAAACATGGCTGAGATAAAGCGGTTTATTGAACAGCAGAAACAGCTTATAGTTTACTATGAAAAAGCCGTCACGCCGAATCCCGAAAGTGGAAAGAAAGGTAACTAGAATATGGCTGATGAACCCACATCTTTGATAGACGGTGGTATGCCTGCTTCAGGTATGCCTCTTGGAGGCATGTCCGAAGAAGAAATTGAGGTGGAGGAGATTGAAGATCCCACCGAGATGATTGAGGAAGAAGATGGGTCCGTCATAATAAATTTTGAGGATGCTGTAGCGAAGGAGCTTCAAGCAGATCCGGATGCTAACTTAGCAGAAATTATGGACGAGCGTGTCTTGATGGACATTGCTTCAGAGCTTGTTGGGTATTACGAGGATGACAAAGGCGGAAGACAAGAGTGGGAAGATGCGTACACAGAGGGTCTTGAGCTTCTAGGCATAAAGTATGAGAACCGCGACGAGCCTTTTCGTGGATCCAGCGGTGTAACCCATCCCTTGATCGCAGAAGCCGTAACCCAGTTCCAAGCGCAGGCGTACAAGGAACTTCTACCTTCTTCTGGACCTGTAAGAACCCAAGTCGTTGGCGCATCTACTCCCGACGTAGAGATGCAGTCTCAGCGTGTTCAGGAGTTTATGAATTTCCAGATTATGAACGTTATGGACGAGTACGACCCTGAGATGGATCGACTTCTCTTCTATCTGCCGTTGGCAGGCAGTGCGTTTAAGAAAGTGTACTTTGACGACATGCTCGACAGGGCTGTTTCCAAGTTTGTTCCCGCTGACGATCTTCTGGTTCCGTATAATGCAACGGATTTGTCTTCGGCATCCAGAGTTACACACGTCATCCGGATGAATACGAATGATGTAAGAAAGAACCAAGCGGCAGGTTTCTATAGAGACATAGACATTCTCGCGTATACCGATGATGACGAAGTTCGTCAGAAGGAGCGAGAGCTTCAAGGAATAGAACAAGGCGGAGGAGACAATCAGGATTGTACTCTGCTCGAAATCCACACAGACCTAGATCTTCCCGGTTTTGAACACGTAAGTCCTATCGACGGCGAAGAAACGGGTATTAAGCTCCCTTACATTGTTACAGTTGATGAAGGCAGTTCCAAAGTTCTTGCCATTCGTAGAAATTGGAAAGAGGGTGACGAGTACTACAAGAAGATGCAGTATTTCTCTCACTACAAGTTCTTGCCGGGTTTAGGCTTCTACGGATTTGGTCTTCTTCATATGATTGGTGGCCTTGGTCGTTCTGCCACCTCTATTCTGAGGCAGCTGATTGATGCTGGTACACTTGCTAATCTTCCCGCTGGCTTTAAGGCTCGTGGTATTCGCATTCGTGATTCTGATGAGCCTCTGTCTCCTGGCGAGTTTCGTGATATTGATGTTCCCGGTGGCGCTCTGCGCGAAAGCATTATGCCGCTCCCATACAAGGAACCTAGCCAGACTCTGATGAGTCTTCTTGGATTTATTGTGGATGCAGGTCGTCGTTTTGCAGCGATTGCGGATCTTCAGGTTGGTGATGGTAACCAGCAAGCGGCTGTTGGAACTACCGTGGCTCTTCTTGAGCGTGGTTCCAAGGTCATGTCCGCAATTCACAAGCGGCTTCACTACGCACAGAAACAAGAGTTCCGGATGTTAGCTCGTGTTTTTGCTGAATCTCTCCCGCCCATGTACCCGTATAATGTGTACGGTGCCGAGGCAACCGTAAAACAGGCAGATTTTGATGAGCGTGTCGATGTTATACCTGTGTCTGATCCAAATATCTACTCCATGTCACAAAGGCTGGCACTCGCACAAACGCAGCTTCAGCTGGCGCAGACTAATCCGCAGATGCATAATCTCCACGAAGCGTATCGCAGAATCTATGAAGCGATAGGCGTGCATAACATTGAGGCGCTGCTACCGACACCTACGCCACCGCAGCCCACTGATCCGGCCATAGAAAACGCAAAATCGATTATTCAAGAGAATTTGCAGGCGTTCCCGACGCAGGATCATGATGCACACATGACGGCGCACATCATATTTATGAAAACGCCAGTTCCGGCGGCGTCTCCGCCAGTGTTTGCTTTGTTGCAGGCGCATCTCTGCGAACATATCGCGTTTAAGGCTCGAGGCGTTGCTGATGCAGAAATGAGGGCCATGATGGACCAGTCTATGCAGACAGGCCAGCAACCTCCCCAGATAGACGTAGAGTCCAAGGTCGCTGAACTTATAGCTCAGTACACCGAAGAAGTTATGGCGGCTCTTATGCCACCGCCAGAGGGTGAAGTAGACCCCTTGGTTGAGCTTCGGTCCAAGGAACTTGATATCAAGGCGGCAGACTTGGAGCGCAAGGCTGCTGAATTCGACCAACGCCTGATGTTTGATATGGCGAAGGAAGAATCTAAGGAAGAGTTGGCCGCAGACAAGATAGACTCACAGGAGGATATCGCCCTGCTAAGAGCCGAGGTTAATCGCGAACGTATCAACCAAGGCGCACCCGGAAGGGGTAATTAGTTATGGCCAAGAACATGACCCATTACTTTAGGGATGGAACTAAGCATCCTGGTGGGACACACAAGATGCCCAACGGCGATCTTCATAGCGGAGCTAAACACGGGCCTAATAGCGAAAGGCTTTATCACTATTCGGAGCTACCGTCTGCTTCTGCAAAGAAGAAGGCTAGGAAGAGGGTGTGATGTTTCACGTGAAACAATATGGCCATTAGACGCACTACTACTGGCAAAAGCGCCAACTATCGTAAGACCAGCAAGGGTGCTGGAATGACGAAGAAGGGCGTTGCCGCTTATCGTAAAGCCAATCCTGGGTCTAAGCTTAAAACAGCGGTCACCGGAAAAGTTAAGAAGGGCAGCGCAGCGGCAAAACGTCGGAAGAGTTACTGCGCTCGTTCTTTGGGTCAACTCAAACGTAGTTCTGCCAAGACGCGTAACAATCCCAATTCGCGTATCAGGCAAGCTCGTAGAAGGTGGAAGTGCTAATGGCTACGAAAGACGCTTGTTATCGAAAGGTTAAGGCACGTTATAAGGTGTTTCCGTCTGCGTATGCGTCTGGAGCGATAGCTAAATGTCGTAAGGTTGGCGCTAGTAACTGGGGCAACAAGACTAAAAGAGCCGTTGGCGGCACTGTTCGGACTAATGGTTGCGGAGCCGTGATGCCTCGTCATGGTGGCCGTGAGGTCAAGATATACTAATGGCTGTCCGCAAGACAAAGAAGGGTGCCTCTCTCAAACGTTGGTTCAAGGAAGATTGGATCGATGTGAGAACAGGTAAACCTTGCGGTAGGAAGAAAGGCGAGAAGAGGGGCACGCCTTATTGCAGGCCTAGCAAACGTATTTCCAAGAAGACTCCTAAAACTTCTGGAGAGTTAACAGCGTCTGAAAAGAAATCTAGGGTTGCTCAAAAGAGACGTTTAGGCCAACCTGCTGGTAAACCCCGTAGGGTACAGTCTGTAAAACGTGCCAACCGTGGCGGGATGATGAAAGTGAGGGTCTTCTAATGGCTAAAAGTAGAATGGTTAACCAGATGTCTGATCAGATGGACATCTCTAAAAAGGAGGCAGGTGGTCTTATGAAAAAGGCAAAGAGTATGAATGATGCCGAAGGCATGAACATGGGTGGCATGAAGCGCCGGCCAATGCCTGCCCCAGGATGGGCGGTTATGAAATGAATATGGCTGACGGCGGAATGGCTCGTATCAAGGGCGCTCCTCCCATTCAAGTGAAGGGCCTTACTTATAACGATAACAGTGGAAAGGGGACTTTCTGATGCCTGATGGAGGAGCAACCTATAAGACTCGTAAAGCCGCAGAAAAAGCTGCTGAAGAGAAGGCCGGAAAAGTTATTGAAGTTGAAGGTGGTTTTGCCGTGGTTGCAGCTGATCCGGCGCCCATTGGAGATTATTTTGAAAAGCCTCCGGAAACGGGGCGCAACATGGGCGGCATGATGCAGGATATGCCCGGTTACATGGGCGGCGGCATGATGGACGAAACTCTTGGCTACACACGCGGCGGCATGAAAGAAGAGAAGCGCGGCCCCATCAAATATTCCAAGGGCGGTGCCATTAAAGGCCGAGATTTTAAAGGCAGCTTTTAAGAATGGCTGACCCAACGACGTTTGCATATACCTTATTAAGGGCTATACAA
>JGI24003J15210_10001393_pt1 | contig 10614 bp, 12 predicted proteins | sample LinPmetageLP28_FD_15210 | JGI IMG/M metagenome (IMG submission 15210)
ATCAAGAGAAGTATGTAGATTTTAGAACTGGCAAACCCTATGGTGAGAGAGCTATTGAAACTAAATTCCACAAGATATTTGGTGGAGGTATGACTGCTCCCACTTACTTTAAGAAACACCAGACTGATAAAAATATTGCTGAAAGCTCAAAGTACAATCCAGGTAAATGGAGTAAAACAACAGCAGTATTCAGAGATATAGATAATCTTCAGTATTTTAACTCATATAGACCTGGCCCATTAACACCCAGAGAAGTTAAAACCCAGGGAGATCTAGAGAAGTTTTTTAAACTGGTGAAATATATGGTCCCCAACGACAAATACAGAGAATGGGTTCTTGATTGGATGGCCGGAATTATACAAAACAAAGGACACAAATGGAGGTGGGTAATATTCTTTTATTCTTTTGGAAAGCAAGTTGGAAAAGGATCCATATTTAGAGTTATGGAATTAATTCTGGGTGAAGACAACACCATGGAAACACAAGTTGCTCTCATGTTGGACAAAGGAAGTATGTACACCGACAGACAATTAGTTTTAATTGATGAGTGTAAGTCTAAAGGAGACTGGGCAGAGAAGAACCATTTAGCCAACGATTTAAAAATGATTATTACTGGTAAGAAGGTATCAGCTAGAAGAATGAGAGTGGATTATAAGCAAGTACAAAACAACGCTAACTTTATGATTTTCTCAAATGATAAAAAGGCAATTAGTTTAGACGATGAAGACAAAAGATATCTAGTAATACATCACGATAGCCCAAGGCTAACTCAAAAGTTTTATGATAGTTTTCACGACTGGTTGGAAGGACCAGATAAAACAAAAAAAGATGGGACAGATGGAGGAGCAGAACTTATCTACGATTATCTTTTAAGGAGATCAATTGAATTACCTCTACATGGTACAGCACCAGAGACAGAGTTTCAAAAAGAGATGGAACAATCATCCACGAACCCAGTAGTAGAACAACTGAAGGAATGGATGGGAGAAGAGAATGGTCCATTTTCACTAGAGCTCGGTGATATAAGAGGAACAACAGAGTTAAGCCAATACATCCAGAAAAATTGTTCTGGTAAAGTTGTTAAACTTGGAAGTGATCCAAAGTTTCTAAAAGAAAGTTTATTGAAGATAGGAGCTAAATTCATTGGCCAGGTTAGACATAAAATTAGAAAAGAAAAACCAACGCTGTGTATTGTTAGAAACCATAAAGAGTATGAAGCAATAAAAGATATTGATTTATGCAACACGCATTGGACCCCTTTAATGATTGAGAAGCAGACTGATACAGTTGCAAGAATACTGGATGAGCACAATGTTGAAGTAATAACAAAAGCCAACAATAGTCCAGAGAACCATGAAGCGATGTTAGAAAAGATGAAATCATGAAACAAATATCCAGGAAACAAAAAGGAAGAAAACTTCAAAACTTATTAAGAGATAAATTACTCAAAGCCTTCCCACACTTACGCCAGGCAGATCTAAAGGTTGGAAAAAATGGAAGTAATGGAGAAGATTTAAAGATTAGTAGAATAGGCAGAAGATTAATTCCATATCAGTTTGAATGTAAGAACCAGGAGAAATTTAAGACTTTATATTCCTTCTGGGATCACGCTAACAAACATGGTAAACATGAACCAGTTTTAGTAATAAAACAAAACACAAGACGAGCTCTTGCAGTAATTGACCTTGATCAATTCATTAACTTAATCAAATAGACCACCCAAAGGAGACCACCCAAATGGATAAAAAAAAGATAGTAAAAGGACAAGAAGAGCTAGACCAATATAAGTTTGATAGAAATGATATGGCTGTAATGCTAGGTAAATCACCAAATGCGATCAGAATGATGATGAGAAGTAAGAACTGCACACTGGAATATCGCTACGATGGGAAAAAATATCTCTTCAAGAGACCGGGTGATTACCATGTTAATAGACCACCTGACCACCTAGATAAAAAGGCCCACTCAAAGAGTGTTGATGATTACCATAGAGCTACTCAAAAGAAATATAACAGAGGAGCGACACACAATGGGACAGCCAAATATCCAAACGAAGCTTTTAAACAACAAAATGAGATGAAAATACTCAATAATATTAATGGCAAATTTACCTCGGAAGCTCACAAAAAAGAGTTCAATGAGCTCAATGAAGAAGGGTTAAAATTAGCACAGAAAAAGCTATACGCTAAAAAGCAAAGAGAGTTGGCCAGTATGTATCAAGATCCTAATAAATATGGTGGGATGTTGCATGGTTATAAAGGTGCTCAATGGCAAGATGAACAAGAATATAATAGTGCAAGAGAAAATTATTATGACACTTCATTTAAACCAAAATGTACTAACTATTATGGTGGAGACGATCCACCGGCAGTTGATAACAGACCAGTAGATTATTATTGGACAGAACCAAAACAAAAAGATCCAGGAGCAGATTATAAACCAGGTAAGTTTAAATATTTAGATGAAGCAATTAAGAATACAAAAAAAGATAGTTAGGATATCCAAACTAGGGTCTGGACCATTCACCATGTTGTTGTCTTTATTTGGTCCGGTGTCCCTGGAGCTTGTTTGGTGAATACTAATACTAAACACCCTATCCTCCCTATCCTGGCCAGGCAACCTTTGGTACAATTGAATTCATTGTCCCTGGCTCCCTATCCTGTCATTAGTTTGGTCAGGCAAAAAATAAAAAATTATTTAGACCACTTACATTTAAAATTAAAATATATAAAATATAAATCACAAAACTTCATGATCGTTAGGGGGTAGCGTCCTACCTCCTAACTATTAACGATCCACTGTCCTATAAAATCCCACCCCATACAATTATTTACAAAAATAATATTTTTTAGTTAGGTACTTAAACTGAATTAGTTTTGGACCGGCTACCTTTAACCAATACTAACTCTAAAGGTAATATATAAGATACATCCTTTTAAATATGGGTATTGCTCCTCCATAAACGATGGCACAGTGTGGTTTGAATGAGCCTCCTTTGAAGGCTGACCGAGGAGACGCAGTCTCCGAGGTCTTAATAGAACATAATACGAAGATAAGCTTATTTATCCACAGCCCTAAAAGTGAGGAACCAGAGTCTTTTTAGACTAGGTACATGCAACAGAGAATATGAGAAATAGTTAATGAATTAAATACTAATATCGACTAGACTTGCAACAAACATGCAACGAAAGAGATAAAACAAGTTTCGAGTGCAAGTGTCATTGAATAAGCGTTGGTATTCCTGAATTTAGTCTGGGAAAAAAGGCGCTTAAATTAGGCATGTGAGGAACACACTACCTCACACTAGCTGACACTAGCTCACACTAGTTGATCTCACTTTCGTTCGACATTGTTAAATAAGTCAATTAATGGTGGAGAAAGATGGAAGAAAAACTAGACAACAAACACGCAACAGATCCGATAAAGCAAACACGCAACAAACGAGAGATCATGTCTTTCAGAGATAGTGCGATTGAGAAGATATCAATTAAGAATTTAAACTTTGGATCTAAACGATTTAGACAATTTAAGTTTAATGTCTCAAAAGGTTCATCACTTAAAGGATTGCTTTTAAGAGTTTCAAAGAGTGGCAGAAAAGATTTTATAATGGATATCTGGTTCAGTGGTAAAACAAACCATTATACAATTGGCCAGTTCCCTCATATCAAATGTAAAGATGTTGAGAAGATTTGTTTGGACCTTGCCGACACACACCAAGATGAAAGAGGCCTTTGGATAAAGAGCCCAGTTCAAACTAAAATAGATGAGAAGAGATTAGTTGATAAACCAGACACAACATTAACTGCCGGTAAATCACTAAACGATGTTATTGAGGATTACTGTAAAGGTGGCTTTGAGAAGGACAACAAAGTAGGCAGTAGAACATCTAAATCTTGTCAGATCTGGTTTAGATATATGGCCGGATATAACAACAGACAATTATTAGTAGAGTTTGAAAATGATGATAATGGGGAAGCTGTCGCTACATTTAAACCAAATAAACATTTAAGAATTAATGCTCCAAGAGACTGGCAAGATCTATTTAGAAAATATCCTCCTGGTCGTGGTGTAAAAAAAGATAGACAATATTATAATAGAAGAAAGAAAAGAACCTACACAATCACTGCTTCTATAAACAAAGCAATTTATGACAGTGATCTAGGTAAGAGTTTAATTGAAGATCTGAAACCTGGAGACATAGAGCATTGGTTAAAAGATGTATCTTCTGGAACAATTAAGGAGAACTATTTAAAGGTATTTATATCATTATGGATATGGGCTCGTAAAAAAGGTTGGTTAGGAACAAATCCTGGTGCATGTCCTATTTCTTTGAAAACTGTTTATATCAAAAAGGAATTAAAGAAATCAGATCCTTATAAAGATGTTGCAATAGAAGATCTTAACATTCTGGATATATTCTGGGAGAGTTGTGAAGAGCTATCTGAAGACTTTCCATGGGTTGCAGAATTGCACCAGTTTTTATTGACTACATCAATCAGAAAAACAGAGGCCATGCAGTATAAAAAAGAATACATAAATTGGGAGCAGATGACTTATGTAGTTCCAAAAGGTGTTTCTAAAAATAGAAAGTTAGACAAAGTGCAACCTATTACACCAGAGCTAGAGATACTATTTCGGAATATTTTAAGCATAGGAGAAAGACCTGGCCTGGAGTATTACAAAATGAAGGACCATCCTTGGTTGTTCGGAACAACAAAATGGAGTGAGAATAAATATTTTAGTAAGGACCATAAAAAATCTCACAAGTCTCATTTAGGATCAGATGAAACATTTACACCAAGGTTGAGAGCATTGATGAGATACAAAGCTGAAGATCCAAATCTTTTATATGCTCCCAAGATTTTGAGGAAGAGTTATATAACTTTATCTCAAAAGGTTCATAATGGTAGATCTGATATTACTGCGCTAACATCAAGACACGAAGATTTAAGTCAGATAGGAAGATCGTACAACAAACCTGGTATTGAGACTAGAAGAGTTTGGGCTTCTGAAGTTTCAAAAGTATTTACTTTTGTTAAGAAAAGGACTGGAACATGATCAACGATCCAAAGGTGCAATATCCCTTTAAGGCCTTCGGCCCATATGATCTAGCACCAATAAAAGATAGGTGCAGTAATTGTGAAAAAGTAAACACAGTAAAAGCTACAATAACCATTGACCAGAAGCGTGGGCTTATTTGTAGAGATTGCTTTATCCTATACAAGAAATAATTTATAACTAAACCTGATCATGAAGCAATCAGGGATAATGTCTCTGGTAAAGAAGAGACCAGAGTTAAAGAAGTTTTTAAAAGGACCAGGACAACCCAGTATAGATTGGTTTGTTAAGAAAACTATTGCTCTAAAAGTAATAGAATATTCCAAGACCTGGAACATGTCTAAAAGACAGGCCTTCATAAAACTTTGTAATTTAAAATCACACACTAGACGAACTGGTTTTATTATGCTCATGGATTATCATTTTAAGAATAAAAAGTTTCCAGGTTTTTGGAGACAGAGAATGTTAGACAACCCTGATACACAAATTAATTTCTATAAAAATCATGTCAAAAAGTGGTTTCCAAAGAGTGATTAAAATATCCACGCTACTCTTCCCTATCTCCCTGGCCCATTCTTAATAAGTACCCTTATTATTTTAAGTTAAAATAAGTTTTAAGTGTTCATATGCTTAAATATAATTTTACTAGCAAACTGATTTCGACACAGCGTCTTTTGAAAGAGACGAGTATCACAATCTCAAATCTGAACTATTGGAAAACTGAATGGAGAAGATATGGGAATGATGATTGGAATATGGGTTTGCGAATAATAGGTAGGAGAGCATTTTGGGATCCAATTATATTTCTGGATTGGCTCTCTAATAATAAACTTAAAAACAAACCTAAAGACGAACGAGACATAAATTTAGTTGCTTTCGTTAGCAGAAATTCTTTAGAGGAGAAAACATCATGAAGAACAACAAGAAGGACGCATTATCAGAGCATTCAAAGGGACCTAACCCATTAATGCAATATGTAATTCATTCAAATAAGGACGACTGTTTGTTGTTAAAAAAAGACAACAGAAGATTTNTAAACTTCTTTANCACCACTAATTCTAAAAAGAGGTTGAAGATCAATGGCTAAATACGACAACATTGATAAAGCAATTTATGACGCTCCAACTACAAAGGAGCGTTTAAAACTAGCTTCAGAAAGTGGTGAAGAAGAATTTGAATTAGATCTATCAACTGGATTATTAAAAGAATTTGAGGAAGCATTAAAAGACAATCCTGGTTTAAAGTTTAAAGATTTTTTAAGTAGCAGACGACAGAATTTAAATTCAGGTGGTGTGACTGGAGATACCCTAGCTGAAAACTATGGAGATCTAATTGATAGTTGGGTTCGTAAGATTGACCTAGCTTCCCCAGATGAAAGCCTAACTGATTATATAAATAGAATTAGAAAATCAGAGAGTAAGTCCAGTGAGTAAAGGATCTCCTGTCATAACCCCCTGGTACTACGACACTAAAGAAGGAATAGATTATTTTACTCAACTGCTACATGACCATTCAGATCATAAATGGACACCGGCAGAACATGAGGCAAATAAAAAACTAAACCAAGAAATGAAACTTGGTGCATACGAAGACCATGCCAAAGCTTTAAAGAAGTTTGATGGGATGGATAAATCAACCTACCCAAGTGAACCAAGAAACAGAGGAAAACTATTAGAGATGAAAAAGCTAGAAGAAGATTTAAACCCTAAATTATTTGAGAATATTATTGATAACCTCGGCAAGGACACAAAGAAGGTCCAGCCAAAGAAATTAAAAACTGGCAACCCTTCCGGTAGAGATTATTGGAAAGAGTTTGTAGCTAGTGATGGTAAGAAAATGCCCAAAGTATCTCCAGAAGATAGGAACCAACTTACAGCGCAACAAACATGGAATGCAATTTATCAAGGCATGTCACCACAAGAAAAAGGAACATGGAATGCAGAACAAAGAAGGAAGAAGCAAGAGAAAATAAACGAATACAAAAAAGAAAATCCTAACCTTGCCCAACAAATTATCAAAGACACTATGGAGACGCACAGTAAAGGTTTGGAAAGAATGAATGTGAAGAGAGAGGAAGTCAGGAAGACGCCCAGATTTCCAGAGGACCAAATGGAGTTTCCATTTGCTTATAATAAACCCCAGTCCAAATATGGATTGCATGAGGATTTTGTGAACAATAAACTTTACGAAGGAGAAATTGTAAAGAAGGTTGAAAAGGAGATTGACGATGAAAAGATTTAAATCTGTCTCGGTTGATATGGCTACTTTTAATGAAGTAGTTGGTCTATCTAAATCTCTACTGCCTAAAGTGACCCTATCTAAATCTCAAACGATTGAGAAGGTTATTGATATTGCCAAAAATACTCTTGCTACAAACCAGGAGAAATATGAAGGCAAAGACACCAAAGAAATATAAAAAAAATAAAAAGTTAGAGAAGTTAAATAGTTTAGTTGAGCATAGACTGATTGATATGTGGAAAGTTGCAGAACTTCCACCAGGAGGACCAAACCAACTAACACTAGATCAAGCTGTAATTCTTTATAAGCTTATGTCTGTAAGGAACCTATATAACCTTGAAGCATTGGCAGTAGAAAACTCACGCCAAATAGACTTTCTAGAAGCTTTAATAGGTCAATGGCAAATAGCCCAGAAGCAATTAGTTGATAAATTCACAGAGCAATTAAACAAATCAGACGAGAGATTTGAGAAGGAAAGAGCTATCAGAAATGAGGTTGTTCGGACCTATAATAACTTTGTTCACTTCGGACAGTTAGCAGATCCAGAAGATATCAAGAAGTGGAATAAAGATTTACCTGAAGGATTAAGGGGTAGCCATCAAAGGTATGAGATTAAAACCAAACTATTAGAGAGTGGAAAAACCTCAACATCAATAAAAGAAAAGAAGAAGAAATAAAATGAGCAATGCAATTATACAAAGATACGCCGAAAGATTATTAATAAGAAATAAATATTACAGCATGGATTATGGGCCACGATTTAATCCAACAAGAGATCCCAAAACAAATAAGGTAAAATATAAAAAATCCCCTGGAGATAAATTTAGTCCTTTTTGGTTTGTAGATCACAACGCTGATTTTCGTACATACGAGATCCACTTAACCAAAGACATAGCAAATATAAACGAAGTATATGAAAACAAAGAATTTCAGGCTCATGTAAAAAAAGAAAACGAAACATATAATAAAATAGATGCCGGAGTAATACTTCCTCCATGTGATTTAGATGGAGACAGTGAGTACAAAGGCCTGGTCCATTGGGGAGCTATTGACGAAGATGTTTATGATAAGCCAGATCATTTAAAAAGAATTGTACAGCAGATATATGATGAGAAGTTGCCACTCGCTCCTTGCTACTCTAAATCTGGTGGACTTCATATTTATATGTTTGTTAAAAAGGGTATGGCTGAAGAGGGAGACAAGATGGTTAATGCTCTCAAACATTATAAAAAGATATTAAAAGCAACTGCCCAAGAAATATTTCCTAAACAAACAAAACCAAAGTGGGATGATAAAAAGAAAAGATGGAGCCCAGGCAATGGGATATTGGTCCCATACAAAAGCTGTATAGTTAGGGGATGGGATAATGGAAAACAGATAATCAATCAAGTTAAACCAGAGAACCCTTGGATTAAAAACAGAGATCTTGAAACCGGAACAGTAGAAGAGTTTCTTGATTACTGCGATACCATAGAAGTGGATGAAGAATTCTTTAAGAATATTCCAATAGATTTAGAGGAGAGAGTTAAGAACGATGAGCCTACAACAGCTAAATCAAACGAGAAACCTTCTAGCGACCTGGATGGTATTTTAAATAATATAAGAAGTAATGTTGATCATAAAAAAGGAGGAACATTTGATAACTGGATAGTTGATTATGTTGCAACTGCTATTGGTAAACACAACCAAAGTGATGATGAAATTATTGAGCAATTAAATAATGTAAAAGATAAATCAGAGAAGGCAGAAGATAAGAACTACTTCATAGATAAAATAAGTAATTGCAGAGAGAAGTTTGGTACAAAAGATCCAGGTCCACAAAAGAAACAATTCATGGAGAATACTTTCTATTTAATGGATCAAGAGAAGTATGTAGATTTTAGAACTGGCAAACCCTATGGTGAGAGAGCTATTGAAACTAAATTCCACAAGATATTTGGTGGAGGTATGACTGCTCCCACTTACTTTAAGAAACACCAGACTGATAAAAATATTGCTGAAAGCTCAAAGTACAATCCAGGTAGATGGAGTGAAACAACAGCAGTATTCAAAGATATAGATAATCTTCAGTATTTTAACTCATATAGACCTGGCCCATTAAAGCCCAGAGAAGTGAAAACCCAAGGAGACCTAGAGAGGTTTTTCAAACTGGTGGAATATATGGTCCCCAATGACAAATACAGAGAATGGTTTTTAGATTTCCTGGCCGGAATTGTGCAGAACAAAGGACACAAATGGAGGTTTGTTGTTTTCTTTTATTCTAAAGCAAAACAAGTTGGAAAAGGATCAATATTTAGAGTTATGGAATTAATACTTGGTGAAGATAACACCATGGAGACAAAGGTTGCTTTAATGTTAGACAAAGGAAGCATGTACACCGACAGACAATTAGTTTTAATTGATGAGTGTAAGTCTAAAGGAGATTGGGCAGAGAAGAATCATTTAGCCAACGATTTAAAAATAATAATCACCGGCAAGAAAGCTTCAGCTAGAAGAATGAGAGTTGATTACAAACAAGTAGAAAACAACGCTAACTTTATGATATTCTCAAATGATAAAACAGCGATTAGTTTAGATGACGAAGATGAGAGATATTTAGTATTACATCATGATAGTCCAAGACTGTCTCAAAAGTTTTATGATGGTTTTCATGACTGGTTAGAAGGACCAGATAAAATAAGAAAAGATGGAACTGATGGAGGCGCAGAGCTTATCTATGATTATCTTTTAAGGAGACCAATTAAACTATCTCTACATGGTACAGCACCAGAAACAGAGTTTCAAAAGGAGATGGAACAATCAGCAACGAACCCAGTAGTAGAAAAACTTCAAGAGTGGATGGAAGAGGAGAATGGTCCTTTTGCATTGGAGCTCGGAGACATAAGAGGAACCACAGAGTTAAGTCAATACATCCAAAAGAACTGTATGGGTAAAGTCGTTAAACTTGCGAGTGATCCAAAGTTTCTAAAAGATAGTTTATTAAAGATAGGAGCTACATTCATTGGTCAGGTTAGACATAAAATCAGAAAAGAAAAACCAACGCTGTGTATTGTTAGAAACCATAAAGAGTATGAAGCAATGAAAGATATTGATTTATGCAACACGCATTGGAAACCTTTAATAATTGAGAGGCAGACTGAAACAGTTGCAAGAATACTGGATGACCACAATGTTGAAGTAATAACAAAAGCTAACAATAGTCCAGAGGGCCATGAAGCGATGTTAGAAAAGATGAAGTCATGAAACAAATATCCAGGAAACAAAAAGGAAGAAAACTTCAAAACTTATTAAGAGATAAATTACTCAAAGCCTTCCCAC
>JGI24003J15210_10001399_pt1 | contig 10590 bp, 16 predicted proteins | sample LinPmetageLP28_FD_15210 | JGI IMG/M metagenome (IMG submission 15210)
ATATTTTTGATTTTAACTTAAGAGATGTTCCTGAAGATCTTATAGCTGAACTTGGTATGCAGTTAGGAGGTCAAGCTATACGTGATCTAAAAGGTTTTGAAAGAGAACTATATCAGTATGGTACTAATATTATAGGGGCATTTGAAGGAGATGTAGATGATTTAAAAACTTATACAGATCTAACTCAAGCATTATTTGTACCTCCAGCAATGAGAATTTTGTCAGGTGTTACAAGACCTTTAGATCCTATTGACTTTACTATGGGTTTAGTTAGGGGTAATGACATGACTCCTGATCTAAAGACTGGTCCAAAATTATATGCCCAAGGATTTAGATATGTAAATAATTTATTTGATCTTATACCATTTGGCGTTGAAGGCATGGAAATGAAAAGCAAGTCTACTTCAACTAGAGGGTTTGATCAGCAGCCCAATGTAGGAAAACAATTATTAAGTGTACGTGGAGATCGTGAAGTAAACTATATTCAATACGTACTTAACTCTGCAGGTATGGATGATTGGAGAACAATTAAAATTCAAGCGCCAGCTGAAGTAAAAAACTATATGAATGGTGTAGCAGAAGCATACTTAAATGAAGAGGCATTAAAAGCTTTAAAGAAAAATCCTAATTTTGAAAACATGAGTACAAATCAAAAACAAACTATTGTTAAAGACTTGGTAGCTGATGCAAGAATAAAAATTAATAATAGAATGAAGACAGGAAAACTTCCTAAAACTTTAGACATGCTACGTATACTAGCAAGTGAAAAAGATTCTAAGATTAAAAAAGTTATGGATTGGATGGAGATCGAAGGAGATCTTGAAGATATTGTAGAAAAAGAGGATGCACTAGGCACCCTCAAGAAAATTAAATACTACGTTGATAACTACGACAAGATATTTAATTCAGATTTAAAATTAGATTAATCTCCATCCTCATCACTCATGATGTCTGCCCAATTATAAGCCTCTCTCTTTACATCTTCGACACGAGCAGAACCCTTGCCACTTGCAAGTAATCCAGCTAGGGCTTGTCCTGCTAGATACCTACGACTGGTCAAGGGTTTAGCTGCTGGTCGTTTCTTTTTTACGTAAGCCTTTGCCTCCACTTCAAGAGGCGGTAAGTTATTCTTGGATCTTTTTGTTGGTCTGCCCATAGTTTACCCTTACTTATGTTTTTCTTTCAAAGCTTCATTCATTTTATTTAAGTACCATTCTGCTTTCTTCATGTCCTCTGCAGGTTTTTGTTTGTAACGATAACGATGCTGGTACTTAATCATATTGCCATGACAGTATGCAATAAAACCATCAAGACCTACGACTTGTTTGATGTAGTCGATGCACTCAATCCCTCCCATGTTGTAGTGCTCTGGACGTTCTACTGGATCAAAGTCTTTAAATTTTTTAATCATGTGTTTACCAACTCTGCTGATGTGTAGGGTATGTGAAAGAACAACTCACCCTTCTGAATGTACCTGCCCTTAGCTTCAGCTAAACTCTTTTTAGTAAGCAGTGTGTCCTTGATACGCCAAACTTGTTTCATATCCTCACGGAATACGTAAAAGTTTAACACACCGTTGCTGCCTTTATACTTGTCAAGTAAGCGTTGCTTACGTTCAGGTATGCGTATCTCTTCCCAATGTGTAGGCCAATCTTCTGTCCAAGCTACCTTGACTTCAGCTTCATTGAAGTATGTGTAGCCATCTTTCTGAGACACAACGTCAACATGATAGTTCTCTTCAGTATTAACTATCGTGTGACCCTTAGATTCTAGTAGGTCAACTAAAGTATCTTTAGCTTTCTTATCGTAAGCTTGATACAAAGCTCTGTTAAAACTTTTACGTACTGGTTTCATAATTATAATTCCTTATACTAAGTCTACAATTTCACAGCTGTCACCAGAACATGCTAGTGTCTGACTACCTGCTGTATTATCTTCTTCTTCATAGTTGGAAAGTAAAGTCCAGTCAATACTCTTAGGCATCTTATCTAGTAATATGTGGTAGTCGGTTGCCTTACACTCTTGGTAAGGTGCTTGTTGATAGGTGTGTTCATTGAACGGTAGGAAGGATACACCAGACATCTCATCAAAGTGTTTGTAAACAAATGCACCTACTTCAAACCATTCATCTTTCTTTACGTTGATAGTTACTGATGGCTTATGCTCACACCAATGACGTTGATAAGCTAACCACATCTCTAGCTGATCTATTGCAGTCATGTCAGCAGTAACCACTGCATTTTCTGGTGACTTCATAGGAAAGCTAAACACTGTAGTCTGGTCAGGCTTCATTACATCTGGCTCACTAGGTACGCCTTGATCCTTCATGAACTGTGTTAGAGGATCTTTGTTATCACCACGAACAGTACGAATATAATGGGCTGAGTGACGAGCGTGTATTCCACTAGCAGAATCAACCAATTGCGATACGGTTCCAGATGGCTTGACACACGTGATAGCAGTAGCAACAGGAATACCAAGGCGTTTAGCCCACTTAGCGTTAGTAGCAATAGATATAGACTTGAGGTGATCAAGGGTTTTCTCCAATCCTTTGTTCTCTGTGGTCATCATAGGGTTGTCCATAATACCAGTTAGTGACACACCTAGTAGACGTTCTTCTTCTGTATTCCTTTTCCATATACTTCGTAGATAAGGAAACTTTGTGTAGGTAGATTGAATAGTACCAAGGATGGTAGCTATACGAACCTTCTCAGATAAACTTTCGATGTCGTCAGTAGCACGTACTACAATCTCTGTAAGGTTACAGAATTGATATGGACGTAAGATGATCTCGCTGCATGGGTTAGTCCCGAACTCAAAGTTAGTGTCACGTCTACCATTCTTAGCTGCTTGTTTCTTAGCTGCCTCACGATTAAAGATACCACGTTCACCTGACCCACTCTCTACTAGAGCTTGCCATTCACGCATAAATGATATAGCATCTGGCTTCTCAGTATACGACACAGAGTTATTAGACAAGGCACGTTGTGGATCATTCTCCCACCATGCACCAGACTTAGCGTGACGCATACGATCATCAGATAGATTACTCAGAGAGATCATAGCTGACCTACGTACACCACCTACTACTACTACCTCACCAATCTTACACATAACATCGTGACACTCAAGAGATGACAGCTTACGGCCTTGTGCTTCCTTGAATGTATGTATAACAAAGTTAAATAAATCAATCAATGGTGCTGGACCTGATGCCCTACCACCGAATGTCTTAAGCCTTGCACCAGCAGGTCGTACCAAACCAACATCCCACTGTGCAATTTCACCACTGTATAGGAGTGCAATCAATTGACGAAGACCCTTAGCCCAACCTTCCTTACTATCCCTGATGACTATTGTAGTCTCGCTCTCAAAGAGTTGTGGCACATCTGGAAGCTTACTGATGAACTGCCTCTCTACACTGAAGCCAACACCAGTACCGCAAAGAAGGATGAACATAGCCTCATCGAATGACTTCATGTCATCTACAGGTAAGTAAGAACAGTTATAACCTGCTGTATTGTCCCTCACAAATGCTGGACCTGCAGTCATCAATGCTCTCATAGAAGACATAGACTCCAACCCTAAGATAGATTGCTCTATCTCTTTGATAAGCTTTGTTATCTTAGGTACAGTAAGGTTAGCCTTCTCAAGAGCAGGACGGACTACGTTATCAGTGTAACGTACAACTGTCTCCGGCCATGTCTCTCGTCTACCTAGATGGTCTAGCCATCGAGCATACCGTGACTTGTGTATGAAGGTTTGATAGTCTGTAGGTAGATAGTTATTCATCTATTGTCTCCGCTTCCTTTTAATGTTCCTCTAACCTCACGTCCATTCAACTTAGATACATTCATTTCAATTACTTCTTGTAGATCAGATTTAAAATAGCTAGTTAAACTTTGAGCATAGAATAGTACATCTCCTAATTCTAGGAGAATATCTTTTCTAGTAAACCTGGATTTGTCTCTGATAAGTTTCTTAACTTTCTCAGCTACTTCTCCAGCTTCACCAACAAGACCTAGTGTATTTTCTACGAGGCGTTCGTCTTGACTAGTAAAGATTTTATCTTCAACAAAGTTAGCATAGGCTAACAAAAAATCTTTATCTGAATCTAGTGAATCAAAATACCCCATAGTTTTTAAGTCAACAGCATTCATCAAAGTTCTAGTTCTGACTGATCATCATCTTTAAGATCAAGAGAACTTTTCAACTCATTTGTTTTTAATTGTTGAACAGCTTGTACACATTGCACTATATGATTAAGCAGAGCAACAGAGTTTGTGCCAACATTTAAAATGTTTACAATTTGTTTTTGATTATCATCAAAATCGTCAATGTTATATTCTTTATCGTCTATAGTTAATATACTCATTTTGTTTTACCTCACATTCAGTTACTTTAATATCATCTATGTCATACAGATGATCTTGGATTACCTCACCTATTACAGCAAGATTATGGTTAGGGTCAACCTCTAAAAAGTTTGCAGCAGGGTCAACCTTAATAATTAAGTTTAGTTCAAACCACACAGTGAAAGTCCTTAGTTATATTTAAAAGGCAGCTATAGTCAAGCATCATCTGGGCCTTCATTGATTGTTAATGGTTCAATGTTTGTTTCAAAATAAACTTTCCATTCGTAAGCATCTTCATACACCTCAAAGAAAAAGTCAGTCTCAAATATTTCATGATCTTCTTCGACCTTACATACGATAGTGTAGTTAGATTCTGTAGGCCACTCATCACTGTTTGGATCATCATCCCTAGATAGTGGACCTTCTAGTATATCCCAAATTTTCATATCTATTTCTTCCAGTTCCTTAAGAGTTCCATGTAGTGATCCATGCCTACCATAACAATCCAAGGTTGTCTATCAGATCTATAGAAAACTACCGGCTCACCTTTACCATGGTTGCCAGCTTGATCTATGTAATCATACGCAGTTTTCATTCCAGACTTACGTCTCTTTACTTCAATGCTAATAGGCAATGTCTTTCTGGCTAGGGGAGATAGCTGTATGTCTTCCCCTGTATCTCCCATAGTTGTAGACTTGATGTCATCAGCTTCGAACTCAGGGAATGTCTCAAGTAACTTATCCCTGACTTCTTGCTGACCACCTCTGCCTTTAGCTTTGGCTGCTCTAGTCATGACTGATTATAGCCATGAGGGTTTTTCCATGACAGTGTAGTCACCCCAACCTGTTCTATAGTCCTCTTCTTTTTCTGCCTTTGCAATAATAGCTAGAGTTTTATGAAGCTCAACAGTAGCCCACTCCATAACCGCTGGTCCCATGATGTGTAGGTGCGAAAGAAAAGGGGCTGCTTTCTCACAAGCAATAAATGCAAACCTATTTACGTCATAACCTGCAAGATTACAGGTGTAAACATAATGAGCACCTTGAAGAAAGTAACCATACTTTACACACTCATTTTGAAAACCTTTAGGACTAGCATCTTGTGTAGTCTTTACATCGTACACCATGTTCCTAGACTCAATCATTAGGTCTGGTCTTGTCTTAAGTGTAAGTCCTGATACTGGATCTTCTACGAAGATACTAATCTCGTTTACTCTATCAGTATGGTTCAGAGCTTCAGCACATATACGATTATCTAATGCACCTCTAGTAATACAGTTGGCTACGTTAAACTCTACCTCAGTTAGTAGTACCTGATCTTCAGTCAGGTTCTCTTTCATCTCTTTAAAGGCAGCACTAGCCTTAGTCTTTGGACCTTTGATTACTAGGTTCTTATCTGCCTCTAACAAGTTTGCATGAACAGCATTGCCCATAGCAAATGCAGCTGAGTTAAAAATCTTTTGTCCCTTCCAATGAGCCAATGACTTTTTATACACTGCTTTTACAGCACTTGAAGAGATACCATCTATTGAGTGGTACTCTTCGTTAGACATATCTTTTATTTTTTTCATCGTAACTCCTTTGAGAATGTGGGGTAGGTAGAAAAGGAAAGTAAAATACCCACCCCACTAACAGGCTAGAACAGTACTTCGTCCTTTGCCACAGTTTTGGATTCAGTTACAGGTGGGGGAGAGTCACCTGTGTCTTGGACATATTCAACATAGTCAATGACCTTAACCTTATCCAATCTTGTTCCAACAATATTTGCCATACGTGTATCGTAGACAGATAGTGTCACCTCTACAGTAGAACCATTACCAATAGTCCCATCTTCATTGTAGTCCCAGACTGTACCNTCAGACTTTAGTACAACTGGTGCACCACTATTACGTGGCTGACCACCGTCAAACTTACGAACAAACCTAACAGTATGTCCACGTCCTTCGGGATCAGGCTTGCCCTTCTTAATAGAACGGGAAGCTTTAAGCTTCATTAAGTTATCTTCATCTAAGATAACGTCAATGGTACAGGCTCCATTGCAGGATTCATAAACCCCATCGTAACCTTGCATGTCTCGATTGTCTTCAAAGACTTTCGCCCACTCTGCAATACCTGTTAGTTTTACTATACGTGTAGCCATGTGGCCCTCCATTTGCTTAATGTATTTCACTGTACGTATTACCGTACTGTATGTCAATACCAAGGTCAACATTTAATTTAAGCTCTTGATTAACTTTTTCAATAGCCCATTGGAGGACTGAAGAGTGTTCTTGTTCATCCCCCTTTCTAACTTGGTTGATTGACTCGTCGTGGAATTGTCCTAAGATATTAGGACGTTTAGTTCTGTAGTATGCAACCCACTTGTCAAAGCAGTAAGCCCCAGTAGATTGATTAAGTGTAGAGAACACATCCTTCTCGTAGCGAAGGCTATGCCAGAACTTACTGACTGGGTTTTGTACCCACATCTCACCATTAATCTTTCGTATGTGCTGGGCCTCAGAGAAAGCTTTGACAGACCAGTTACGTTTCCAATACGCAGCAAGCAGTGAAGCTGCCTGAGGTATTGGCATTCCTGTAGTACGTGATAGCTTTGCTGCACCAACACCATAGGTAGCAGAGTAGTTCACCACCTTGTAGTTCTTACGCAAAGACTTGAGGGAAACTTCTCCCGAATTATGTTTGTCTATCTGAGACTGAGTGACAGCCCCAGCATGTTTAGCAAGGTCAAGGTGAGGATCGAAACCATCCCTAGCCATCTCTTCCACATAGTCTGGATCTAAAGGCTTCATGTAGTGACGCTTAGTTGTATCCTCTAGGGATGTCATATCAGCACCACATAACACATGACCTTCAGCTGCTATCAAACAACCACGTACTTCTTTACCCCAAGGCTTATCAACCCCAGGAAGATTGACCAAGGGTTTTCTGTGCTTGAATCGTAGTGTGTTAGTCAGGCCAGCAATACCTGCCTTGACGTAACCATCACGTTCACATTCNACAAACCCTTGGAAGATAGATAACCTGTGCTGTATAACAGTAAGGCCATCAAGAACACCCACTGATGGATGCTCGTCAACAAGAAGCTTGACTGACTCAGTAAGCTCCCCATCATTACGAACTTGCGGTATAGTTCTCTCACTACCATCNTCATCCTTCTCATACTTGTGAGTGCATGGCACCCAGCCTAATGAGAATAGCCAATCCTTGACTTGAGGTGAAGACTTAGGGTTAGGTTCCTTCCAACCTTTTACAATAGTAATGTCTTCGTCATGGTGGTTAGGTAGATTTCTTTCCGCTAGTAATGCGAACCATCTCTCACCATGTGATGAGGCTGATCCATCTTGTTTAAAGCAAACCTTAGGCTTACGCTTCACAGCGTTGACCTGTTGCTTAGGCATAACAGATTTGAGTTCTTCTATCTTCTCCTCTTGTTGTTGCACTAAAGTAGTAATGCTATCTTCGGCTAACTGTTTATCAAGACGCCANCCAACATTCTCTGCGGTAGCAGCACAGGACATCTTGAATTGTAAGTACCGAAAGAACTTATCCAGTAGCTTATCATCCTTGTAGATAAACTTGAAACGACTGAGCAAGTCCTGCCACAATGCCCAATTAATCTTAACATCTTCTTCACANCGATATGCATACACCTGTATATCCTGATCAGACCAATCGTCTACCACAGGTTTAGGTATGTCAAAGTCTTCGCCAAAGCTTTCAAGGCCATGCTTAGACCTAGTGTAGTTGAGTACCCAAGACATAGACAGGGTATCAAATAGTCTAGCCTTGATCTCTATGCCAAGTAACTTCTCAAGCAGTGGTACATCATAGGCAATAATGTTATGACCTACTAGTCCACGTTGAGATAAGATAAGCTCACGCATATCATCATACTTGAATAGAGTTACAGGCTGAGAACCATCAGTAGTATATGATAGGCAATGTATCTTAGTAGCATCTTCCAAAAGGTTATCTGCTTCTACATCGAATACTATCATGCTGCCATCTCACTCCCTACATAAGGTGAATCTTCAGTTAGGATCGTTGTNTCTGGATCGTAGTACACTGAACCTGCNTTGCCTAACTTAGCGAACGGTCTGTTCTTGTCAACAATAAAAGTGGTAGTGTTGTTCAGTATCTCATCCTCAGTCTCAATGTCACGTTCAAGCTTAATACATATTATAGCTTCTTCTTCAAGGGANGCAGCATACTTAGTACGTCCATCATCATTGACCTGAGATATAAATACCACACCNATGTTCAACTCCTTGGCAAGCTGTGCCATACGTGAGCCTAGTGTAGTCAATGTACTAGTGGCACCATCAACACCTGAGTTAGATAGATAGGCCAGACGTTGAACGTGGTCAATGAATATAAATCCAGCACCATAGACAGTAGCTGCAAGTCTTACATAGTCTAACAACTTGAGAGGATCATCATGTGACATCATCTCAAAGACGATAGTACGTTCAGCCTTGGTTGCTGCCTTGGCTGCTTCGATCACATCCTTCTCAGCAATATTATTCTCTCTGGCATCATCCTTAGTCCTGACGTTGACACCTAGATGGTATGTCGCCATTGAACGATAGGTAGTCGATTTCATTTCTTCCATGTGAAGCATAGCCACACGGCTCTCATCATCACGTAGTAGACCTGTCTCAAAGTATCGTATGACCTCAGTCTTACCAGTACCACGAGGTGCCTTGATGAATGTTAGGCCACCCTTCACCATACCCCTGATCTTTTCATCAAGTCCAGTATGACCTGTTGGTACATACTCATATGGATTCTCATTAAGGATAGCATCCTCAACATCTTGATCAGAGCAGAAGAAGTTCTCTGGTGAGTATCGCTGTGGCTTACGTGCTGCCCACATCAATTCAGTAGCATCACCTGCCTCAAGGAACTCATTGGCATCCTTGTACTTAGACATAGGTACGTACCAGAACTTATCAGGGAAGGCTGAGTACAATTTGTCAGCTGCCCTACGGCCAGGATCATCAAGCTCACCAGCGTATACAATCTCTTTGAATGACGACAGATACAGGTGATTGTGTTTNATAAACTTCTCACCGATAGATGCGCTGGGCAATGACTTGACTGGATAAGTCTTGCCAAGGATCTGATACAGAGATGCTGCATCAAACTCACCCTCAGTCAGNTAGATACGATTGCTTGTGCCNGCATTAAACTCTGGGCCAAACAGATGGTTCATACCTACACCCTTGTCTTTGATCCAAGACTTAGACTTATCAGATACCAACCTGTACTTGACAGTGTGAGGATACTTGTAGGCATAACGTACTGCCTCACCCTTATCACCTGTTTGTAACTGGATGCCATACAATTCACAAACATCAGCATCAATAGACCTGATGTTCTCGTATGTGCCACCCGTTATGGGTATGTCCATAGGCTTCTTCCTTTCCTTTAGAGGGTACTGTTGTTGCACCCATTCGTATGTCTCAGGCATACCCTTAGATGGGTAAGCCCTGCTGCATGAATGACATTGACCAAAGCCATCATCATTCCAATTAAAAGCATCACTTGATCCGCAGTCAGTAAACGGACAGGCCAAGTGTGGGTTGTCTCCTTCACTCATCCTTTATCTCCTTGCTTTTTGTTTGTCAAGTAGAACGAACCCTCTGGTGATCTATATCCTGCCATGAGGTCAGCCCATTGCTGATGGCTCATGTATATTAATTGATACTCAGAAGTTAGCTCATCATATTGTCGCATATAAACTACACCGTTATCTGCATAGACCATCTCAATATCTTCATGCATTTGAGATTGATCTATGCTGACTACTACAGATGCATCGGATTCAAATTCTACCGTATACACTATTGTTTGCCTCTCTCACTTTGGAACGTTGACGTTCATCATCTGACATAGGTCTGATATAACCTACAGCTATTCCAGTATTCCACTTAGCTGCCTGTGCTTGAGCCTCAGCCTTAGTTTTAAACACTAAAGGTTCATCCTTATCTGTAAAGGGATTCTTTCCTGTGTCATAAACAAACTCATCTTTTTCAATCTCAAACATTACTGCCCACATATTTAATCTCCTTCCTCTTCATGCGTAGGGAAAGACACTCTAATAAACCCGCTTGCAGGTTGACCATCTTCGCCCTCAGTACTGTCCCAGTCAACTTGCCACTTGTGAGTTGGGCAAGTTTCCAGCCACTCAAAAAATTCTTTCCTATCCATTGACCTCTCCTATTGATAAAATT
>JGI24003J15210_10001401_pt1 | contig 10579 bp, 6 predicted proteins | sample LinPmetageLP28_FD_15210 | JGI IMG/M metagenome (IMG submission 15210)
TCAGAAATATTCAAGGCTGGTTACTCACCTAATAGCTAAGGAGTCTTAAATGACATTTTGGGGCACAGATCTCAATAAAGACAGCAGCCATCCTAAACAAAAATCTAGATTCATTGTAGAGCTAGGCAATGGCGGATGGATGCTTTCTTTGTCCACTGTCACTAAGCCGGCTGTAAGTATCGAGAGTAAAGAGTATAGGATGATCAATCATCGTTATAACTACCCCGGCATCCCCAAGTGGGAACCGATTACAATGACTTTTGTTGATAATCAGATATGGGGCACGAATGAAACGGTTGGTAAACGAAGCACTTCCGGTCAGTTATTTGAAATGCTAATGGCGACAGGATATGTGACCCCAAGTGGAGCAAATTCTACTCTGCCGGATTTCAGACCCGCTGGTACTGGTGCATTTCTCGCCCCAGTTGTTTCTCCGGAGAAGGCTGCCACTGTTGCTGGTGCTTTTGGAGATACTTTTATAATCTATCAATTAGCGTCAGAGGGAACAGACGGCGATGCTAACATTAACTTTACAGAGAAGTGGACACTTTTTAATCCAATCATAACAAAAATTTCATGGGGAGACCTTGATTATGGGTCTGATGAGCTTGTTCAATATACCCTAGATGTTACATACGATTGGGCAGAGCATGAAGAACCAGGTATGGTAAATTTTGAAAGACCAGCAGTTGGGCCAAGTTCCAGAACATAATAAAATAAGAGGTATTAATGAAGAAACGAAACAATCAAGACCGCATGACGGGCGGTCATAAACCACGACCGTCAGAAGATGCGCCACAAATGGCCAATCCAATGGATTTTGTAACACCAACTCAGTTTGTACAAATTCCATCCAAAGGGAGATACCCCGAAGGACACCCGTTGTGTGGAGAGGATTCAATTGAAATCAAGTACATGACGGCAAAAGATGAAGATGTTTTAACAAACAGATCTCTTCTCAAAAAAGGTTTAGCAATTGATCGATTAATTCAAAATCTCATTAAAGATCCAAACGTTAATGCTCGCTCTCTTTATATTGGTGATCGCAATGCGATCATTATTAACGCAAGAGCTTCTGCCTACGGTGCGGACTACAAAACAAAGGTACAGTGTCCTGCTTGTGGTGAGGTTTCAAAGTTTAAATTTGATCTTGCTGAACATGAAGAATATAATGGAGACGAACACCCAGAAGCTGTCAAAAATAATGAGAATGGAACATTCTCAATCACTTTGCCTGCCTCATCCATTCTTGCTTGTATACGTCCACTAACGGGCCAAGATGAGATCGAAATGCTTTCGGAGGGTAAGGCTAAGGATATCACAAACGACTTGATTACAAAGCAAATGAAGCGCTTTGTAGTGGACTTCAATGGTTATAGTGATAAAAAGACGGTTAATCATGTTATTGACAACATGACAGCTGCTGATGCGAAGGTATTAAGAGCTGCTTTTCGAGCGATATCGCCAGATATCACAATGGAGCAAAAATTTGTTTGCAAAAATTGCGAGCATGAGGAGGTTATGACGGTTCCATTCGGAACGGACTTTTTTTGGCCTGACCGATGAGTATATGGAGAGCGTCTATGAGTGCTTTTTCACACTAAAGCATTATGGTGGCTGGTCATTGTTCGAACTGTATAACTTGCCCGTAGGTCTTCGGACTTGGTGGTTAGAGAGAACAATTGAAGAATACAAGAAAGAAGCGGAGCAAGCTAAGAAGTCTTCGAGATAATGATGTTCGGCTTTGGCCGAGCATTTTCTTTTTAGAACTATTTATTGTATTAATGAGGATCTATAGATGGCCACACCAGAAGAGTTAGCAAATGCAGCCAAATTGGCGGAAAACCAACAAGCTCTCAATAGAGAAGTCGAAAAGTATAACGAAGGCCTCGCAGAAGCTGCTCGCCTTCAAGTCGACCTCAATAAGGCTACCGCTGAAAAGTTAAGGTTAGATCTTGAGGCCAAGGAAGCAAACAAACAAGCAACCGATGCGCTTAAGGAACAAATAAGAATTGAGAGCGAAATAAAAACTTTGAAGCAACAAATGACCACTGCGAACGCAGAGGACTTGAATACATATCAGCAACTAATCGATATTGAAAAAAATAACCTAGCGATGCAGGTGGCTATATCCAATGCTAGATCGGATGAACTTGACTTAATAAAAAAGAAAAAGAAGTTAATCGAAGACACCGCCGCAGCTGAAAAAAAGTATGGAAAGCAAGTTGAAAATAATTTAAGAAATGCCGACCGTCAAGCAAATAATGCCGAAGGTATAATTAAGAAGTTTGCCGGTAAACTACCCGTAGTTGGAGGCTCTTTAACAAAACTTTTTAACCAAAAAGAAAATTTGGCAACTCTCGGTCGTGGCCTTACAAGAATAAGTGGATTGACCGGTGGAGTATTCGGGAAAGCATTAGGTCTCGCCGGAAGAGCCGTTTCAGTATTTTCTGGGGCTATTAGTATCGCAACATCCGCTCTGTTTGCTATTTTTGTGGCAGTCGGTAAGCTAGCCCTACAATTTGATAATTTATCAAAAGAGATTGGTCGCACAACTGGTTTTGGAGATAAGTTCAATAATACATTGCTACAAGGCTACAAGGCAACAATGATGTCTGGGGTCTCAATACAAGAATATGGGAAGGCAATAACTGGTTTAGCAAACAACTTTTCTGGATTTAATCCAAATGCTGAGAAGACAAACATAACTTTGGCGAATACCACGTCTAGACTGGAAAAGCTTGGTGTTGGCGCTGAATCTTCAGCAAAACTAATGGATCACTTTCATCGTGCCATGGGCGTCTCTGCTGAGTCAGCCGCAAACATGACCGCGCAATTGGTTATGATGGGGAGAGAGATAGGAATCAGTACATCGAAAATGGCTAGTGATTTTCAAGCATCTGCTGGTATTCTTGCGAGATACGGAAGGGACAATATTAAAGTATTTAAGCAGCTTGCAGCGCAGACTAAGGCGACAGGTCTTGAGATGGGCACTCTATTGGGAATGGCCGCAAAGTTTGATCAATTTGATACAGCAGCAGACTCAGCCGCGCAATTAAATGCCGTTCTTGGTACGCAACTCTCAACGCTTGAGCTAATGAATATGAATGAAGCTGAAAGAATTGACATGATCAAGCAGCAGGTTCAAGCATCTGTTGGAAATTTTGATTCCTTAGATAAATTTACCAAGATGTATGTGGCTCAAGCAATGGGTGTGAAGGATGTTGCCGAAGCACAAAGATTAATGAATATGTCCATGGCAGAACGGAATGCTCTCGCCTCTAAACAGAAAGAGCAAGCCGACATTCAAGCAGAATTAGCCGAAGCTACAGCCAAATTAGTTCCGATGATGGATAAATTAAAGATTATTGGAATGAAGTTGTTCATGGTGTTTGAACCATTAATAGGCGCTTTTGATATGTTGTTTACTGGTTTAGACAAGATGTATACGGGAATTTCAAAATTGGTCGGTGCTGCAGGCGGCATGAGTACGATTATGACGATTTTGAAAGTGGTGGCAGTAACCATCGGCGCCCTGACACTTCCAATTAGCGGCACGGCAGCGGCAATCGTAGGCTTAGTTGCTGCACTTGGTGGTTTGTGGAATATAATTCACAAACCAGGATCTTTATCAATTGCTGGTGGCTTGTTCGATAAGACAATTGGTAAAAGTATCAAAGCTTTGGGATTTGATACCTCCGGTGCTGTTGACATGATCGATGGCCTTAGTGGAAAAATGGGAGAACTATACGATACTACACACAAGGGTAAGGGCAACAGCTTTGATGTTCAAGCGATGGCTTCTCTAGACACCACAGCGATTGCTGCTGGTTTCGATAAAATCAAATCTGCTGTGATGGAGCTTTCCAACATAAAAATAGATGGATTCTTAGCTATGTCTACCTCTGGAGATACCTCCTCCTTCGTTATGGGGTCTGATGGTTTGATTAAGAGCATTAGCGAAGGTAAGCTAATTGTTGATGTCAAGATGCCTGAAATGAAGCTACCTGAAGTTCTTGTTAAAGTATTTATTGGAGACAAAGAGTTGACCTCCTTAATCGATCAACGCATTGAATTTATGGGCGGGGGCATTGGATAATGGCATTAAAACCAGGAAAATATACATCTAAATACAACATATCTGATACCATTCTTGATAGAGTGGCACAAGATGGGGTTGAAAGCTTTAGAGGGTCTGGTACTGACTACTCAGAATTGAGCGATTCAGTTATGTATATAGCTAACGTTCCACTCAAAAGAGTAGTGGTTCTTAAAGCGTTTATTGAGAGCCTCAAATACAATATTGCTAAAACAACCGAGATCACAGAAGAAAAAGATAAGAATGATAAAGTATATACCACATTTGACGGAGACATGGATATCGATGTTGTAATAAACATTCCTGCACACTCAACAAACGAAGCAGTAAATAATTTAGCCAAAATAGAAGAGTTGCAAAAACTTATTTCTCCCAATTCAGGTTATAGAATCAATGATAGTTTGTCAAATGTTGATACGGGCCTCGGTATTGTCCCACCAGTTTTCAGGGTCTGGTTTAAGAACATAATATCTAGTGGAAGAAAATTCAATTCATACTCCACACCTTTGACTATGAAGTTTAATGACATAATGAAATTCGGTTTCCCCTGTATCATAGACACAATTTCTTTCGAACCAGATGTAGATGCTGGGTTTCTAGAGTTGAATAATTTTTTGTATCCAAAAGTAATCAAATTAAACTTGAAACTTACAATGGAGACAACGCAAGTAAATATTAAAGAATTACCTATTGAAGGTTTTGAATCAACAGGAGGGTATTCTCTATTTGATAATAAATTTTTTCCATTTTGCGTCAGCGGACTAGATAATAAGCAAATTAATTTACTGGACTATTCCTTGGACAGTGGAACCCAAAACAACGCCTTTTTTATGTCCTTAGAGGTATTTAAGGTTAGCAACGCAAACGAGACTGCTGGAAGTTCTCAGAGAAGGTGGGTTGCTTTTAAGCCTTTTTTGGAATCTTTTACTCGTACTCATGGAACAAGCATAACCTATGCTGAATCAAAAGAGAGAGTGGGAAAACTAATCGCATCAGATCAATCTGTAACTTTCAAAGATTTGAGCTATAAATTTAAACTATTGATACCAGCAAAAGACATTGCTGAGGCAAAAAGAAACTGTGCTAAAATACAATACCTCATGAGAATGTTTTACAGGCCACCAAAGCCAGTTGATAGTGTAGAAATGAGTGTGATCCAGAAAAGAAGTAGATGGGTTAATTTTGGCGCAGGTTTTAACCCAAAGGAGCATGGTTCCTTATCAAACAGGAGAATAAGGGTGTACAGCCCTAGCTTTATCGAGAAGGCTGGAAGTTCAAGAAAGCATGATAATTTAACTTTTGATTTTATGTATAAAAATGGAATATCAATGTTTCTTAATGGCTTAGGGGTTGATATTAATTTTGAAATGGGTTTTTTTGAAGAAGCAGGAAAATTGTATCCAAAAGAAATGTCGATAGATTTAGAATTCATATATGACAGCAATGACCTAATTAAGACATATATAAAGGAGGGCGGCTCCTATAATATGCAGCGAAGCCCTACGTTGGACAAACCAGAAAAATTTCCATACAACAGAAAAACAATTAAGCTAGGATAATCATAATGCCAAAGTTTTTAGATGACAAAATAGCTATCTTGAATAGTGACTCATACAAAGAAGTTTTTGAAAAGAGGGGCCTGAAGTATATCCGTATTCGGAGAACAAAAGATTTTTCTAAACTAACCGGCGTAGACTTTGAAGTTAGAGAAGAGCATGTCTGGGCAGCATCGGATAGCTTGTTTAAACTGTCTTATCGCTTCTTTGGCGATTATGAGTTTTGGTGGACAATAGCCATGATCAATGGAAAACCCACGGATGGACACTATTCGATTGGTGATATTGTATATATCCCAAAGAACCCAGATAGAATCGTGGAGATGATGAGATAATGGCTTTTTCATTACCAAGTTCTCTTTCTGCGAAGATAGATGTTCTCTATAAAAAAGAAATAGAGAGAATGTTCCCCGTCCTAACAGACCCGGCAAGATCTAACAATCACTCTTCAAGAAAAGATTGGAGGGATGCTCGACAGGGCTTTCTCGACAATAAGGCAACCTCCGTGAGTGATCCGGATTTTTTAGCGGAAAGAACTTCTTATTATTTCAAAACTGAAGGCATCAATTTTGAAATTAATTCTGCCGATGATCTTTTTACGTTGACTAAAATGATTGGTGTTGAACAGAGTAGCGAATATGACGTAAAGCGTCGAGGCGGTGGCCAGCAAGGGTCCTCTATATTTAGTGTAACTACAATAGGTAAATTTCCAGCCGGGGCCGGCACTACTGCTAAGCATCATGTATTTCAACAAAAATTCTTTCCTCTTATTGAACAACATTACGCCAAAGTTTTAAAATCACCTAATTTAGATGAAATAACTAAATCCGTCTTGAAGCAATGGTGGGGAGAGCAAGGTTCAAGTTTGGCCTCGGTATTCATAGCCAACATTGCGGTGCCCATTGTGGACAACGATGTTCAATCCTTAGATGATTTAAATGCCGCCTTCATTGATATCGTAGGAATTGAAAACAATGCCGTCAAACTTAGAAAAGTATTTTTTACTAGTTTATTTGCTAAAGATGGAGATTTTAAAGCTAATATTTTAGACGCTTTGGGTTTTTCAGATTTTCTTCGAAAAAACCAAGGCCAGATTTTTAATGGAGTTACCGATCCACTTTTGACCCTCGAAGGTCTTGAGCAAGCAGCTAAGGACGGTACAGGAGCTTTTAGTAGGATTGTAACAACATCGCTCGGCATATCCAGGGATATCAACGAAGAGGATCTCAACGACCTGAATCAGTGTGCCTTGGTAAGCGCATTACTTCACGACGACCCTGGTTTTAATTTCCGTAAGTATATAGAAGATGACAAATACAAGCCATCTCCATTGCGAGCAGCTGGATTGGGGAATCAAAGAATATACCCAGTACAAATCAACAGCTACAACCCCAATAAGTTAGTTAATAATTGCGTAATAAACAGAAAGATTAAAAATATCTTCAGCGACGTAGACACCAAGGGGCCCCACAATATGATAAAAGGGTTGTATTGGGTATACGAAGACAATAAAGATAAATTAAGAGAGGCAGAGCTTTCCACCAACTCGACAGTTCACAGAAAGAAGATATCTACAGTCTTTTCGGGCATGAAATCAGCGCCTGGAAGCTTTTCTCAAGAAGACCTTAGCCGATTTAATAATCTTGACCGAGCAAGAGATAGTTCTTACTATTTTCTTGAGAACACAAAAATTACCTTTGATGGGACAAATCCATCAACCGCTAGAAATGATGTGAAGGTAGAGATGACTTGGAAACTTGGATCTCTTGAAGGTCTGTCCAGCAATTTAGCTATCTTAAGCACAGCCGATGGCTTAGATGCAGATACTGTTATCACTATTAAAGATTTAATAACATTACCTTTGACAAAAAAGCCAAATGCTTCAGATGGACCAGGTCAATTTATAACAAATCAATACAGTCCAAACTATTCTAGATTGAGATTGAAGGTTGCGCCCTATGGAGATAAAGAAGGATCTTTCCAAAATGATTGCATGATTTTAGACTTAGCAATCATCGATCATCAAATAAATAGATCAAGCGAAACTGGGGAGACAACCTTGACCATCAGCTATCGTGGATATTTTGAAGCGACACTAAACATGCCTTTTAATGATGCTCTGGCATCACCACAAACAATCAAGAACCGCGAAAATAGACAAAAAGAGGCTTTAGACGCTTTGATGAAAAATGATTGCAAGCCCGAGTTAATAAGAGAAGCTCTTAGGTTAGAACAGCAAGTTTTCACAAGAGAGTCCGCAGACCCTTCATCTGGAGCTATATTGTTAAGGATGCAAGGAAGGAATTTAATCCACTCTTATGAGCTAGATAAAAATAAACTACTTACAGGTACGTTTGGTAATGTCCTTGATGGACGAAAAATGTATGTAAGTAACGTTTTTCCGAGACAAACCCCTATGATTGCTTCTACCGACAGCAAAACGCTGGCTGAAGTTGTTTTTGATAAAAAGGTAGATACTGATGATAATTCTGTCGAAGACGATGATGCTGATCGCGTAACGGTTTTGAAAAAGATAGATAAAAAGTTTTTCTTCTTAGGGGACTTGATGTGGATTTTGATGGACTGTTTATACAATCCCCACTCAGCCGATCATAGACCGGCTCTCGCAAACTTAAACCTCAGGTTTATAATGGGAACAGTATATGTTCCAAACCCCAAGGACCTAGGAGGATCTCCAATAACAATCAACCCTATCAGTATTCCTGTAGATTTGAAATTTTTTGTACAATGGTTTAACGCCACCATTGTTAATAAAGGCTTGACGCATTATCCAATCGGAACATTCATTAGAGACCTAGTCGAGAGATTGATCAATGATATAATATATGACACTTGCTTCTCGTTACTTTTGCCGGATGAAAACCCACCATTGCTGAGGGCCCGCACCTTTACAAGCAGCGAAGGTAATTGGTTTAAAAAAACTATTAATGGTGTTTGGTTTGACCCGAACAGTCCACATGGGAACGGACGAATGGACGTCTTGTTTCCAAAATCCCTGGTTTCTTTGGACTCAAGAGAAGAAACTTGGTCGCAAAAAATAATTTCAAAGAATTATTGTGTTATATATCAGCAATTCCCTTCTTACAAGAGACAATTGGCTGCTGAGAGGAATAGTACACTAAAACAAGACGAGTATACTCCGACAATATACTATGGAGCAAAAAATAAGAACTATAACTTCCTCTCTAATGTATCTTTTGCAAAAACAAATTCACCATATTTACGAGAAGCTCGTTATTTTAATACAAATTATGGTGGGTTATCTCTTCTAGCAAATGTATATGATCTATCATTTTCGTTTAAGAGACGTAAGGCAAACACACTATTCTACCCAGGATGTATTATCAACTTCGTATTGGTTGACTGGGGTAAGCGATGGGTGGAAGAGCCCGCTTGGACTGAAATAAACGGGGAAATAGTTCATCACCTAGGTGTGTCACCAAACCCTCCAATAGCTGGTTTTCAAGAAGGGAGGTTGGGAGAATCTGATCCTCATAATGAGGGAACTATATCTAATATACTAGGTATGGGGGGATATTTCATTGTAAAATCAGTAGAATATAATCTGGGACAAACCCCCGGTGAATTTGAAATCAATATAGCTACCAAGTTTTTAGGAACTGATTCTGCTAAAAAACTAAACAGAACGGATGATGAAGAGAAGTTTGTAGATGCCTCAGAAAAATGTGCTGCTGTTTATAATACGATAGCTGAGCGATACAATGAGTTATCAAGGGATGATCCAAACTATAATCCGATTGTAACAATCAATGTTCAAGCAGAATCAACGGATGATACTTCGGATACAGGTGAAAAAGTAAATGAGATCACCGCTGCTGAGGTCACCGCTACTGATGATTCCATACTCAAAACTGATGAATATGGAATTATCACCGTTGGTCAAGGAAATTTATTACCATCTATTACCAACACTCTCAACACCACGACTGAAGATGCCGATTCGGAGGCCGTAGGGCCCCCTTATAACCCTTTTGATAAATTTACGGTGACCACAGATGAGTAGAGATTTTAATTCAAAAAACAGCACTCGACCCAATATTAATCGACTTTTTTATCGAGGAAAGTGGGAAACAGAGGCATATGAAGGAAATAGTGGGCTTGGACCTAATATGATTAAAGATACAAATTTTGTCGAAAGAATTCATTATGGACTCATAGATCACGAGAATAACTCCATCATTCCGAACGAAGACTTCATCGTCAGGACTCAACATGGAAAAGTGTTTGATTTTGTCGCAGACTCATATTCATTAATGAGGTTAAATTGGACAACTGCCGTTGAAAAAGGTCTTGTCTCCAGCGAAGGGTCTGCTTTCTCAAATTTAGCAATGGTTGATTCATATAAGAATCCTCGAGTAAGTTATGGAGAATACTTAGGAGGTATTTTAGAATTCTACAACAACACATATATACCTAAAAATATAGGTATTACAAATATAACATCTTACGAAATTTATGTCAAGAACTTTTTTGATTTTATTTTTAAAGAAACGTCGGACATGGCGATAACCATGACAAGATGGAACACATCAAGCAATTCAAGCATATTAAATACTGGACTATCTTTTTCGTATGCTGAGATTCCAATGGATGCCGATCAGCAAAAGATAGATCAAGTCATTGACCACCCCTCTTTTGACTACTTTAAGAGTCTAAGTTTAAACATGGGATTTTCTATCATACATAATAATCCAAACATATTATTGTATGATATTGCTTCACCTGCTGGTGCTGGTATAAGAGAGTCATATGGTCTATACAACTTACCATACATCTTTAGCACTAGATATATAAGAACATATACAATAGATAATAACATGTTATATAATAATATTAATATATACTATAATAAATATGTTAATAAGAACCCTCAAACAAAGGT
>JGI24003J15210_10001410_pt1 | contig 10554 bp, 13 predicted proteins | sample LinPmetageLP28_FD_15210 | JGI IMG/M metagenome (IMG submission 15210)
CTTTTAGCTAAGGCTTTCCTTAAGCTTGATAATAGTATCCTACATTTAATAACACATGTCAACTATTATTTTAAATTATTTTAATATATTTTAATAATAAATTATGTGGAGGCCACCCAGTTTTTCATGCAGCATATAGGTGAACAAATGTACACCAAAAAAGTTTGCATGATATAACTACAAGAAAGACTTGTCAAGCATTAAATTACTACCCTTTTACAACCCTAAAAGTCATATCATCATATCTTGATGAGTAGATATATTCACTTGCTAGGAAAAATATCATATCATCATATCTTGATATCTTGATTTGTCCATTTTTGGCAAGGAGCGAACGAAGTGAGCCTAGAAAACAACTAAAAAAAGAAAGAAGGGGGGTGGGGGTAAGCATGGACAGAACCATCCTGTATATATATACATAAACTAGACCTTAAAAAAACATAATCTTCAAGGGCTTAGTATAGCTATTAAGAAACAAGACTCATTTATTATTAAATATATATGTCTTGTTATGCAGACAAAGCTTCGCCAAGCAGCAAAGCTCTGAAACTAGACACAAGAAGTGTCGGACTAGGTATTATCGATCAATTTATCCATAACTCCAGGCATTATTTTATACTTTCCTTCATGCTAATTCAGGGAAAGTAACCTATAAACCAAACAGATAGCCCATATTCCTATGACCTATTGGCTCTGAGTTGGTCTGCTTTTGCTTTTTTGTCTGCTAGAAGCTACTCTACCTTGAATTACACCTGTCATTTAAAGGTTGGCAAGGAGACTATGTGTTATAATAATACCATATTATTTGAATAGACTTGCTAATTGTCAACAGATAATACATTTTTTTTTCATGAGCAACAAGAAACAGTTAATGAATGACATTAATGAGGCTATAAAAGAGGTAGCAAAGGTAAAAGAAATAGATAAGGTAAAGAGTTTATCAAGGTATGATAAGGATAAAGTAGCAAAAATTTTATATTTACACAGCATAGGTGTAAGTCAGACCTCTATGATAAAGAAATATGGGTTATCTAGGACAACAATACTGCATGTATTGGTAGATTATGCAGATCATTTCGGTAAGTTAAAGGAGTTAGCAGGCAAAATTTCTGCAAAAAACTATATAAGTATATCTTCATTGGAGGAAGACTTGATAGAAAATGTAAGAGATCGAATGGAATCAGGGGAAATGGAAGTAAGTTTTAGGGATTTAAAGGAATTGAGTATAGCTAAAGCCAATGCATTTAGGGAATCAATGACTACAAGGGGAGAAGCAAGTAACATATCAGAGGATAGGCAAGTTGTCACACAAGAAGATTATGAGGCTACAATAAAGGCAGCAAGGACCAGGTTAAATTCTATCAAAAAAGCAGATATAATAGATGTATGAGTAATTACCCTGATCAAATAAAGGAACAAATAAAGGGTGTTATAGGTGAGCATTATACAAACTATGCAGTAGTTTTGCTTGAAGAAGATGGAGAACTGCATATAGATTACCCTAGCCCAATAATAGGAAAGGCTTTGTTGGCAGAGGGATTAAAGGTTTTAATAGAATTAGATAGAAACCAAATTATATTTTACGATACATTAGAAAACCAAGAGGAAGACGATATAGATGAGCAATGAAAAACAAAAACAATTAAAAGTTAAAGATATAAGAGAATGTGCCAGGCAGGCACTTTTTTTTCTAGACGAACAAAATGTTAGGGAAGAAAACCTTATTTACAAAAATGCAGCAAAGCAATTTGTACAACATATAGTAAGATTAATACCAGATGCCAGAGATAGTGTTCAGTCCACATCCTCTGCTAAATCCTCCAAGTGATGAGGAGATTATTCTCTTAGCTGAGAATGATCCCAAGTTATTACTTTCATTGCATGAAGCACATGAGGGTAGGATAAAAGCAGCAGAATCAGACCCATTGAGATATGGGTTTGATTTAGATGGGTGGGATAGAATGAGAAACTCACTAAAGGAACACAATGAGTGTTTGGTTCTTGGTGGAAATAGATCAGGTAAAACCACAGGTTGTGCCAAGATGATTATGGAAGCAGCCATGCAAAATGAGTATGGGCACATTGTTTGTTTTTCTCAAAATGCAGATACATCTATCAAGGTGCAGCAATCTGCTATATGGGAAATGATGCCCAAGGAGTACAGGAGGAAAACTAAGAGTATGGAGGGATATATAAATTACTCTATGCAAAATGGATTTACAGGACAATCATTTATTTTTCCTGACACTAAGACTAGAGTAGACTTTAAGACTTATACACAATTTAGTAACAACCAAACTATACTTGAGGGTTTTGAGTTTGGGTTTAAGAATCCTACAACCTTAAACATAGGGGCATGGTTAGATGAATACTTAGGTGATGCTACCTTGGTTAATACATTAAGATTTCGTCTTGCTACTAGGAACTCAAAGATGGTGATAGGTTTTACTCCCATTGATGGTTATACACCATTTGTGGCAGAATACTTAAAGGGAGCAGAAACACAAAAAACCAAAAATGCTGCATTGTTAAATAATCAAGCTTTGCCTATAAAGCAATATAGCCCTAGTAGGGATGCAGGTATTATTTACTTACATTCAGACGAAAATCCATTTGGGGGTTACGATCGTATATCCAAAGATTTGATGGGCAGACCAGAAGATGAAATATTGGTAAGAGCATATGGCATACCTGTGAGGTCAATGACTTCCTTGTTCCCCATGTTTAATACAGAGATTAATGTATTATCTGATAAGCCTAACAAGCATGGAATGGTATTCCCCAAGTTTGATTACCCAGATGATTGGACATGGTATCAAGTGGTTGACCCTGCTGGTGCTAGAAACTTTACAGCTATATGGGCTGCAGTAAATGAAGATGGTGAAATATACATAAGGCATGAGTTTCCAGATCGCAATAGTTATGGTGAGTGGGCAATTTTTGCAGAACCAAAGTGGAAGTATGGACCAGCAGCCAAAAAGATAGGTCTAGATGTAGAGGGTTATGCAGATTTATTTAAGCAAATGGAGAAGGACTCACACATAGAAGTATTTGAAAGAATAGGTGACTCAAGGTATTTTGCTAAAGAAAATGAAAACAATGATGATTTGTTTACTATGTTTGATGACCATGGATTAAACTATGTTCCATCAGATGGTAAGATGCAAGATATAGGTATAGCAGCTATAGATAGATATTTACAATATAATCCAAATAATAATGTTGACAAGGCTAATAGACCAATGCTATATATACATGAGGACTGTGGTAACCTAATAGACAGTCTTATTAATTATAATGGTACAGGTAAAGCAGATGAAGCACTTAAGGATTTCTTTGATGTCATTAGATACCTATGTATGGCTAATGGGGGTGATGGACCTAATCACATTAACAAAAAATTACTCAATCAAAAAATAGGAAAAAAAGGAGGTTATTAATGGCAAAAAAAAGATTATCGCAAATAGCTAAAGATATGAATTTAGATTTTAACCAAGCATACAATGTGGTGGTTAGTCAACTAGAGGAAGATATGGTTTCTGGGACTGGCAAAAACACTTGGATTGATGAAAGAGGACAGTTAGTTCTAGCAGAGTATGAGGTAGTTCCAGAAATCACCTCAAAGGTTTTTGATGCAAGGGTTATTAAGGAATGTAATAATGAAAGATATTGGTATGTTTTAATAGATGGTATAGGTAAAGTCCCTGCTTTAGTTTCAAAAATGCTAAGACCAGGTATGCATGAAAGAAAAAATGTCAAAGTTGAACTAATAGAGGATGACACAGGAAAATCATACAGAATTTTTAAAGCAAGATTGTACGACCAATAAAGATTGGTTACAACAACATGAGGATAGATTTATTGCATGGGAAGTTCTATGTAGAACATGTAGTGGTTTAACAAGGACACCTATGAAGCAAAGTATTTTGTGTGATAAAATAGGTCTAAGTAAAAGGTACATTTATGGAATCCTTACTAAAGTAAAAGAAACATATGGAAGAACCTAACATTGAAGAATCTTTAATTTATTACAACAATGAACCTGATGTAGGATCATTGAGAACTGCATACACTAGAACACTTTCTGAGTTATCTGGGTATTTTGATTTATGTAGCACTTCCTATGATGATAGGAGAAATTGGTGGGCTGGCAAATCTAGGGATCACAGGAAACATGGATCAGATGCATTCCCCTGGGAAGGTGCTGCAGATATGGAAGCACATGTTATTGATGAAAGAATAACTAGAATGGTTTCTATCTTTATGGCTGCCTTAAAAAGATCTAATGTCACAGCTTTTGCAGTCGAACCAAATGATGTAGGCAAAGCCTCAACTGTTACTAATTTCCTTAAATGGATGATTTCATCTGGTTATATATCTAGATTTGAAAAAGAAATGGAGTTAGCTGCCAATTATATACTAGAAAGAGGGATTATGATCTCTTATGTAGGGTGGCACAGAGAAGACAGGAAAGTATTACAAAGATTAAATTTGTCTGAAATAGACAGTATTTCACCAGAGTTGTCTAGTGCTATACGATCTGGTGATTCTGATGAAGGAGTTGTAGAAATATTGCAATTAGCCCTAGAAGGAGTAAATGATGAGAGAGCTATTAAGGCTGTTAAGGAACTTAGAGAAACAGGCTCTGCAGAATTACCAATGGTACAAAGGCAAATAAATGCACCTGAGGTTTTAACATTAGCACCTGATGGTGATTTCTTGTTTCCAGCATATGTTACAGATCCACAAAGAGCACCTTATTGTTTTTGGAGGACATATTATACTGCACAAGAATTAGAAAATAAGGTAATTACAGATGGTTGGGATGCAGATTTTGTAGAAATGGTAATAGATAAGTACAAAGGTGTTACTTATGATTTAATGGATGACACACCTAATAACAATCGTTCTACCAATCTTACAGATAACAGTTATTCTACAGATGATTTAATAGAAATAGTATATGGATACCAGAGGTTAATAGACAAAACTGATAATGCAGAAGGTATATATTGTACAGTTTTCCACAGAGAATACACAGGAGGCTTAGATGTACAACCATATGCTAAGTTTGAATTACTTAATGGATTTGAAGATTATCCTGTGGTAGTTACTAAACTATCTGAGGATAGTAAAAGACTTTATGACACTACAACTGTTCCTGACTTATTAAGAGGAATACAAAATCAAGTAAAAATAGAAAGAGATTCTAGAATAGATAGGAACAGTTTAGCTACTTTACCACCTATAATGCACCCTGTTGGCAATAGTCCTAAGAATTGGAAGCCAGGTGGACTTATTCCATATCGCAGAAAAGGAGAGTTTGAATTTGGACCATCACCTTCCTACAACCAAGGTTCTGTAGAAATGGAAGCAACACAATTAGGACAAGCTGATAGGTTAATGGGATTAGATGAAGATTCTGAAATATCTATGATTAGACAACAGTTCTTAGTTAACAAGTTTTTAGAACATACAGGACAAGTTGTTAAGCTTTGCTATAAGTGTTTCCAAAGGTTTGGACCAAACAATATTTTCTTTAGGGTTACTGGTAATTCAAATCCACAAATACTTGAAAAAGGTGTAGGGTTTGAGAATTATGATGTAACGATTAACTATGATATATTAAATAATAACCAAGACATACAGAAAGCTAAGTTAGAACAACTTGTTTCATTAACACAATTAGATCGAAATGGATTAATTGATATGAACAAAATGTTAGCAGCTATAGCTAATTCAATAGATCCTGTGTTGTCTGATTCAATACTACAACCATTAGATGAAGCCGATCAAAATATTCTTAAAGATGTTACTGACGATCTTACAAAAATTTATTCAGGCATTGAAGTGCCTTCTAGACCGAATGCTACAGATGCTGCTATGCAAATCATACAAGGATATATGCAGCAACAAGATGTGCAAGCCAGGTTGCAAAGTGATCAGGCTTTTGCAGAAAGGTTACAAAAGTATCTCAACCAATATGAATTTGCACAACAACAACAAGTAAATGCAAGTGAATTTGGTCAACTAGGAACAAGAGCAGCACAAATGGGTGATGTTCAAACACAACAAATGTAAATCATGGATAATCAATCAGGAGCACAATTCGCACAAGCTAGAGCAGCAGAAGCAGGTCCTGCAATGCCACCACCTTCAACACCACCAGAGGTAGCAGTTGAAGAAGACATGGGACAAGATCAAGAGCTTAAAAGCATGGTCCGTTCTATTGTCATGGAAGTATTGCAAGAAATGCAAGGTGGTATGCAGAGCTAATGGATTTTGAAGAATCTTTAAAACAATTAGTTCACAACCCAACATATGGTAATGTTGTTGCACAAATACATGCTTATAGAGAAAATTCTATAAAAGCATTGCAAGGAGCTAGTTCAGAAACAATACAACAAATAAGTGGTGAAATACTTGCTTATGATGCTATGTTGGATCTAATGAACTGGGACCTTATAAACAAAATACATTTTAATAAAAATTAATGGTATAATAAATTTAATCGCAATCGTCTTGGCGTAAAGGAGATGTTAAAAATATGTCAGAAGAAATCACAGAAGGGAACGATTCGCCTTCAACACAAACGGAATCGGAAAACATGAATTGGGAACAATTCATTGAAAAAAGAGGGGGTATAGAATCTACACCTGTAGAAGATAATACCTCTGTAGATGAGGCAGGTAAACCAACAGAAGTGGGATCTAGTCAGACTACTAGTGAAAACCAAGTTAAAAATCCTGCCGACACTGTTCTTTCTAATATCGATTTAGATTCTCTTAGCAAAGAGGACATTAGTAAGTTATCAAAAGGTTTAAATAGTAGAGCCCTTTCAAGGTTTAGTGAATTAACTGCAAAGCGTAAAGCTGCAGAAGCAGAACTAAAACAATTAAAGGAACAACAACAACCACATCAAAATGTGCCACAGGTTAAAAACAACCCATTGGCAGAAAGTAGTGTGGAGGATCTACATAAAGCAAAAGATGCTGCTGATGAACTCATTGAATGGGCAGATAATATATTGTATGAGCATGAAGATGCTGGATCACAAGAAATAGTAGCAGAAGTAGAAGGTAAAGAATTTACCAAAGCTGAAGTAAAAAAATCTTTGAGACACCACAAGAATGTTTTAGAAAAATATATACCTGCAAGAATAGCAGATATTCAAAGAGAAGGTCAAACAAAGGAACTTGCCGAAGGATTCAAGAGACAAGCTGTCAAAGAATTAGGTTGGATTAAAGATAAAAATAATCCTGTAACCAAACACTATGAAGCTATGATTAACGATCCAAGGGTTAAAGATATGGTATCTAAAGTTAGTTCTGATTTAAATGCACAAATGCCTTATATATTAGCACATGCTGCTAATAGTATGTATGGAAGAAAGTTGGTTGGACAACAAAGGCAAACACCTGCACCTCAGAAAATAAATAGACAACCTATCATTACACCAACAAAAGTAAGCAAACCTGTTGTTTCTAAATCTGATAAGCCAAAGAATCGGTCATCTCAAGTTATTTCTCAAGCAATGAATAAATTTGCTGAGACAGGTAATAAAAGTGATTTCGTTAGTCTTAGAACACAACAATTAACAAGAAAATAGGAGATACAAATTATGTCGTTTTCAAATACATTTGATACAACAAATCCAGGATCGGCTGTTTCTAACAGAGAAGACTTGACAAATACTTTGACAATTCTTGCTCCTGAAGAAACCCCAATCCTTTCATCTGCTTCAAAAAAAAGTGCTAATGCAACTTTTGTGGAGTGGACAGTCGATAAGTTAGCAGACCCAATTACACCATCTACATCCAACTCAGGTATTGCTGAAGGTGCAGACATTTCTCAGTTTACTGATAAGTTTGCAGCAAGAGCAAGAATGGGTAACTATGTACAGAAGTTCCGCAGAGACTATATGGTTTCTGACCTTCAAGATGCAGTAGAATCAGTTGGGCCAGCTAAAATAGCAGAAGCAGAAGCTAAAGCTCTTAGAGAAATCAAAAGAGATATTGAAAAAGTTCTTGCTTCAACACAAGCCAGACAACAAGAAGATGGTACAGGTAACTCACCATATCGTACAGCAGGACTAGGTGCTTATTTAGCAGCAGCTCCAGCTAATGATTTTGTACCCTCTGGTTACTCAACACCAACAGCTAGTCGTTACACAGTAGCTCAAGCTAATGCTAATGCATTATCTGAGTCTAGCTTCAATGATCTTATTACAAGCATCTATGAAGTAACTGGTGAAACTAACAACCTAACACTTATTGCTGATACACAGCTTAGACGAATCATCTCTGACTTTGCAAGATTGCAAGGTCGAGATGGTACATCTATCCGTAATGTGAATTACCAAGGTGGATCTGCAGACATTAAATTATCTGTAGAACTATACCAATCAGACCATGGAACTATTTCTGTGATCAATGGTAATCCAGTATGTATGCCTAACTATGGTGCTACTGGAAACAAAGGATCAGGTTATTTTGTCAACCCTGAGTATTATGGTATTCATGAGTTAATCCCAATGGGAACAACTAGACTACCAAATCAAGGTGGTGGTGAAAGAGGTTTTGTAGATTGTGCACTTACATTAGGTGTATACCATCCTCAAGCTCATGGTGTTATCGAACAATCTAAAGACTTAGCTTAAGGAGAAAAATATTATGCCAAAATTAACAGTACAAGAAGCAGCCATGACTGGCTTTACAGATGTCATTAGTTTTAAATTTGGAGATGACTTCAAAGCTAATACTAGTGCAGCAGCAATAACAAAGACATACTCTGTGCCAGCAGGTACACTCATTGAGAATGCAGCTTATCACCTAGTTACACCTTTTACAGGTGGATCTATCTCCAATGTTACATTAGACATTGGTATTGGTGGTCAAGGATCAGCAACTATTGATGATTTTATTGAAGCAGGAGACATCTTTGATGGTGCAACTTACTTAAAAAACAATGGATCTAAGCTTATAGGTGGGTCTGGAGCAAGGGGTCATCAGTTTGATACAGATGATACCATTGACATTGAGTTCACACCAGTAGGTGATGGTCTAGCAAATGCAACAGCAGGTGAAATTGTTATTAAGTTTACATTACTTAATATGAATAAATCTGATGGAGTAAACTAATCTAATTTGGGTTGGGGGGCAAATAGCCCCCTGCCCTTTTTATTATGGAAGAAAATTATTCACAAGACGAAACAGATGCAGCTTTTGTTGATCTAGTAAAAGGAGAACTAGACAAAGAAAAGAGGCAAGAAAAGTATAGAGTAGGACAAGCAGAAAAGGAAGCCAAGGATCTTGCTGGGGTAGATCATCCTATATTTGGTAAATGTGTAGCTTCAATACCTGCTAGAGATTACTTTAGACTTATAAACAAATATGGAACAGAAGAGGTACATAGCCCTAAGTTCCTTAAATACTTTCAAAAAAACTTTGGTAACTTAACACCCAATAAATATAAATGAAATCCTTTACTGATGCATTTGATTATATAAAAGCTTTAGCAGGTGTAAATAATTTTACAGCTCAAGAAAAAGCTAACATTAAGATACTCTTAAATAGGAGACTTAAGGTTGCATATAATGCACATGAGGCATGGAAAGAATATACAGTAGCAGGTGAAGAAAGGTTTTTTGCTCCCAAGACATTAACTATAGAAGATAAAGGTGCAACTGTAACCACATTATATTGGGCCGGCATGACAAATGGATTTCCAGTTTATGTTAATCCTGACCCTGATGTACAAGGTGGTATAAATGTTTATCAATCTTTGTATAAAACTATTAGCACATCAACAGATAGTGGTGGTGATTTTGTTATAACCCCTGGGGAGTGGAGATATGTTAAACAAACAAGAGTAACACTTACTTCATTAAATTTTTTAGAGCCATGGACAGCACAAGTAGGAACACCTGCTGATGAAAATTTTTACTATGCTCAAACTGTTAATTTATATGGAAATATACAAGCTAATCCTGGATTTTCAGAACCTGACTTTAGTAAAGAAACAGTTTATCCTCACTTAGAAACTAACACTTGGCAGACAAGGGCAGAAGGTTCAGGTGTTAATACATTTAAAGTTATTGCATCAGATATGGTTGTTGTTCCCTATACAGAACAATTAAGTTCTAATAATCCATATCAAAAACATGAGGTAAGTACATTCCAAAGAGTTTTTAAAGAATACCCTTACCAAAGAAAGTCATCAATTGAGTATGATTTCCATGTAAATAGTGGTGGAGCATTGCCAATTAATTTAATTGAATCACCTAATTCTGTTTATGTAACATACAAAAAAACATATACAGATCAAACTTTTGCTGAAGCAAGTGAGGATGTTAAGGTTATTGATAATACTTTTTTCCAATATGCTTGTTATGGGACATATGCTGATTTCTTAAGATTTGATGGGCAACTATCAAAAGCCTTAATAGAAGAAGAAATAGCACAAGGATTCCTTGATACTGAAATGGAAAAAGTTGATATAATGAATAATAGTAATTTAAATTTTAGGGTACAAACACACCTTAGTCACCAATCA